>Ga0209259_1000778_pt1 | contig 10318 bp, 8 predicted proteins | sample WorMetGr2BELIZE1_FD_187417 | JGI IMG/M metagenome (GOLD analysis project Ga0209259, IMG submission 187417) | Marine gutless worms symbiont microbial communities from Max Planck institute for Marine Microbiology, Germany - Inanidrilus... ...
GAACATTCAGATATGTTGTCCCTCGGTTGAAATGTCATCACTCGGGCTGCGCCCTCGTGATGACATGTCAACCTCGGGACAACATATTTGAATGTTCCACTTGCAACTGTGCATCATTTGTATAATGTCACATTATGCAGATAATCACCTAAACTATGCACAGCTAATAGGCAGTGCACTGATGTGTGATCTTAAAAAATTGGACCGGGTTATCATTTTCAGATAACTTCGTCAAAAACAGTGAATCACCAAAGAGTTTCCCATCTTCCCATCTTCAAGTTTGTAATTTGCAAGAGTTTATAAAACAGGGTACCTGCTTCAGTTATTTCCATGGCAACCAAAAACTATAAGAAACTAATGACACTGGCAAATATTTCTTGAATTTATTTGAAAATGTAACGCAGGTCCAGTTTTTTTAGACACAGTGTATTTAAGAGCTATAAGCGTTTGAGTCACTCTGTCTTATATACATGCACCTGAAACATCACCGCTTAGTGAAGCACTTGTTCCAGACCACACGCACACAGCATCAACCAGCACCAACCAACACTCACCTTTGAGAACTGCCCATATGTGATGTGCGTATCATTGTGCACAACTGTCGTACACAACACAGCACAGAACAGTTCTGATAATTTCCCTCTTAACTTCCAGACAATCATCAGAGCTACTGGAGGGGAGGGGGTGTTAGCTGTTTAATGACATTGCAGTCTCGAGGCAGGAATATTACTTGTCCACAAGTAGATGGATGAGACGCTTACGAGGTGACGGCTTTGTGAAACTCAACAAGTTGTTGATGCGTAGCAGTAACGGCACCGCCAGACGTGTGGGTCGGCAGACCTCCAAGACTCGCCTCAAGCCACTGACACACACACTGAAACACACACCATAAAAACATGTTGGCCTTCTTCACACTGTGAGGTCATTGCACGACAACAACCAGTTGTTTGCATTTTCTGCACGTCATTTAAGTGACATAAGCAATTTTAATGTTGCCTTACTGTGCTTTAACTATCATTTCTAACAATGCTTTAATTTTCACTATTTTCTCATAGCTGAAATCGTTCTTCTTCAGTGCTATGAAACTGCTGGCTGGGTGAAAGGAAGGGCTTCAGGCCCACAAAAACTGCATCATTTATCTGCAATGGTTTTCTTCTGGAACCACTAGCGGGGACAACCAGCTAACCCAGATCTGCCTAGAAAATTGTTGAACCAATGTGTGTGCATTTTGGAACTAAGTGAGAGCGACATGTGACTAAACAGCAGGTATTGAACTAGACCGACTCAAGACTGACCGGCCGGTTGACGAGCATCAGTTCATAGAGCACCTCCGCGGACTCGGGGATCATGTACGTCGGCAGGAAGAAGAGACATGCACGGATCGTACCATTCACCACGGCGGGACCATGTTCTTCTACGAGCTGCCGAGCCATCTCACGCTCACCGTCGGCACCGTCTTTGGCCTAACGACATGCAAGTTGTCTGCATTCATATTTTAGAAACATGGATATGATCACTCAAGATAGCGGAAGCGACACCTCTTCCGTGAGAGTCTAGTGGTGGATGAAGAAAGTATGAGGCCAATCAGTGTGAAATTTGCACTGATTGCAGTTAGTGCTTCGTTATTTCCTTCAGTGCTATTACACTGCTGGTTGGGTGACAGGAAGGGCTGTAACCAGGTAATGCATTGGGCTATCAGTGTATCAGCTTATCGGCCTATACCGGTGGCCGATAGTGACATCTAACACTAACCCTATAACCATAGCTCTAATTTTTCACACTTTTGCACAAATAAATCACCATTGTGTTACCTAAAACTGGAAGTGAATATACAGCTGACAATGCAAAATTTCAAGTATAACTGTACGCCGACAGTGTCATCAGGCCAAGGCATTAATTAGGTGCATACAGGAAGGGCTTCTGGCCTGTAAAAATTCTGTGCCACATATTGCCAAAGGTTCTCAAGTGCAAGAAGAAAGCCAAGGCTGAGCCAGCTAATCCAGGTTCATCACGAAAATGCTGTTAAAATGGGCGTGACAATGACGGACACAGATATTGTTCCTGCCCCTTTCCTGCTTACCCCTTTTTGAAAATTTCACAAAAATTCATTAAACATAAAGGTAATCTTGCTAGATGACACATATGAATGACAAACATGAACAAATGCATTATCCCTACAATGTGGACAAGGCAATCAGATTACACTTCGCCCATGCTGTGCACTCCCATCACCCCTTCCCGATGACAGGCGATGCGGCCTATTGTCAGCATGCTGGAGGAGGACCGAGCCACAGACACAGGCAACATGCACAAAAAATTTGGTAAAAATCGTGCGCGTGTTCTGAAGATATCCTCGCGGACAGACAGACATACACAGACAGACATACTCATCACAATACTTCACAACTGCTCCCGTGGGTAATGTAAAAATGAACAGCAGAAAACAATGCAGATAAACAACTGCATAATGTCTTACAAGCCAAGCTGAGCAGAAGTGTATACCAGTCACTGACTGAGGATTTTTAAGAAACTATGCTTAACAAGTTTTTACTTTAAATAGTGTGGGTGGGCATTACTATTAGACCACCAGGTTGCTCTGTACAGGCTTAACAAGAACAACAATCCATTCAGTGGCTATTTATCCAGGACAATCCCGGTGAGCTGATACCAGAAAAAACCATTCACTCACTCATTCCCTAATCTTTGTGGGCATTATACAACATCTGTGAGTAATTCTCTCCATCTACTACAGTCCACAGCATCCTCCTGATTTAGTCATCAAGTCCAATAGTCTTCTTCCACCTCTCACAGGTTTTCTTTGGTCTCCACTTTGCAATCTATGCCTTTCTTCACTCAAGCTTAACACAGGTGAACACAAGTAATTCAATGAGAAACTCTTATAACTCACTTCTTTATCTCGAGCAGTTTTGCTGAGTTCTGATAGGAACTTTGTGACGGAGTAATTTGCCTCCTTGTGATCAAGAGCACAGCCAGCGATGGCACAGGCCAGCAGTGGTTTCACGCTGCTGCTTTGTAGGAATGACAATGGACACCGCTGAACATACCTACAATGTCACACGGACACACATCCACATACAACTGTCATAGCAGACCCCATGTGTCACAACAGTTTATCATAATTGTGGCTGCCACTTTGCACATCACAGGCTGTTTGCAGTCTCAATGTCACGTTCACTTCGGTCTCACACTTTTTCTATTTGCTGTTTATTTACAACACACTTGTAAGTTATATTTATAAATTACAAATTATATTTATAAACTACAAATTATCAATTTCTGCTATTACCATGTAGCATATGTTGTCTGGCAATTGTCCATTGTTGCTATAGCTGAATTTTAGCCACGTTTTAAATTTATTGGTTGTGTTCTTCTAGTCTGTGGTTTGCTGATGTGTGATTTTTGTTTGTATCCCAACTGCAATTTTCAATAAACCTACTTACTTACTGTGTCCAGAAAAAAAGATGCCACTACATGTTTGGCAAATGCTGACGGGTTTTCAAATTTCCTTCACTGACAAACTTAGCAGTAACAGCCTGCCCATGTAGTCCAGTGGCTAGACCACTTGGGCGCCATGTGCAGTAGAGCGTGATGCGTGCAGTGTGCCCCAAGTCCGGAATTCAATCAGAATGCGGCCTGGTGAGGCGCGTCCGCCTATGTAAAAAGTTCGTTCATTCGTTCTTTTCGGGCAGGAGCCCAGCCTACTCTGGACTCCAGCGCGTAGGCCGTCGGCAGGCCCAGTGCACTTGCCCCTGGGAGAGAGGAGGGGAATTGGTTGGTGTGTGCAACCTGAAACATGTATTATGATTCAACAATACACCACACCATAGAATACACCACACCATAGTGTAGCAATGTGACTTAGGTTTGGTGGGACAGTTGACCACTGCTTTATTACATATTTACTGCCGAGTCTGTTTTGAAAAATTTTTAAAATCGCTGCACATTTGGTAAAGATATGGGGAAAAAGATGACTGCCTGATGCGGTCCGTGTGCCGGGGCACTGTCCTGCTGAAAGATGAAGAACTCGCTTGAGATCTGACAACAACTGTTGTAAAAGCATCACGTTATGATTAATACTCCTCACTAACCCTGACTGTGTGATTGAGAAGTGTCAAACTGGTGTAATGTCAATCACTTGTTACTCATCGACTGATGCTATCAGTGACTGAACAGTAACCGTGTGTGCAAGCATATTGTCACGACGTCTTTCTTCTTGGTTGATGGATGTGCGTACTGTCGGTTAGTCTGCGGGGTTTTTTTAGTGTGGCCACTGTGAATATCTTTTTGTCAGCGAATAAATGATGCTAACATCACTGGGTGAATATTTTTAGCGACTGTTTTGAACGATTCAAGTGTTGCGTGGAAGTTCGTTATTGCTCAACTCTGGGTCACTGCAATATTTAAGCACAAATACTTCACAAGGTAGTGCAGCGACACATTACACTGTGGTGGGATATTTAACTGCTGCTTTGCCAGAAATTTACTGCTAAGCCTGTCGGTGAAAAAAATTTGAAAATCAGTTAGCATTTGGCAAAGTTAGAGGCAAAAGTAGAGTGGCACTTTTTTACGGACATGGAGTACATGTGGTCTGCCTGCAGTATCAAAGTCACATGCAGCCTGTGTGCACTCATAGGCAGCATTACTGAAAACTCGTTAATAAAATAATAATAAAATTGAATTGTCACTGAATTGTTATAGTAACAAGTGCTGTTGCCTTCAGAGCTTTGACACGGTTCGTTGGGCGGCAGGAAGGGCATCTGGCCTGTAAAAGATTGGGGATGGTGGAGGTGGGCACTGGTTAGTCCGGATGGAGTGGCGCCCAGCCGGATGGTCGGTGTGTCTGCCTCTGTTAATCTTCCCTTGCACCACAAAGTCCAGAAGTTCTCTTCTGGCACCAGCTCACCCGGGTGGTCCCAGAAAAAGGGCCGTAAAATGGTTGTGGTGGTGGTGGTGTCAATGAATTGTTACAATGGGTATTTCGCCACGGTAATGCCTTTCCCACCATCCAGTCAACAACAGCGTCCTTAACCAAAGAAGTTCCTGACCTCGTAACATTCACCGAATCAAGCAATCACCTAAAGCATAGTCGAAACAAGTCGTCCACTGTGTCTGGGTGATTCTTCAGACCATTTGGCTGCTCAAGGATCTTGAACGTTGGCACACAGAACGCCTGTAACGTCGACAACAGTCATTTTGCAACTAGATTCAAACAGACAGACAAACACAAGTTTAATGGCCTCTTTTCCAGCACAACCTAGGTAAACTGGCACCAGAAAGGTTACATCAATTTGGATTTTAATTAAGCAAGATGGCAGTGGCATCAGTTGTACCTCACTCCAGACAGACAACCACATCAGCATCTCATCACTCAATTTTCTACAGGCCGCTCTTCCTGATGCCCAACCGACAGTGTCAAATCACTGAAGTCATCAACTAGATTCAAACAGTTCACCAAAAAGTATGTCAGACTTTTCATTCCCATTGGTGTAAAAACATCACGTTGCAACTGATAAATATGTAATATCATTTTAATGTCCATTCTCCAACTGAACCAATCAGATTCAGCAGACATGACGAAAGGTATGGAGACAGAGGTGAGGATGGAAGGTAAACAAGTGGTCAAAGTAATTTGACATAGGAACGCATCACGGACGCAGACAGACGGTTCAGTCGTATTCACCAGGTGGCGCCAATATGCCCTCCCATGTGGGCACATTGGCGCCACCTGGCAAATACGATTGAACTTGTGCTTCCTTCGGCCCACCCGAGTCCATAACCCAAACGGCTAATCGATCGGTTCAGCCGTTTCTGCACAGCGCACGACAGAAAGTCCCTATACTTTACAATGGGCGACCCTTTCCCCAAAATTGCCCCTTCTCATGGGGGATTGGGACACCCATCTAATTCATGATTCCTCCGGCCAGTCCAGCCCACGACAATCCAAACGGCATCACAAGCGGTTCAGCTGTTTTTGTACAGGTGACCACAGAGTGTCCCTATACTTTACAATGGGCGCCCATTTACCCCAAAGTTGCCCCTTCCCATGGGGGCGTCTAAACCTCCATCTAATACGTGGTTCATTGGGCCAACCAGAGTCCTCAACCCAAATGGTATCTGAATCGGTTCAGCCATTTTTGCACAGATGACCGCAGCGTGTCCCTATACTTTGCAATAAGACGCCCCTTTCCCCCCTCAAAATTGCCCCCTCCCATAGGGGGATCTGAACGCCCATCTAATAAATAGTTTCTTGGGCCCACCCCCAGTCCTCAACCGAAATGGCATCTTGATTGGCTCAGCTGTTTTTGCAGGGCTCACTAGTGTGACAGACCGACCGACAGATGACACTTCTTGGTCGGTAACAATAGACCGCATCTACGTACATTGCATGGGCGACGCGGTCTAAGGAAAGAGTGGAAAGAATGGAAGGTTGAAGGAGGAAAGGGAAGGAAAATGGAGAAAAGGGGACAAAAAGAAGTTAGTGTAATAGGCTGTCAGTAACATAACTAAAACAGTTTTAACTGCTTCATAACCAGGTCAGTGATGTAGTTAAGTCGTCCAATTCTGAGTCCTACAATTTCACGTTCAAGTCCAGCTCAAAACCTATGAGCATGCAAATATCAATTAAAAAAGGGGCACCAAAAATATCGGTATAATCAGTTCACATGATCACTGCACTCGTTTATTACAGACAACATTAAAGTTACAGTCTGTTTAAAGTTCACAGTGTGAAAGCAATCAAAAATGGAATCCTATTTTCAGTCTGAGTGGGTGGTATGACATTCAAAAAATCCTCATCATCATCATCATCATCATCATCAGTGATTTAGCTGAGTTCACCCCGTTCAAGTCCATGTCCAAGACCAAAAATATGAATGAGTCCAACTTGTGTATGTGCTCAACTCACGTACAACATCACCGAATGAGTCTGGCTGAACAGCATACACCAGTTACATTAGCAGAGACCAGTTAAAAGCAGGTGGCATGTTCTACAGTGTTAATGAATGATCCACCTGCAACATGTTGAGCAGAAGCGACACACAGGAAGCCTCGGAGCCATACTCATCGACCAAGATGCTGCCGAGGTACAGACAGCACGAGTGTGGGTGAACCTCGTACAGTGACACAATCTACAGCAGCATGTGCCACAGACAGCTAGCTGCAGCTGAAGCTTCATCATCTCACCATCATCGGACAATGACCATTCCTCACATCTCTGACAAAGTATATCACAGCATCATCAACCAACCTACCAGCCAGCTACATTCACTACTGCTATATCTCAACTACTTTCACTTTACGTCTAACCAATGCTTATCTTTGGAAAGCCGACTGACTTTGGCTGTTTTCCACTGGATGCCATTTTGTCAAACATGCCTATGTGTGTCACGCCGTCTTTCACTCCATTGAATATTTGCGCATGCATATGGAAGTTTACCGATGTAGTCTGCAGCTTTTATTGTATGTTGTATGAATTAAGGTTTGTCTCAATACTTATGTTATCCATGCCAATCATAGTTGTGATCATTTCCGAGCAAGATCCATACAGTAAAAATAAAAACAGGTAAAAGCTACGTACTTTAGTTAGTGGACCCATCACCAGGGGCACTGGTGTCAATGAGTTAGTTATTCTATGTTACTGTGCTGACTTGATCATGGCACAAGCTCGAGTTGAATAGCTTTCCACTGCAGATAAGCCTTGATCTAACAGCTTTCTTTTCTGGGTTTACTCCAATCTGGGTCAGTTCCCCCAAAAGAGAGTCCCTGAAGATAATTGCAGCAGGCCTGTACAGGCTGGATGCCCTTCTTGTCACCTAGCCAACATTGTCAAAGCAGATTCAGCTTCTGATTACCATTGTGAACATTTATAAATTATATTAACTTACGTATAAATTACGACAGTACAGAGACGATGCAGGTAACACCGTTGACGAAAACTCTAGCATCTTCTCCCTAATATCTATGTGCTAGTTGCTGTCAGCAAGGGCATGCAGGCAGTAAATCTTTGTCCCAACAAATTCCTCCAGTAATGCAGGTTGTTCTGTATAACAGCCATAAGATAGTAGTAGTAGTAGTCGTGGTAGTAGTAGTAATAGTAGTAGTAGTTATATATAACAACAACCCATTAACAAACCTTCATCCAAGACGATCGAGGTAAGCTGGTACCAGAAAAACAATCACTCACTCACACTCTGTCTTTGTGGCTATTATACGACATCTTTAGTTAACTATCCCCATTTCCTGTGGTTCATCGGCTCGGCTCTTCTATAACCTCACTCCAAGTTTCTTTGGCCTACCTCTACGTCTTACACCTTCCACTTCATAACCCATTCTCGTCTTTCTCATCTTAACCTATGTCGCTGCACCACTGCAATTATATCACCTATTCCTGTCTCTCTCTCTCAACTCACTACACGTCAACCTGCTATTTTTACGCCACACATCAACTTAATCATTTTCATCTCAGCCTGCTGTAGTGCCCCACTCCCTAGTAGTTATACACAAATTATACTTAAAATGAAAGCAAAACCGGATGCACTGAAATCACCCACAGCACATCATCCTTTCTTGATGCACCGACTCCCAACGGTAGGAATTTCTCACCATTTAGGCAGTTCTCTGACGCCAGCACCCAGACTCTCCTATGCACTTACACTTGTCAGCAAGTAATTAACCAGCAAATGTGATGCGTAAGTAAATGGAAGTAGACGTGCTGTTGGATCATACCAGTAAGACAAGTGGCTCGAGGAGACTGATGGAGTTACGACCAAGACAACGGACTGCAAACCGGACACATCGACAGCAGCGTTCGATGATTCGTCCGTCGGCACTGTACTTCTCAAATGACTTAGACAACACCGGCCACAACTACATACACACACATGCAGAGAAGTCATTTCACAAGATGGAATGATGACACATTAGTGAACTAATGTAAGTGTAGAATCACGAGCCATACTCATGCTTTGTGCAATTGTGGCTCACACCCCTTAGCACCTAACCAATGACCTCGTGGTGGTAGCTATCTGCTGCACGCACGCGCGTGGCATGACGGCGGCTTGTTTGTTGTGTGGCACGGAGCCAACATTGGTCCAGCCGGCAGCGTGCATTGTCTACAGACAGACGTGCGCTGTCCACAGACAAACTTAGCGCAAATTATATATAGATTCTGTCACTCTCATGTGAACAAGCTGGAGAAGTCACCAACGCAGCTACATGCACTACAGTCACTGGCAAGACAACGGCAGGCGATGATACACCGAAAAAATAGAGGAACATCAAGTAGACCAACTACGACACATAAATGACAGTCACAAATCTGCTGTGTACTGAGTTTATCAATGTACCACATATGAATGGTGACTGACAGCTTAGTGTACTTGCACTAACTCAAACACACCTTGACATCACTACCTGCTGTATCACTTGCTGGCACGGATGAACATCCGAGCTGTCGACAGCGGGAGACGTGTACCTTCACAATCAATCATTCACCACAACAGTGAACTACACATCATCCATAAGCACTATTATACAGAATAGACTGCAGGCAGTCTATCATTATCAAATGATGTACACGCTAATGCTCTAAAATAGCAAAAAAAAACTGACAAATTGTAAACAATAAGCATGAAACATGCATAAACACATTCAAATGTGTCAACTGCCAGCTTCAACTACATAACCAAATGCATTTTTTTCATGAGTCCGGCTGTAATATGCAACACACCCTTACTCAGATAATGAAAACAATGCGACTGAACTAACAAAAACTAGAATGTGGGCTAAATGCCCAACGTGATGGTCGCCCTGCCAAACATAGGTGGCGCCCTCTGTTCAACACCGCAAAGTTTAGCTGACGCACACTACTACATGCCGTGCAGTAACGCTGCCAAGATGCGAAACCAGTTGAAATTTGCAGGGGTGCCCCAAATGGTCAAACCGATCTCAGCCGTTATTGGGCCGAAGTTCACCATATTATGAGGAGTTAGTTAGTTGGAGTTTAACGTCCCTTTTCAGCACAAATATGGCTATATCAGAGACGACATATTATGAGGAAATGTGGAGGACATATTGGTGCTTAATAAATTTTTTTGCGATTGTCGATATGTGCCTTAGTTGCGAAGGTATAGCGCGACAAAGTTGTGCGATAGTGCCGAGATGGCAATTTTTGGCGACTTTTTTTGTGTCCTGTATTTTCAGCGAGGTGCGTGCAGCACATTTCAGACCTGCATTCTAAATTCGCACTAAGGCCACACCATGTGCGGAAGTATGGCAGACATCCAATCTCCGACCACTG
>Ga0209259_1000779_pt1 | contig 10307 bp, 5 predicted proteins | sample WorMetGr2BELIZE1_FD_187417 | JGI IMG/M metagenome (GOLD analysis project Ga0209259, IMG submission 187417) | Marine gutless worms symbiont microbial communities from Max Planck institute for Marine Microbiology, Germany - Inanidrilus... ...
TCTGAAAACACATCTTTTTGGCAACTGAAGCGCCTAGTGACTCTTTCGACTTATAGGCGCTATACAAATAACTGTATCTATCTATCTATCTATCTATCTATCTATCTAGTGCCACAGCACCCAGAGGTGTCGTGAGCATTATATAGCTGGGTCGTGACTGGATGTCAGCAGTCAAAGATTTAAAGCGACAGTTGCAATTGCTTAGCCATATTCCACAGTTTTGTCATTAATGCAGTATTTGGTCAATAATGACTTTTAACAATTGTTCAGAGTCTTGAAATTTTTAATTGAAACTTTGTACGCCATGAAAACACCTGATATGTTCTGAAATTCATTTCTCTTATGTGACTGGTAACCCTGATTTTTGTGTCTATCCAGTGTATGCCCACCTGTCATTTGGTGTGTATCAGAGCCAGTTAAATCGTAGTTTACAGAGCCAGTTTGTGGGGATGTGTACAGAGGTTTCAGGAAGTTGAAGAGAAACATTTACAACAAATGAAAGATTTCATCGACATATACATAAAGTCCTGGAACAACCAATATGCATTGCTTGGCCAGGTGATTACTATTTGTGCATATTGTTAATGTGGCATAGTGTGATATGCACTCTAGCAATTCCCTGAAATTTTTTATCGAAACTTCGAACTCCTGTCCTGAAATTCATTTCTGTTATATGACAGGTAACCCTGATTTTTGTAGCTATTCAGTGTATGCAGCAATTCCGTCTGTGTGTGGCCTGGTGGTGTGATGGTTAGGGCGTTGGCTTGCGACTCGAGAGGTCGCGACTTCAACTCCCAGCCGAGCCGCTGTCAGGTACCTTAGGCAAGTTGTTCACACACATGTGCCTCTGTCATCAAGCAGTATAATTTGGTACCAGTCGTGGGCAGCGATGTCTTGTGACTGGGAAGGTAATGGTAGGTCTGGCATCGCACTGGTCATGCGTCACAGACTTGTGGTTTATCCAACTATGGTCTCAAGGGAGATGAGCACCTCACCAACACTCCTGATGGGGTGTGGTATTTTTTAAAATTCCATCTGTCCTTTTGTTTGTCTGTTTCTTTACAGTGCTGTTACATTGTGTCAGAAAACCTTATTTTTTAGCCAGCCGTGATCATACTTTGGCTGATCCTTAGGTTTATGTATTGTGGCTAAATGCCGAAATGGATTGAGCTGGTTTTTGGTATTACAGAGGGCAGCTAGTTTGTGTTAGATCTAGAGGTGGCTTGGAGTTACAGAATTTTCGGCTGTTACTATGATTCATCACATTATTTATTTTTAGATGAATCTGGAAGTGGATGGGTGTGTCATATTTATGCACTGATTAATGTTTTTTGTTTTGATGCCAACTGTTAGTGATGGGAAGGTCCAGCCCATTGCAAAGTATACAGGCCGTGCAGTTGTGTTTGACAGGCAGTACTTCTGTATGGTCAGTTGGACCCACTACACTTTGCTACACCACGCTCGGCAATCCTAGCAGTTGCAAACTCTTGTCATACTTAATTTATGATGTTATAGCTGCCCCATTCTTGTTTCTCACAACAAACATCCTCGTAAAATTCTGACTGGGTTACTGTCAGTATGACATTAATTTTTGTTTTCTTTTATTTTTGTGTATTTTGTTGCTAAAAATTTGGCTCACTAGCTTAGGTGTAAGGTAATATAGACCCTAATTCATGTGGCCTGTGTTGTGATCCCACTCAAATCTACCTAACTGATTAGTGGTCTGTGTGACTGAACTTGCAACATTGCATCAGAAAAAGTCCTCCTTTTGTAGGTGGATGTATTCAGTCCTTTGAAAGAATGTTCAAAGCCGTCTTTTTGTTTGTTGCTGTAGTTTGTACATCAGAGTGTTTATAATTTTGAAGCACCAGCATACATTGCATAGTTTGTAGCTTTCTCTTTACAATATCACAACCGTTTTACGGCCCTTTTCCGGGACCACCCGGGTGAGCCGGTGCTAGAAGAGAACTTCTGGACTTTATGGTGCAAGGGAAGATTAACGGAGGCAGACACACAGACCATCAGGCTGGGCGCCACTCCATACAGACTAACCAGTGCCCACCTCCACCATTCCCCATTTCTTTACAGGCGGGATGCCCTTCGTGCCGCCCAACCAACAGTGTCAAAGCACTGAAGGCAACTTCTGTTTTCAATAATAATAGTAATACCAGTGACAGTGTTTATGGTACTGTCATCATGGCAAGGACATTGTGAGAGTTTGCCCAGTTCATTTGATGAATCCAGACTGAGTGCCAGATGGCTACCAACCCCTCAAACCAAGCCAATCGACAGCCTGTGAGTGTGCCGGTATGCTGCTACCATCTACATCCACCATCGTCATATGTTATTATTACACGGCCCAAAAGCTCATTACCACGTGACGCCATGCTAACCTGGTATATGCCATAGTCATGTGTCTGTCTATTTATCTGTCACAAGTGGGTGTTCTACTGAAATGGCTAAATGTAGGATCACGCAAACAGCACCGCATAATAGCCCAGGGACTCTAGTTTTGTGCTGCCAATGATCTTGGCAAAACTCAAATCGGGTTACTTCCAATGGAGGTGCTAAATGCAAGTCGGGTAGGTTATAATTGGCAACACTAACTCGAAAATGGTAGAAGATAGATGCATAGTTTCTATTAAAGTCGATTAGGAAGTTGTATGTGCTGTATCGAATGGCGACATTACTGATGATCTTGAGTGACCCATAACCACCCAAAACCACCACAATTTCTATTTTAACGTTGCCTTTTATATCTTCATAGCAGGTAATCGGTGATATATGGATTGAACATAACAAGTCCCAGCCTACAGATGACAAAACCGTCCCTGAAATGGGCGTTGTCACATCACGTAATTCAGTTTAAATTTCAAGGTTCCCCAATCATATCTCCGGAATAACTGAAGCTAGATTTGTCAGATTTCTTATGTGGATAGGCTGTGTTAATTGTTACCAAAAGGTGACACATCACCCTCTAAATGGGCATGGTTATGGTCAGGTGACCGTTTGTAAATTTTGCCGTTTGCCAGGACGCAGCACGTCATACGGGTTTGTCAACGACAGCTGATACTTGTTTTGCTGTGTCACACAGGGTGGTAGGCTGAGTTGACCTTGACACTGCAGTAAGGGTGTGCAGCCCGTGCCCGAGGCTATATATCGCAGTGGTTGTCGTGATGAACACAACTGCCCGCAGTGAGATTCAAACCTGGGTCCTCTCACTCCACTAGACCACTGCAACTTTATTTCATGTATGAACAGTGTGATGTGAATGGTCTCAATTGCTTTTGTGCATGTAAGATAATATTCCGTTGTGGCATTTTTGACCTTGTGGCTATGATTTCTTTGTCAGGTTTATGAAGAATTCTGTACAGGCTCTCAGGCTTTCTCAGTTGAAAACTTAATTGAAACTTTCATTAAAGCAAAGTCAACAGGAACTGATAAACCAGGTTAATTTCCTTGATAAATGACATGTTCTATGTTTTTATAATACACATTAAGCTGTTTACTATTGTGAAACTTGTTAAAGTTTGAATATGGTTTTCCCCACTGGAAATTACTACTTGCTTTTACACAGCAGGATGAAACTGTTGCAAATTTTGTGATTTGATATTTTTGTTATGAATTTATTGCATTGCAGTGTAGCACAGTAGTGCTTACATTGTTGTAAGGGCAATCAGCCTAATGGAGAATGGCAAAATTGGGGTCATTAGTACTTCTAAACCTGTGAACCAGTTGGCACAAAATTTGACATGGGTAATTACATCGATGATGTCACTCTATATGCCAAGAACTACAATGATCACCCCAGTGCAGGCATTGCAGCAAATAGGTGAAATATTACTCTCACATAATTTGTAACTTTTCTGTTTTTGTGGCATTAATTTTTACTCACCCCTTTGCCCCAGACCATATAACCAGTTGTGCACTTTTTGATTCATAGGACTATTGCCTTTAAACATTTCCATTTTCCCCATTTTTACATCAAAAACTTAGAGGGGGCATGAGTAGGCATTTTCAAGCAAAATTTGTGCAGCATTAGAACTCATATATTTTTGAGACTGCTGAATCAATTGCAGCCAAATATTGCAGGATGATAAAGACCATCAAGTACTGTTCATTGGTGGTCCTGAATACATGTGCAACAAATCCATCGATGCAGTGTAACTACCTACACCCAAGTGACCAATATGATAGATGTCTATAGGTATTTTGATGTGTCAGTAACATTTTAGCTAATGATGTTCCAGCAGGTGTGTAGCACATTCTTGTAGTGCTCAAAATGTCCAATTTACTGCGAATACTCCAGATACTGCAGGGATGCCAGAATTGAGTAGTCAACTGGATTGAGGTCGGCTGTTCAGTGACCAGTGTTGGGTTTTAATGGAATTTGATGTTTTTGCCTTCAGAAAGATTGAAACAGTGAGACATTGTACCTTTTTTATTAAGTGGCTTTTTAACAGGTGTTTGTTGGCTGTGAGACAATGATTTAATCCTTCATCGTGATGGTTTACTGTCATATCATGCACCAACTGAAATCGAATATTGTTGAACCTGTCACGCTAGTAGCACTTTGTTGTTTTTGGACTTAGTCACATCATCTACTACTACATCCATTTAACGGCTTTTTTCCAGGATAACCTGGGTAAGCCGGCACCAGAAAGGTAAACCATTCTGGAATTTACTGGAGCAAGAGGTGATGGGGTGGCAGTGGTATCAGCTGGACCATATTTGCACGTTGCTTCAGACAGATGACCATGCCAGTACTTCACTGCTCAGTTTTTACAGGTTGGATGCCCTTCCTGCTGCCCAACCAACAGCGTCAAAGCACTGAAGGCACAAAGTCACATCAAGTGAACTTATGGAAATAACGTTTTTGTGGAAATAAGGACATTGTGCTAATTTACAAAGAATATTTAAGAACTGCATAAAAATTGTATCTGTCTCTTCATTTTTATGAATGTTCTGAACATTTTAGTGAAAACCATTTTATTTTGTTCTGAACTGTTGCAGCAGTATGGTGTATCGAAAATGTATGGTTTCTGTTGGACCACCCTGTACTTAAATGCATATTATGTGCTCAGGACCAATCGAGTTTGTGGAGCCAGATTTGGCAGGCTTGCTGCCAATATCGCCACCACCTGATAGCGGAGACAAGCGAGAAAGTGGAGGTGTCGGTGTGACGAACGAACGAGCAAAGAAAGATGGAGGAGGTGATTATACACAAGCACACACACACACACATACTCCACTTGCAATGAGGCTGTGTATATGCAGTGCTGCATGGCAGTTAGTTGCTGTCGAGGAGAACTATTTACATGAAATGTGTAGGCTGTTACTGACTGTCAAAACTGCTCTTGTTTGTCACTTATGGAAACTGTTGGTAGAATTCTACTGCATTTGTGAGGTGTTTTTTTATCAGTGAATAACCATTGTTGATGATTAGCTATACTATGTGTTTCGTTCGGTTGGTTGGTTGGAGTTTAACGTCCCTTGTCAGCACAAATATGGCTATAGCAGAGACGATGTATGTTTTGTTCACTGCAGACAATTTATCTCAAGGTAGTGGATCAGATCCTCCAGCGTCTCGTCCTTATGCACTTAAAGGTTGGTATCACAGGTGACCTGTATCCTGTATTCAAGATAAACTATATTTCATTGTCTCCATCCGCTCCAGTAGATAACATCTGAACATTTGATTGCATGGAAAGGTTTGTCTCTGAAATAGCGTGTTGAGTGGGACATGAAACCCACTCACTTAGTGTGTGGCTGGTCTGATAAGGTTTTATACATTTCTGATTAATTACTTTATCAGCATTGGTACTTAAGTTGCAGAGCCAGTGTATGACAATACGATACACTGTATTTATGTTTGCCCAAAAGCTGACAAATAGCCAGCTTAATCATCCGCACAGAATCAGAAAAAGAACAAAAAGAGTAATGGAGGAACTACAGACAAAACTGAGATGTGCAGACGAAACGGTTTGGTCATAAAGTCTGTGGAGTCAGTCCTGAGGCCGGAAGAGAATCCGTGGTGGGAAAGATTTGTGAAAGAGGTAGGTTTTGAGACGGGAGTGAAGCAGTGAGGGAGTTATGAATTGTGAGAGTGATGAGTTGACAGAGTGAGATGTGGTAGAAACATGAACAGGCAAGTCAGAGACAGAGGGGCTGCAATGAGGTTGACGGAGAGGACTAGGGAGTTGAGTGTGAAGAGACTAGAGAGCAACGCCCCTTCTGTCGTGAATCCAGTGGTGGATGAAGAATGGATGAGGCCAGACAATGGCATTAACCACAACTGACGTAAATGCTTTGTGTTTCCTTCACTGCTTTGACACTGTTTCTTGGGTGACAGGAAGGACATCCAACCCCTAACAACCCTGTGCCATTAATCCTCAAAGGTTCTTTCTGACCGTCTGACCCAGGTTCACCTACAGATCCTGGAAAAGGTTGGAAGTCATGGAATTTAAAGTTGAACTTTTCCATGCCTTGAAAAGTCTGGAAAATGATCTGAGGTACGGAAAAGTCTCGAAAAGTCCTTGAAAACTATGAGGCTAACGTGGAAAATATAGCTTTTCATTACACTGGTTAATACTCCATTATGCATTTCTTACCTTGCTTTCATTATATATCGCTGACATTTTGTGGTCTTTGATATCGTATAGTAATCGGCAAAGATGATATCGACCCATCTCTACAATGAAATTTTGTCATGAAAGGTACTTTTTAATGTATTTTGTTGATGTATATGGACTATGGAGTTTTAAAAAATCACCTTGAAAAGTTTGGAAAATAAGCAATTTTTTCCTGGAAAAGTTTGGAGAACCACACATAATTTTCTGCACAAACCCTGTAAATGGAGTTTGTTGTTCTGGACGTTGACAATATATTGTTGCATTGTGTAGGATTTCTGAGCAGACATCGACGAGATAGAGATAAGAAGTCGAAGCGTCATTCGTCACAGAATGGTGATAAAGGGTACGTCAGTTATGTTGTTACATTGTTGAAGGGGTAGTGTATTTGATTTGCGAGATGTCTTCTTTGTGATTAATATGATTATTTGTACTCTGTATGATAATCCAACTTACAGTGAACACAATGTTGAGGATGTCTTGATTTTGATATGTTACATGTGCATGCATTTCTGTTATTGTGTTTATGTTTGTAGAGATGGTGAGAGCAGTAATCAGGTAACAAGATCCTCCAGGATATTGTGATTTTTATGCTGGATGTGATGTTCACTTCTTCCCCAAAATGCCACAACTTTTTGCTTCTTCCTTCTGCCATTTAAAAAAGTATACTATTAATAAAGCACATTAAGTAATTTAATTCAGGTAAAAAGGAATATAAGTAAGTTAGACTAGAAAGTTAGACAGACACAAACAAACATCTGAGCTTCATTCAGTATAGTAAATATCAGTGATGTTGATCCTTGTCCTTAAGGACTCTTAAGGACTAATTTCAAGTCCTTGTCCTTGCAAGTGTAGTCCTTGTCCTTGTTGTTGAAGGCTTGGTCCTTGTCCTTGTGGGTTCAGTCCTTGTTAACATCTCTGTTGATAATCAGTTTTGTAATTTAACAAGAAACTCCAATTTTGGTATTTTGAGATATTCCAGGTGGTGTGTATACACTGATACAGCTTGCTTCTCTAATTTGTCCTTGTATAAAAATATTGTTTGTTTGGCTGTTTGTTGTCGTCTTCGTTGTCCTTCAGTTCTTTCGTACTCTGCTGGTTGCATGGCAGAAGGGCATCCAGCCTGTAAAACCCGAGATCAGGGTTTTCACCCATAGGTTCTCTTTTGAGGACCTGGCCTGGCCCAACCTGGAGTAACTCCAGAGAAGAAGGCCACTAAAGAGACCTGCGTTTGATGTTGACTGACTGTTTGAGCTGAATTGCTGTTTTTTTTCTCTGTAGAAAAATTATGGTATGGAGATGGTGTAGGTAACACTGTTTAGGAGCATTTTCTCCCTAAACCGATCATGCTAGTTGCATGTGGACAGTAAGACTTTAATCCAACAAAATGCTCCAGTTCTTATATGAGAGTGCTGGCTGACACAGGTTGATCTGTATAATGACCATAAAATGGTTGTTGCTTGCTCTGTGTAGAAAATGTTAAATTAACTGTTCTGTGTAGTTAGCGAAGTTCTCTCTGGTTTGTTAATGGTGTATTTGTGTACATATTTCAGCACGTGCCTCGGGTCGATGACGAGGGATACAGTATTCGGCCTGACAACCCTACACAGAGTATCCTTTATGTACTGCGAGACTGACTGATTTTGCTGTGATTAAAGTGTTTACCATATCTTTCCTAGTAATAATTGTGGATAAGAAGTGCTGTAGCAGCCCTGCCATTGAACAGCATTTGAAATGTTGATGGCAGCAGCGAAAGTGCTAAAATACTGATAGAAACAGAAATTCTAATGCAGGTGCCTCGCGTGCATATTTGTGTTGGACTTGTAGCAGTTTGAATACTGGATTTGGAGAGGTGGCATTAAAGGAAACATTAAAGGAGTCTTGTGCTGATTGTCCTGTGCGGGCTCCAGGGAGTACTATGCCCTTGATTTATTTGTTGATTTCAGCACTGTGTATATTGTTTGCTTGTTTGCATCGTATGCTTCCCCACTTATCCTTTTTTCGTCACCTTTTTCCTTACTTATCTACTCCCTTACTTATCTTTTTCTTACAGAATAGACCCGTTCCATTTCCAGACTGGAGGTCATAAGAGGTGACCAAACCTGGGCTTTTGTAGTTGTTTTAGTTTATTTTATGTTATAGTGTTTTTGTGTTTCCGATGTATGATTATTTTTGTTCTTTTAGCCTAGGTTAAAGCTTTGCACCTTCAGTGCTTTGACACTGTTGGTTGGGCAGCCGGAAGGGCATCCAACCTGTAAAAACTGAGTGATGAAGTACTGGGATGGTTATCTGTCGGGAGCAAGGTGCAAATGATTAGCATATGGTCCAGCTGATGCCATTGTCACCCCATCATCTCTTGCTCAAGTACAACCCAGAATAGTTTACCTTTCTGGTGGTGGCTTACCCAGGTTGTCCAAAGAAGGCCGTTAAATGGGTGTAGTAGTAGTAGTAATAGTTATGGTCGCCCTGTGGAACAGGGCAGACCATTATATTTTTGCCCTGTAGTTTCTTCTTTTTTCTTCTTTGCCTAATCTTAGCTGTTGCAGATTGGATGTCTTCCATACCTCCACACATGGTGTGACCTTAGTGCAAATTTCAGATGCAGGTCTGAAATGTGCTGCACGCAGCTCCCTGGAAATGCAGGATGCAATAAAGTCGCCAAAAATCGCCATCTGGGCACCATTGCATAATTTTGTTGGACTATATCTTCGCAACTAAGGCACATATCGACAATCGGAAAAAAACTTGTTAAGCACCAATGTGCCCTCCAGATCTCCCCACAATATGGTGAACTTCGGTCCAGTAGCGGCTGTGATCGGTCCGGTAGTTTGGGGCACCCCAGCTAATTTCAACGGCTTTTGCATCTTGGCAGCGTTACTGCATGGCAGTCAAGTAGTTGGCGTGAGCCAAACTTTGTGACGTTGAACAGAGGGCGCCACCTGTGTTCGGCAGGGCGGCCATCACGTTGGGCATTGCTCCACATTTCTAGTTTTAGTCTAGGTGCAAAATTCACTTTGTGTTCAAGTCTTGCGTTCTCCTATATTGGCAGCATTACTGCATGGCATTCGAGCAGTGGGCGTCAGTAAAACTTTGTGGCGTGGTATCTTCACGCGACAGGACAGCCATCCCGTTTGACATTGGGTGGTTGAACTGTCTAGTTCTTGCTGTTGTTGTAGCTGGTCTGTATATTTTCATCTGTGTGTCAATGTCATCATTTTGCACTGTGTTTCATAGTTTGGCTTCCAGAATGTTTCTTAACTAACTCTCACAGTTTGTAATCACGATAGTTCAGATTCCTCTTCAGACACTGATTCAGGTTTGCATTTATTCATATTATAAACGTGTGTGTAATTGATTAGCAGTGGCTTAGTGTTTAAAGTGATGGACATGAGTTTGGATGTCTTGCCTGGGTATGCCTGGGACCAGGTTTTTCAGGCAGGTGTACCCCGAGGGCCAGGGTTCTGGATTCATACTGAGACCTGTATGAGTCACTTTTATCTCAGGAAGTGCATCAGCCAAAATTGTTTCAGTAATTCAGAAAAAGTTTCACCTTAAAGGTGGTTATATCCAAGTTGTTGAACATGCAGTGAGCGAATAGATGAGGATTTACTATTTGCTTTGGACTGCTCTCCAAATTAATTACTTGCCGTAATACCAATAGCGTATTTTTTGTGTATT
>Ga0209259_1000780_pt1 | contig 10303 bp, 8 predicted proteins | sample WorMetGr2BELIZE1_FD_187417 | JGI IMG/M metagenome (GOLD analysis project Ga0209259, IMG submission 187417) | Marine gutless worms symbiont microbial communities from Max Planck institute for Marine Microbiology, Germany - Inanidrilus... ...
TGGTGGTGGTGGTGGTGGTGACGGTGAGGGTGGTGACGGTGGTGGTGACGGTGGTGGTGGTAGTAGTAGTAGTAGTGGTGGTGGTGGTGCAGATGATAATGGTTTATGCAGGAACTCAGGGTGACCGTGGTATTGCCGGTGCAACTGGTGCTACTGGTCCAACTGGGTCTTCTGGTGGACCTGGTCCTGCTGGTCCTCCAGGACCAGCTGGTCAGCAAGGATCTCGTGGAGTTGGTGGTCTGCCTGGTCCACAGGGTCTCGTTGGTCAACCTGGACCGATTGGACCACAAGGAGATACTGGTATGAATGCCCATTATTTCATTACACTTGTGCATCACCAGTGAATGTGTAGTTTTGTACGAGGTTGAAATCTGAACATCTGTTTCATGTTAAGTAAGTGTTGACAGATGTTTTCATACAGTGCTCTGTTCCACTGACACAAAAATCACTGCTAAGACTGTTGACCTTGTTGGCGGCGTGGTGTAGTGGCTAGCGTCGTTCGTCGCATGAACGAAGTTACCCTACGTCGGGCCCGGTTAGTACTGTGATGGGTGACCGTCTTTGGGCGGGTATACCATCACTGTATGTAACCAGCCAACCAGGTCAACTCAGCCTTGCATCCCTCCGGGGTCTCTAAATCGAGTACCAGCTTCGGCTGGGGTAAAGGCTGGAATGTCACCTCTGCCGGGTAGCAGGTAACACTGTGTGATCCCATATGGCACGTGAGTTCCAGTAGCGGTGTGGCGACTTCGGTCAGCGAACTGCTATATCCGTGTTACTTTACTTTACTTTACTTTACCTTGCAGGTATACAATGAGAATTTCAATTTTGCGAATTTTAGAAATTCTTAAAAATTCGTCATTTTTACGAACTTTAAAAAGCCAATATGAATTTTAGAACCAGAGAAATATGGGAATATTCTTCTAAATGTTACCATGGCGTGGTCTGTGTCTGTCTGTCTTTGTATGACCGTCAAGACATGCGGAAACAGTTGAACAGATCGAGATGCCATTTGGAATGGACGAGTGGGGACGCATAACCATCGTTCATTTGAAAATTTAGCAAATTCAGATTTACAAAGTTTGAAACCAGTGGTCAGGAATTCTCAATCTATGCTTGCAGACATAGCCAACGACTACCGTTTGACAATGAACTCATTAGCGGTCGATATGCCGTGAGTCGCAATGACACGGCATTCTCCGTTGTTACACTTGAGCAATGCATGATGGATATGACTGCTGATCAGTGTTAATTCAGTTAACTGTAATAGAAACTGAAATGGCAGAATAACTGGAAAATCAATTTCAGTTAAACTGAAACTGAAATAGGAACTGGAAAATGTCAGAAAACTGTAACTGAAATAGTAACTGATTAATGTGATTCAGTTAATAACTGGAAAATACGTAGAACTGAAAAATATAATTTTAGCATAATGTTTAGATTCGGCAATTTTCGTTTTTGGCCGAAAACTCACTAATTTTCGGCAGTAAACTGTCTTTGAAATACTGAAGAACACACACATGGACTGCTCGCTGGAAATGCAGGACCCACAAAATCGCCAAAAAATCGCCATCTGGGCACCATCGCACAACTTTGTCGGGCTATATCTTCGCAATTAAGGCACGTATCGACAATCAGAAAAAAAGCTTTTAAACAGCAGCGTCTCCCCCACATGTCCTCACAATCAGCTGAACTTCAGCCTACTGGCGGCTGCGATCTGTTGGCGAGTTTGAGGCACCCCTGCAAATTTCAACGGGTTTCGATGCATGGCAGCGTTACTGCACGGCACTCTAGTAGTGGGCATCAGCCAAACTTGACCCACATTTCTAGTTATAATTTTATATTTGTGCTGCGTCATTTGCGTATTCACATAACAATACACTACTAGTCTGTTGTTACTTGAACAACTTAGTTTCGTTTTCGTTTTCGGCCGAGAATGCGTAGGAGTATTCGTTTTCGTTTCGGTTTCGGGCAGAAAATGAAATTTCATTTTCCGCACCGTTTTTGTTTTCGGCCGAAAACGTAAAACACGTTTTCGGTCGGTCTCTAATTGTTATTGATATACTTGATAAAATTTGATTGATTACATGTAGGTTACAACATGGTCTACAGTAGATTATGTGATTGTAACGAGCCATAATGAACTGTAGACCATGTTGTAACCTACTTATTTCATGACCACTCAGCAGTTGGTGTTTGACACTATCGTGATATTATCGTGCAGACTTCTAGAAGTAACCCGTGAAACTAAAATGACGCTAATTCGCACTAAACCCTAAAAGTAAACTGATACTAGAATGTGGCACTAACCCTACTAACCATAATACTAGAGCGTGTTTAAGTATACATTACAGACACCCACAACAAGGAGAGATGCCAGTTATAAGTTGAATGTTGTTTCGGAGTGGGGGTTAGAGGGTGGGGCGAATAATTATTGTCACTTTTCTCTGGAGTGAGATTATGGGCGGTTATAACACTCCACACACAATGGTAGAGATAGGAGCATAAATGTAGGTCATGAAATAATGCATTTTACTGTGTAATATTCTTACAAATGTTAATGTTTTTGGAGTTGTATCTCACGAATCACGTTTTGTCGGCCTATTTTAATGACATGAAATTATTGCGTTAGGCCTACCTACATTTACAACTGAAACTGGAACTGAAACTGAAAAATCATAATAGTAACTGAAATAGAAACTGAAAAGAAATAACTGAAACTTAATATAATAACTGAAAAAACTTGTGATCCAAAACTTTAACTGAAACTGAAACTAGAAAACAACAACTGAAATAACACTGCTGCTGATCGGCTGACTAAACGTGGACAAGACCGACCTGCTCTGGGCTGGTACAAGGCACCCCGCCAATTCGTGAGATGGAAGTTTCCTGTCTCTATGGCTTGTGCGGACATCGATTCTCCCGGTGAAATGTTTGACTGCTTGGAATGGTCATCTCAACAGACTTCTGTTTGAGAAGCGTGTTTTTCACCATCAGCGTGAGTTTCTGTCACCGTCTCTGTCAGTCTCCTATGCTTATTTACAGCAGAGTTCGCTTCGACACTTGTGCGCGCTTGTCTGTTGTTTCCTGCAATGTTGTTTTCGCCGCGGCTGCAAGGACAATCACCAATAATCCGTAGTGAGTGTTGAACGCGGCAGCCGGTTGGTAGTGAAAGTTCAACGGCGGCATGAAGCAGCTGTGACACGTTGACGTTGGACGTGTCTGATCGCGAAACGTACAACCTCACAGTGTGATGGTACGACACGGTACTGCCCCTCATGTCGCACTGTCAGACCAGTCTCTATGTCTACATCAAGACAGCATCTTTGTTCAACTGACAGTACCATCATACCAGCTCAGCAGCTACGGTCGTCAAGCCTTGTTTATCGCCGGCCCAATGACGTGGAAGTTACTGGCGAGACGTTTAGCCCGACATGTCCCACAGTATACTGCTGACTTTGATCGTTTACTTAAGCTAAAGCATTTCTTTGTGCAGACCACTCAGGTGCATAGAACATGAAAGGCTGTAGAAAAGATCCACTGAATATTGAGTACATTGACGTTTTACATTACATTTGACCAGAACAATGTCATAGCGGTCTACATGTGCATGCTTCTTTTATGGTCTAATCAGCTAATATGGCGGTAGTTAGTGGCCCTCTTAGGTACAGTTTATCTGTCCTGCTAATAACAGATACCACTTTGAATGAAGTTTATGTTTAGCTGCAGGCATCTGCTGCATACTTACATGATTTTAACTGGAAATTAGAATAATATCTACTGAATTCATGCTTTATATTATCATAATAATTTAAAGTATATTGCAGGTTACTTTTGTATTTTTTGTCTGTAACAGGGCAGTTAGTTTGCTGAGATTGCCATTAATTATAACTGTAGTAAGTAGTAATGTTCATTACACTTCTTAACAGTGAACTGTTGATCTATGCAGTTTTGCAGAGTGGTTAAACGTGAGCCTCTTATTCACTGGTGATGAGTGATAGTGTATAAACAAGCGATGATTGACTGACATGCTTGTGTGTGGATGCGTGGACTGCTGTTAGGACATGCTGACACTGACGCTCAATGCCACGTATCGCTGGTTACTTGATTACTGGCTGTTTTATACATTCACAGCAACGTGTCTGTGTTTTGTGGTTGACAGGAGCTACAGGAGGGTCTGGTGCCAAGGGACAGAAGGGCGACTCTGGTCTGGTGGGATCACAAGGCACCAATGGTCAGCCAGGTGTGAATGGTCAGCCTGGACAGCCGGGTCCGACAGGCCAGCAAGGACCTCAGGGATTACCTGGCGCAACTGGTGCCACTGGGCCAACAGGCAGAGAAGGCCAGGCGGGTCAGAGTGGACAGATGGGTTTACCTGGAGCGACTGGACAGACTGGTACAAAAGGTGACAAAGGAGGCCAAGGTAGGGCTGGTGTTGTCGGTGCAGTGGGTCAGCCAGGCTCACAAGGACAGCGGGGTGGACCTGGTCCTCTAGGAGCTCCAGGCAACACTGGTCCAGCTGGAACTATCGGTATGTGCCAGTCACATCTCTTTATGCCAGGCTGATAACACCGTGCAAACGCATTTTTTATACTGATGGAATAAATAATTGTTGTCTATTTAGCAGCTGTGATTTTAGTACCATGTTCATTGACTGTTGACAGGTTCGCTAGGTTCACCCGGTCAGTCAGGGCAAGTTGGACTACCAGGACCGACAGGTCAGGTGGGACAACCTGGCCAGGTCGGCACACCTGGTATTACTGGCATTAAGGGCAACAAGGGAGTGACTGGTTTTATCGGCGCATCTGGTAATGCCGGTGCAACTGGAGAAACTGGATGGACAGGATTTACTGGAGGTACTGGCGACCCAGGTGATACCGGATTTGCAGGCACTCCTGGAGCAACCGGACCCATTGGTCGACCTGGACAGTTAGGTCAGCCAGGATTCCAAGGTCCGGTTGGAGGTACTGGATTTACTGGAGTTGCAGGAGTGCAAGGAACAATTGGAGAAAACGGTTTGTTTTCTCTTTGTAGATGTCAGTTCATAACTACATTCATTTGCTTCTTGTCTATTTCAAGTACTTACGAGTACTGTGGTCAGTCAGCCTCAGTGGCATGTTGATGGGGTTTAAACCTCGAAAATTTAGCCGCTTTTTTAACCAAACCAAAGGCATGCAGCATCTTGCTTCAGATATGAAACTGCAATGCAGATGCAATACATTCCTTAGCTTCAGTTGTGGTACAAACAGTTGAACACAGCCGGTTGCACCTGTAATGGGAACGTATTCCCCAGCTATTAAGAGACTGTTACAGTTATGGACAGGTGACCTCACTATATGTGCAAATGAACAGTCATTTTCTACAGAGCAGTGCTATAAGATGCATCTGAATAAATGACACTGGCATAATAAAGATAAGTTGAATTGTCTAATTGTCGGTCCTACACTGTATGATTGCCACTGTTTGTAGTATTGAAATCCAAAGTAATAATGTGGCATAATATTATACAGCTGCCGTCTGCATATATAGCCTTGAGCCTTACTGCAGCTTGTTTGAGAATGAGTAGGCCTCAGCCCTTTAAAATAACACTTAATGAAATTGAATGAACAGCAAAACATACCATTTAAAAGAAAAAAATTTAAAAGTTCTGCAGCGGGTATGCACCTCCCTTCTTGGCTTTCAACCCCTCTGAACTCCTGTTACAAAATATTACAAATAATCATATGACTATGCTGGTCGTTTCCTTTAAACTAAAAGCCTAAAACTTTGTTCTTTGCAGAATTTCTCGCCTACCCTGTAAACTGGACTAAATTATACAGAAGAACGTGCCATGGTGGACAGGCTCTGACATCGTGTTGTGTAAAGCTATAAGCTTTGCCAAAAAAGCAGTAATTACAAATTGGCTGGAATAATACCCACAGAAAAAATCGACTACAATGTTTGGGAATCAGTTAAAGGACTTCGGACTATGTGTGAATGCTTGGATTGGATTCTTGTCACATTTGTGCCTTATGTAAATTTAAATTCTGGTATGCTTTTAAAACTCAATGAAAAGGATTAGTACTGTATGAAATCAAAAGAGAATTTTTGGATTTGCGTTTTACGTATAAAAGTTTATGATGTATTTGTGAATTGTCAGTGGATTTCACGTGAGCATAGTGCGTATTATTTTTGAAGTTTGCTTTATACTCGGCGATTGTTTCTGTTTACTTTTACTTAGTTAGGCTTATTTTTAATATCACTGTGCTTGCTTTGTTACAATGTTGACGAATAAACGTATTCATAATAATCAGGGGTTATCTGGTGTGGATCGCCTCCTGGGTCAGCCATCTATACTGCTCAAGTGATGCCTGATAATAACAGTATATTTTTTCAACGTGATTTCTTGACATTTATTCCAGTGATGTTGATTAACAGACGCAGTCAGTGTTACTGATGTTGTTCAACAGGTCAACCTGGTCTACAGGGCGCTCCTGGTTTCACTGGGTCGACAGGACTCACAGGACAGATTGGCATCAGGGGTGATGTCGGAATGACTGGAGATACCGGATCAAGTGGACCAGCTGGGAGTCCAGGATTGCGAGGACCTCAAGGCAACGTTGGATCTCCGGGATCCATTGGTGGCCTGGGTTCTCAGGGTCAGCAAGGTGCAACAGGAGCCACTGGACCAACAGGTCATTAGCACTGCACGTTTTGTTGAAATATCGCAATGGCTGACATTGAAGTGACGGAGTCTAGTAGTACACTTGATCAGTGGATTTGGTGTTTGTCTCCACATTTAGGCGACCTTTACTACGTGCCGCTATATACAGGGTGAGTCAAAAAAAATTTATCCTCTGAGATTTTCTGAAAATTTTCCCCTATGGCTGAGAATTTTTAACCAAAATTTTACGCGCCTATTACAATTTTTTTCAGTTATCCTTAACTAACAAAGTTATGCCATATTAAGCGCGACCACGCATGAATTTTACATTTCACTAGAATTTTAACTTTTTAATTTACTTTCTTCTGTTGCACCTGTTTTGAACAAATGACGTCACTATGTCGTCATCTTCATAGCAGACATGTTTATTGTTTTTTAAAAATGTTTTCTTAATTCCAATCAACAATCGGTATAATAGATAAGCTTCAAATGCGTGAACAAGGATTTGGTACAAAAACAGTTGTTGCAAAGTATCTGCACAAAGGATGAAAATTAACTACTGTTAAAAGATCTGCCAGCATATTTATGAGCCTGGTTCTGCAGTTCAGCATCAGTCTGCCAGTAGACGACCGGCTGCTGCATAAACTGTAATCAGTTGTGTTTTAACCCGTTGTTTATCATCAAACAGTACAATTCAAGTAAAAATTCGCAGGATGGTCGTGCTTAATATGGCATAACTTTGTCACAGAGATAATTGACTAAAATTGTGTTATTTAGCATAGATACCATAGGTATGTAAAATGTTGCTTAAAACTTCTCAGCGGTTGGGGAAAAAATTCAGAAAAACTCGGGATAATTTTTTGACCACACTGTATTTTAGTCATATGCAGGAGCAATGAGACTATAAAGACCACCGGGCTTCACGGACCTAGAGGACTTCACCGGCCAGTAAGGACTTACCAGCTGCTACTGATGCTGCGGAATGTGCAGGATTTTCTGGTCAGTTGTGTGCAGGTTGACTGATGTACATTGATGTCTCGTTGTATTGACTATTTAGGCACTGACGGTCAGCAGGGTCAGCAAGGCGTCAAAGGAGCTGCTGGTCAGCCCGGATTTGTCGGTCAACCAGGCTTTACTGGACCAAAAGGTCAACAGGGGCAGTTTGGACTCCAGGGCTTCGAGGGACCACCGGGCTTCACTGGCCAGTCAGGACCAGCCGGCCCTATTGGTAGCCCTGGTCCTAATGGTGCTCCAGGACTTCCAGGATTGCCTGGTCCGTCTGGTCTTCCAGGACCATCGGGTTCAGTGGGTCAAGTCGGTGACCGCGGGGATACTGGAGCTACTGGAGCCTCTGGACAGACTGGAGGAACAGGCAAGTAGCATGCTATCTCTAACACAGGAATTCCCACTGCACCCCATTCCGTAGCCACACTTTCTCATATTTTACAAAAAGTTCATTCCTATTCCCATTGTACTTTGTTGATTAAATGATCCCTACATCTCTTGTATACAGTTGTGTTTAATATAAACAAAACTTTCAGGCCCATTGATTGTATCAAATATTACATCATATCAAATATGGTACACTTGTTATCGGCTGTCTGCAGTGTTCACCTGTAGAGGCTATAAATAACTAAAGGTGAATGTGCTTATTTTCAATTTCCAGTGCTTGCTACATTATATTGTAATGGAAAATTACTTGCATAGAAGATATTATTCCTATTCCCATCACGTTAATTTCCATTCCCATCATGACAAACAATGATTTATTTCTCATTCCCATTGCTATGGGAATCCCACAGGTCCCATTGGAACCCATTTGTTCCCAGTCCCTGCACGCCTTTATTTTAACAACACATCTTGTTTGTACATGCTTAGTATGTACTGATAGATGGTAAAATCCACTGAAATGAAGTGCATGGTGTTTCATTAGAAATTACAAAGGTAGCAATGCATGTGACTTTTGAATGCTAAATTTTGGCCACTCGCCGCATCCAAATCTTTTAGTGATTTTTTATCATTTACTGTGTACTTTGCGTACGATTTGATTATATAAATAAATATGATTACCATAATTATCTTGCAGCAGACTTTCTCAAAGCTAGTCATCACTGTGCTGTCGTTAATCACTGTACAGCAGATCGAGTCTCCAGCTATATCCATAGTAATAATTAATTTTCTTAACCTACACTAACTTTCAGTCACAGCGTAGTGCACTGCCTCGTTGACATCATCGTCAGCGCGCCGTGATGCATCATCAATATCATATATCATAAAGGCAACCTGGCTTGCTGGTAGCAGTGTAAATATTGATATTTATACAGGTACTGCTGGATTTGCTGGACAAAGAGGTCTACCTGGAGACACCGGTGGCCAAGGCGACACAGGTGCTTCAGGTATAACTGGGCCTATTGGCCAGAAAGGACGGAAAGGAGAAGCAGGACCAGTAGGACAACCAGGAACTCAAGGTATACAAGGACCAATTGGTCCTGTAGGCATCAAAGGCTCCGTTGGCTTTACTGGATCTCCAGGGTCAACTGGGCAGATGGGGCTAGCAGGTGCTAGTGAAAGAGGACAACCAGGAGCACCAGGAGTAAGGGGACAACAAGGTAGCGCTGGAGCAGTTGGATTCACTGGAACGCCAGGAGAGAGAGGGAGAGTCGGTGATACTGGAGCCAATGGTCAATCAGGTATTGCTAGTTCACTGCCTAAATGTGTCACCTCTGATGTTGTGCCCAATAACTATTTCATCACTCTGTCTCACTTTCATATCTAAACAGCTTCTCTGTATCAGTCCAAACCTTTCGAGACACAAAGGAGTAATGGCTGTTAGAAAGGTGCGTTGGGCAATATCTTCGTTGCTACTGATATTATTCCTGTCACACAATTTAGTGACAATGCGCTGGCCGTTCACGTGGTGATAGAAGAAGGCTTAGCTTGAAGACAATAGACATGGCTACGCCTCAGTCTGAGCTTGCTGAGTTGAGATGTTGTATAGCATTAAGAATTTATACGCCATGCATATAAGTAAAAGTGACAGTAGTAACGTGCTTAATTCATACTTTTCTATGTTAGTGCAAATCCCATGCAAACCGAATGATTTGTGAAATGCAGCGATTAGCCATCATTATCAAGTAGTTTATTTTTACACCTTTACTGCCAGGGAAATTTTCGTCACGGCTGTATTTAAGGCTAAAATGCCAATGCCACTGCCAAGGCGATGGACCTTTGAAGGCCTGAATATTTGAGGCCACAAAAATTGTCCTCGAGGATACTACAAGCCAATGCCAGTTAAGATGTGACTTTGTCAACTGTGACTTGATGACTACCATCAATAACCAAATATGTAACTCAGAAGCGTGACCTAAAATTGTACACCAATTATGAATGACATGTTCTAAGTTGAAAATCGCCACTAGGAACTTAGAGTCCTTATTTATTAGAAACTAGAATGTGGGAGAATGCCCAACCTCTGTTCAACGCCGCAAAGTTTGGCTGATGCCCACTACTAGATGCCGTGCAGTAACGCTGCCTAGACGCGATACCCGTTGAAATATGATGGGGTGCCCCAAACCCGCCAATCGATCTCAGCCGTTAGTGGGCCGAAGTTCACCATATTATGAGGACATGTGGAGGACATATTGATGCTTAACAAGTTTT
>Ga0209259_1000781_pt1 | contig 10302 bp, 4 predicted proteins | sample WorMetGr2BELIZE1_FD_187417 | JGI IMG/M metagenome (GOLD analysis project Ga0209259, IMG submission 187417) | Marine gutless worms symbiont microbial communities from Max Planck institute for Marine Microbiology, Germany - Inanidrilus... ...
GGACAAGGCAGGTAACCTTGCCGTCATCAGCGGCGCGGATGACATCATTGAGGACACTCACGACGACGGTCTCGGTGGAGTGACCAATCAGCAATCCATCTCTATCATTCCCCTCATTTTTACGCCAGATGCCCTTCCTGTCGCAAACCCTCCCAATTCATTCTGGCTTGGGACAGGCACAGGAATATGCTGGATTGCATACCCCCGTGGCTTGGTTCATACCCCCGTGGAAGTATACGATACAATACACTACAAGACACTATAGACAGACACAAAGACATGAAGACTGCAGTGCTTTGCACCCCCCGATGGTAAAGTAATAAAATGTTAAGCATAGCAGGAAGGGTATTTCTTCTCCAGAATGCCATGTATGTTTGAACAGGGCGATAACTAGGAAACCAAACCCAACCAGTGGCGAACATGGACCAGCAAACAAGAATGCATTTTGTATCCATTTCACTTCCAAATTCATACAAATAACATTATTAATGATGTTAGTACCTTAGTCTGTACCATTTGGGTCACGTTAGTGAGATACTGTACAAGGTTGTCGTAGTGTTCTTTGGCCAGTGTAAATGTTGGATCTAACGCTGTCGCTCGTGCATAGCCGACTAATGCAAGATCATAGTCTTCTTGAAACTGGTATACCTAACAGTACAATAATCATGCAATATTAATGAATTATCTCATTATCTTATCTGTACGTAGTCCATAGAAGTTCAGTTGTTATATTTTACGTCTAGGTTGAAGTTATGACCTAGCAGAACAGATAGGCCTATGTGTATATCATCAACATTGTTATTATAAACAAAAAAAAGACACCTTTAATATTCTACACTCTGCCATATGAGGGCTTGAAACCATTTTGTCTGTGTTGATATGGTACGAGATTCAAACTCATTTGGCAACATTGTTGCAATTATCAGTGGTTACAGTGTGATGCAATGCAGTTTCTGGGCAGCAAAAGTGCTATTGACTGTTCTTTAGCTCTAGTTCAACAAAGCCTAGTTTCACGTTCCAGTGCACATCACTGCATCTGACTGACACTGATTATTGCTTGTCAAGCTGCTACTCTGCCCAGTGTACTGAACACACTGAGAATGGAAGCAGTTTCTTCCTTTGGTTAAGTTTCTGCGTCCGAATGCTGACTGCAAAGTTGTGGACTGCCAGTATCTTTGTGTCGGTTATGATGCGTCTGGTTTACAGATAGTGACAAGATAAGTTTTGACTGTAATTTATCACTCACATTTATAGTTCTTGGCTGCCATATTTATACCGTAACCACCTTCAAATAAGTGCAATAGTGAGCGAGTGAGCAAACTTAAACAACACACTAATAGTCATTTTAGACACAAGAAATTAACAGCATAAACAAGTAACAACAACACGTGCAAGGTCTGGAGAAAATCAACATTAGAACACAGCAAAAAATATCACTCACAGTAGCACGATTGTAATGCAGATCACCATTGCAGTTAGCAATTGAATCTTTCTCCTGCAAAATTAACAGTAACTTAAACAGAATGATGCAAAAAACACGCCACTGTTTATAAAATTTTGATGCTGAAGCCACTACTATATACACTTAACGACCTTTTTCAAGACAACCTGGGTAAGCCAGCACCAGAAAGGTAAACCATTTCTCGATTTTACTGGCGCAAGAGATGATGGGGTGGCAGTGGCATCAACTGGACCATATGCATATCATTTGCAATTCACCACTCAGTTTTACAGGCCGGATGCCCTTCCTGCCACCCATCCAACAGCGTCAAAGCACTGGAGGCAAATTTTGATGCTGAAACTGCTGGCTAATCATCATACGCCTGACTGCAGTGTAAAAGAATCCAGGTTCAAATCTCACCACGAGCAGTTGTGTTTATCATAACAATGACTTATATACAACCTAAGGCTGTATACTGCAGTGATTGTTAAGTTGACAAGACAGTTGTGCAACTGTACTGCACTGCCTAGGTCGACTCAGCCTTCCATCCCCCATAGAACGGTAAAATGAGTAACAGCTTTCAAGTTAAGTGACAATAATAAATTGTGATGGTGGATGCGGACAGCAGCAGCGTTTACCAGCGGACTCACAAGTCAACCAATGCTCAGTCTGCATTCATCATATGAACTGGGTGAACTCTCGCAGTGGTTTTGCATGATGACAACATCATAAACATTATTGTGGTATCACTAGTTTCAGACCGATAATGATATCGGATATCGGGCATATCGGCATTAACCTGAGATATTGGTGATCAGATGGCAACTGGGCACCGATATCCGATGTGTGTAATCTGAAGCGTGCGCTCTACAGCTCACTAATATAATCTTAATCTATCAACTTCAACGGCGGCAGCCCGTCAGCGACGGCCATAAATCCGACTGAACACGGGTGGCAGCAGCATCAGGGCGTGGGGAGCACGGCATTATCTGAGTAGTCAACCCAAGCATATAGCCAAGAGCACTGTTGCAGCGGATATTACTGTCTAACATCATACAGAACACCCTGATGTAAATCACAGCCGGCGTGCAAAACTGTAATTTTATCCTAGCCGCGATGCCACTTGTTGAGACAGGCTTTAAACTGTTGTAAGGCGTGCTGCAATGCCGACAGTGATCGCTTACTGCCACCCATTATAGCTTACGCACGTTCGTGCACTTCATGACTCGCTGCAGTGTCAGCCGCTGTAGCTGCATTTAAGTGATAAAGTGCGTCGAGCGTTGTTGTAAAGAGGTGTATGCGGGGTTGCAGTCATTAGTACCAATTAAGCTGCTATTACAAGACATCACGCTGAGATAGAAATACTGCAAAACGAATAAAACGATTCTTTAATCATAACATTACGTTATCAGTCTAGTCACCAGTCATTAAATATTCAGCCATAGCAATAAGTGAACATACACGCGGGCTGGCCGGCGTAGCCACTGCATGTGAAGACGGCATGCCCAGTGAAGCGTGACCTGTGGGCCCGAGCAGTGTTTATCAATATGTCAAAGTCAGAAAGACGCCTGCGTACACCTACCCGTCCCTCTCCCCGCCTGTTGCACTCCCAATGGTTGTTTGGAGATTATGAGAGACAGTTTGACCGAGTGCTTGCGGACAGTGTCTCCCCACCCCGCCTCACTTTTTGATCCGTAGACTGTAGCAGCTTATACTGACGGCCGTTTAATCCGCGCGTAAAGGCAGGTAGCCCACACGTCAATGCGACCAGCCAGTTCCGATACAGTAGACGAGTATCGGGGAGGTGGGAGGGAGTACGGCATAAGAAGTAGACCTACTGCCACGCTGTGACCTTCATATCGGATATTGGTATAGGTTATCGGGTGCGTCCATGCGTGGATATCGGTTATCGGCATTTCCCGAAATTCACGTATCAGTCTGACACTAATTATTATATTACAATTACATCAGTAGCAGACACACTCATCCATCAGTGGTATCACTGAGATATGTGTTTAGAGCTAATATCTATGTACTGTATTATGTTGTGATACCACTGATGGATGAGTGTGTTTGCTACTGACGTAATTGTAATACCGGTATAATAATAGTTCTTTTCTGCCAGTAGTCTTCAGTGCTTTGACACTGTTGGTTGGGCGGCAGGAAGGGCAGCCGGTCTGTAAAAAACATGGGGGGATGGTGGAGGTGGGCACTGGTTAGTCCAGATGGAGTGGCGCTCAGCCGGATGGTCGCTGTGTCGGCCTCTGTTAATCTTCCCTTGCACCACAGAGTCCGGAAGTTCTCTTCTGGCGCAGCTCACGCGGGTGGTCCCGGAAAAAGGGCCGTAAAACGGTTGTGGTGATGGAGGTGCATTATGTTGTTATGTTATATTGCGTATACAAAATGATCTGCCTAGTGCTTTAACATCACTTGGGCATCAGGAACCAGGTAATGACATTGGACAGATGACATAAAAGTAACATCCCTTTGTTCTGGAGTTAGTCATTGGTCCAGCGACTGATTCCTCTAATTGGCAACAAGAAAGTTGACCACGCTCAGACTTTACCCATCAGGTTCAAGCAAGCAAACAGCTAACCCAGTTTCTGGACAGTGACCGTTAAACAGCCCACCAGTGTGCACATGTGTACTGTGTTTGGTATCAGAACGTGCGTCAGGCATGGTAACACAGCACTCCAGGAGTCTCCAAAGATTTCCTTTGACATCTCCGGGACAACAAATAAGCCCAAGTATGCGTGAATGTGAAATGGTACAAAGGACAAAACAGTCGAGAAACGTACGTACTGCCTGCTGGTACGCTGACAAGCACTGACGAAGAACAGCACTGTTCTGACCACAGCTGAAGAACATTGTCAGATACGCATTGCCAAGTATGACTGCAACAACACAGCTGAAGAACATTGTCAGATACGCATTGCCAAGTATGACTACAACAACACAGCTGAAGAACATTGTCAGATACGCATTGCCAAGTATGACTACAACACACACAATGCACGGCTGGAACGGCTTCAGCAGTTTACATCTACCTGTGCAAAACTAGTGCAAGGGTGACAATCATTGCTCTACAACAGCAAATACCACTTTGGTAGGACTCCATCTAGAATGTTAAGCACGTGTTGTTGTTACCAGTGAAGTCACGTGGATAATCATAATTCAATGCAAATGAGACTCTTTCTTTTACAGTGTAACATGGAACAAATGGCCATCTTAGCAACAACAGTAAGCATTTACACTTTCATCCACCAACTTGCCACACGACTTTGCTGACATTGGCGTGCTTAATGTTCGAGGTGAAGTCCAGCCAAAGTGATATTTTCTGTTTTAGAGCTATGACTGTGTTTGTTGCTCTCACGCTTGGTAGTAAACTGGACAGTTTTTACCACTTATGCTAGAAGTAAGAGTCACAGTAACGTCAGCGTACCTCCATGACCTCGTACAACTTAGACACTGCAGCTCCACCAAAAACTGTTCCACAGACTGATACTGAACTGGCCAGCTCTGTGTGCTTTTTGCACTGCGGCTTAGTGATGGGCAATACCAAAATCTAAAGGATCAAGTGTGATATCCTTGCAGGCATCACGACACGAAGTAATACGACAAATTAGTTTACTGAGTAATATGAGTAGTATCTACATCTACTAATGTATGAGTATGCCATAGCGTTCATACGTTTAAATGATGTATTTGAAGATCTCTCTGTTCACGTTTGCTTAGTCTACCTGTTACCATCACTAGCACCTCAGTATCCTATGGTGCTATACAAACGTTATTATCAGTGCATTATTATTAAATAACTCTGTATCCTGCTGCACCACAGCTACTACTTACACCACGATGTTCCATCAGTAATGTCTAGCTGAACTGCATTCTTTGCCAATGTAACACTCTCCTCTATGTTATTTCGCCTCTCTGTGGCGTCACCATTGAGTTGCCGCATCACCATAGATAAGTTGCGTAGTGCCAGCTTGTGTTTGCTCTGTCCACAAAACGACATCTTGGCACATTTTGGCAGATCAACTAAATTTAGTAAGTAAACATAGTATGTCCTACATGTCCCTTCTATGCTTTGACACTGTTGGCTGGTCAACACGAAGGGCATCCAACAACACCAACAACAACAAGAACAACATAAATATTTTAATATAACATAAATATAAATACAACACAAAACCTGCTCCAATCATCCTTACAGGTTCTCTTTCGGGGAAACCAGGCCAACAGCTTAATCTGGAGTGATGCCAGAAAAGAAGACCAGTTAAACAAAAAATCCTCATGTAAACAGCTCAAAGTTTTCCACCACTGTTGCCTCTCACATTTATCACTGCAAATAAGCCTGAGATGCAACAAATGTCAGAAAATGAAAATCTGGAAACTAAGGGCCAACTGCACCAATGTTATTTAAATTTTACTACTGCTTAAATCTCTGTTAAGTGCTCATTAACAGAAAGCATTGCATCGATGTCATTCAACTGCTAATTTCAAACCATCAAAAGTCCAGTTAAGCTCAGCAGTAACTTTTGACCACTTAAGTTGCCCTCAGTGCTTTGACACCATTAGTTTGGTGTCAGAAAGAGAATTGAGTGGCGAGGTGCTGGCATGGTTATCTGACTGTAAATGATTTGCATAGAGTCCAGCTGATGCCACTACTACCCCATCATCTCCTGTTTCATTAAAATCCAGACTGGTTTAACCTTTCTAGAGACGGCTTATCCAGGGTGTCATGGAAAAGAGGCCATTAAACGGGTGTCTGTCGAAGGCACATATAAAGGCGACTGGGATGGTTCAGGCATGCACATCAAGATACTACGTCAAGCACACAATGTGAACCACAACCACAGCAAACTTGATGCAGTTGTACTTTCTCCATGTTAACCTGAGTTAGTAGTTAGCTGCGCTAGTTGCCTTCAGTGCTTTGACGCTGTTGGTTGGGTGGCAGGAAGGGCATCTGGCCTGTAAAAAATAGGGGGGGACGGCGGAGGTGGGCACTGATTAGTCCCAATGGAGTGGCGCCCAGTCGGATGGTCAGTGTGCCTGGCACTGTTAATCTTCCCTTGCACCATAAAGTCCAGAAGTTCTCTTCTGGCACCGGCTCACCCGGTGGTCCCAGAAAAAAGCCATAAAACGGTTGTGTGTCTGAACCTGAGTTGGTAAATTGTCAATGAAAGAGATGAAGCTTTTGACAGGACAGAGTTAGTACGTAGTACAAATACCTCTAAGGAACAAATAAGCAAATAGTCACAAGGCATCAAAGCTGCCTTTCCTGATGTCAAATCAACATTCGGCCTACCATTTCGCAACACTCTCTACAAATGTCACAATTGTAGTTGTAGTACAAATACGGCAACTTATACACCAAAAGAAAAAAAACAAAGCTGACAAAGTGAAAACAACCGCAATCAAACAAGTTACATGATTCAGTGATCCGACAAAACAGTTTCGTGCCAACTCGACTTGATTGTTTTTCCAGTAGCACTCGCCCAGATAGCTCCATGCCTCGGCAAGCTTCGGATCCAGCTTGACAGCTTTTGACAGGCAGTCCTCTGCCTCTTTGCTGTACTGCGGCAGCACATTCAGAGCTCGACCACGAAGCATTAAATACTCGGCCTTCGTACACAGCGGCTCTGTCAAATAACAAAAAACAAACAGGAACGGTTTAAACCGTGTGGCTATAAGTTCCTAGTGAAATTTAACTGAATATTCCATTTTCTTATGCAGCCAAGCCGCTACTGAAGAAGATCGAGTTTCTTTTATGTAATCCACAACTTGCACATGATTTTTACTGCAACTATTAAAGTGATATATAATAAGCAGTAAAATAGTTTTAAAATTCAACAACAAAATGTATTTTAAGTGACATGCCTTACTTCATGAATAACAATGATAATTCACCTTTTGCAATATGAAATCAGGCACAGTGTACAAACTGTGGAAGACATGATTATAAAGCAGATCCCCATGGCACTGGATATCGTAGTATCACAGTAGTTTTTTTGTGTATTAATAAGGTCACATTTTGTCATTATTTCTCAGACATGGAGGCTTCTCATTTTTTTCTCAGTGACATGACATGATGATACAAACCATAAGATGGGGCATGTGCTTCCTACCAAATGCTGGCTCAAGACCACACTAAGGACTGCAGCGCTGCGAGAGTTTATACATCAGTATTTAAAGCTGGCAGATGACATTTAAACGTGCTAGTGCCATGTGTTTTACGTTTATAATTTCCATTTATTTTGACTGTTGTTTTAGAGCACTGGCTCATAAAACTTTAGACAGACTTGCACAGCTTTTTGTATTAATGTAATAATTTTCCAGGAAAAATCATCAATGAATGCTATGACGTTCATTCATTCATTCGTTCTTTTCGCGCAGGAGCCCAGCCTACTCTGGACTCCAGCGTGTAGACCGTCAGCAGGCCCAGTGCACTTGCCCCTGGGAGAGAGGAGGGGAATTGATTGGTGTGTGCAGTGTGTGAGCGACGTGCAGGAGAGGTGGGTTCAGTAGGCATGAGCAACTGGTCCGGTACTTGCTAATGCGCCCCGTCAAGGTGTGGCTTACTGTCTGACTAGCCTGGCTGGAACTTATGCAGCGACAGCCCACCAGCGCTTGTGCAGCGCTGGCCCCGGCGGACGCTTATGCAGTGTAGCCAGAGGCTAGTGACATTTTTCTGCTTGGGCCACGTCAGCACAGCCGACATCTTGACGTTGCTAATCAAGGTGCTGGTGACGGTCACAGATTTTAGAGGACACCATCGAACTCTCTATTACCTGCCCAGAATTATCTCCCTGATCATCATGTGCATAGGAATTATTACAGAATAAATCTTTAGTAGGCGGACACGCCTTACCGACCGGACCGAGGGTCGGATTGGACCTCCGAACAACGGCGACCGCGCATGTCACGCTCTACCACACGTGGCGTCCGAGTGACTTACTCACTGGACTACATGGGCAGGTTTGAATGCTATGACATAGGTGCATAAAAATCTTGCTTTGCTTGCAGATCTGTATCATCCAACAGACAAATGCAACATGTAACTGTGGTCATTTTCCACGTTTTTTTATGCCATTCAGCTGCCATCTCAAGGTTGTAGCACAGACCTTCAAATGCTAGGTGACATTCAGAAGCATAACAAACAGTGACTGTGCACTAAAGCTCTCAAACATAACAAACACTAGAATGTGGGCCAATGCCCAACGTGATGGTTGCCCTGCCAAATATAGGTGGTGTCTTCTGTTCCACGCCGCAAAGTTTGGCTGATGCCCACTACTAGAGTGCCGTGCAGTAACGGAGCCAAGACATGAAAGTCACTGAAATTTGCACGGGTGTCCCAAACTCGCCAACACATCTCAGCTGTTAGGAGGCCGAAGTTCACCATATTATAAGAACATGTGCTGGACGTATTGATGTTTAACAAGCTTTTTCTTCCAATTGTCGATACATGCCTCAGCTGCGAAGATACAGCCCGACAAAGTTATGCGATGGTGCCAAAATGGCGATTTTTTGCGTCCTGTATTTTCAGCAAGCCGCATGCAGCACATTTCAGACATGCATTCTAAATTTGCACTAAGGCCACACCATGTGTGGAAGTATGGCAGACATCCAATCTCTGACCGCTGAGATTAGGTGAGGAAAAAAAAAAGAAAGATAGAGACCACAGGGCAAAAATATAATGGTCTGCCCTATTACATAGGGCGACCATAATTAAGCAAGTTCAGAATTTAGATGGCCTGCCTGGAACAGCACTGAGAATTGTCATTGTTTTCTCCAGTTCTTTCTGTACATCAGACAGCTTCTGACGAGCTTGTTCAATGCTGTGGTTCTCGAAGTAATGATCTCGAAATTCATACAGCTCATCAACAGCCGTCTACAACAGTTGCTTCTCACAATGCAAGTAAACAAAAACAAACTCATTCAATATGCTTGTACAGTGAGAACACAGACACAAAATTGGACAGAGATGGTATAGCTGGAATTCCCTGCATGGTGCTCACAATTGTGTTCTATTCAATGCTTTAAAAGAGGCAATCATCCACTCCCACTCCCAGTATGATTTTTTTTTTACAATTACCTAATGTTGTGTAGCATTGCATGACTGGCAACTAAGGTATTTTCCAGACTTACTACACAGTCTTCGCCCTTTTCTGCATTTCTTTCAGAACAGTCGATTGAGCTACACAGGGTGGCACATGAAACCATATTGCTTATTGCTGAAGTAGCTGTTTGCGAATAAAAATGATAATGTAGTCACGTCCGCTCAAACCAATGTGATGCATAGAACGATATACATTCGAAGTATTTCACCTGCACAGTTTGTAACGAATCCGTTAACTTGTTTCCAGGTAGCGACATCGCTTGTTTGTTTACTTTTTTTGTTTACATTTCCGCTTTACTTAGAGATGTGCGACTAAAGGTATAACTGATTAATTGATTAACCCAGCACTCGCCGATTTCTAATCCGAACGCCAACATCCTCAATATAGTGGGATCTTTAACAATCATTTTACTTAAAATTAGCTCATGAATCCGTTGGTGAAAGAATTTCGAAAATCGGTTAAGATTTGAAGGAGTTAGCCACGTGAGATTCGTATCCGGCCCTACGCTATGGGACCGTTGTCTGCAGTGGTGTCTGTAACGCTGTAACTTTTTCTGCACGTATAGTCTGCCTAATTTTGTTGTTGATGTTGATACTGTTTGTCTGTTCAAAACACGTTTAGATAAGTTTTTTTCATGGATGCACCAAGATGTTATGTATGATTTTGCGGCCGACCTGACTGGAATCGGCGACAGATCAGTACGCGAAATAAGTTGATTATAGTATCGATATGCAATAGTGG
>Ga0209259_1000783_pt1 | contig 10301 bp, 7 predicted proteins | sample WorMetGr2BELIZE1_FD_187417 | JGI IMG/M metagenome (GOLD analysis project Ga0209259, IMG submission 187417) | Marine gutless worms symbiont microbial communities from Max Planck institute for Marine Microbiology, Germany - Inanidrilus... ...
AAGAACAAGAGGATTTTGGTGGAGCAAAGTCCTACTGCCTGCATGCCTTTGCTGGCGGCAGCTAGCACATTTTGATTAGGAAGAAGAAGCTAAAGTTCTCAGCGGTGTTACCTGCACCGCCTCCGTACCTTGACAGTTAGTGCGGTACTTAAGTACAAATTTCAGGTACATGTACATAAACTTTTATGTAGTTGGGATGTACATGTAGTTATACCTCTGGTACTTGTACTCATACCTGGTGACAAAGTACTTGATACAGAACTGCATTTAGCATCTGGAAAGATACTGCTTCTGCAATTAGTTTGAAGATTTACTGCCTTCGATTACTGTTCTTGCTCATTTATTTGTCACTTTGCGTCAAATTTTTTTTGCATCGATTGCCTGATATGTTGAGGTGATATAAATTTTGATTGGTTTGAGTAATTCCTTTGTTTTACAAGGAGCTAATCCGTGTCCCATCTGAAACTACTGTAATGACATGGGACATTTTTTATGTTAACTGTCACTGCCCTAGTTAAAGTAATTGCACTCTGAGAATGTTGGTCTTTAGCAAGAAGCTGCTGCCAGTTACTTTGATTTTTGTATTAACAGTTCTTTAAGCTTAGGTTAACTCCGCTTCTTATCCTAAATGGACAGGAAAAGAGCTTTCATAACTAGTCTCATGTTTTGTTTAGTACTAATAATAAGAAGCGCCGTGACAATGTTTATGATACTGTGACACTGTTTGTGATGCATACATTATGACGTAGCGATTGTGAGAGTTCACGTGGATTAATTTGATGAATGCAGACTCGGTGCCATCCCGGCCGCCAACCCTCAGACCAAGCCAACCGACTTGCGTTGTGGGTCCGCCTGTAGGCTGCAGCCATCCATAGCCACTAGCGGTATAGGGTGGGAGGCTGAGTTGACCTAAATACACTGCAGTACAGAACTGCAGCCTCTGCCCAAGCGCCCCTGGTGAGTCCCAGGGTTATAAGTAAGCAGGTAAGTGTATAAGTGAGTAAGTAAGTGTCACATTGTGAAGCGCCAATAAGAATAGGTCCTCTCCGTTTCCAGGCCGGATGTCGTAAGAGGCGACTAAACCTGGCTTTAGTTTTTTTGTGTTTATTTTATGTTATTTTTGTGTTTTTGATATTCTGTGTGTCTTTTTTGGGTTAGTGTAATTTCATGTTGTCAATACCAGTGCAACTGATTGCCTGGGAAGACCGACCCCAATATGACCTATTATGTGTCGAGAGGGACGTTGACTCACTCACTCACTCTGCCCAAGGGTGTATATCAAAGTGGTGGTCGTGATAAACAAAAGCGTCCGTAGTGGTATTTTGATCCCGGGTTCTCTCATACCGCAGTCGGGCATGCTACCACTAGACCACTGCAGCCTGTACTAGAATGTGGATGTATGTTGATTTGTGTGCGACAGAACGACATAATAGAATGGTCGCGCGATCACCGCCTCCACCACAAGTACTCGGAGACGGACGCTGACCCGCACAATGCACAGCGCGGTTTCTTCTTCGCACACTGCGGCTGGCTGATGGTAAGGAAACAACCCGAGGTCAAGGAGAAAGGGAAACAGATCGACATGTCAGACCTGTACAATGATCCAGTCTGCACCATGCAGAGAAAGTAAGGACCGGTACTCGTGTTTACACAAGGTTCTTTTTTACCACCACCACCTACTCGCATTTTTATGTATGTTGATATTATGCACTTATTATTAATTTTCAAATATCGTACTTAAAATCTTACCTTTGTTAAAATGTTGGTTCACGGCCAAGTGACCATTATTTTCGTAGTGTCTGTCTGTTTGTCTGTGTAATTGTTTGTGCAGTTTTTCTCAGCCGTCTTTGATCCGATTTTGATCAAACTAGGACATATGTTATATGTCTGCGTCTAGTTGTGTCCCCTAGAATATAGGGGCTGTGCGACCCCTGGGGGATGGGTGACCCCTAAAAAACATGTATTTTTAGGGGTTTTGGGGCTCAAAAAACTATCTCGTCCTACAGTTTTGATCGGATTGTCCTGCTTTTTGGTTATATTGTAGAACGCACAAATACTAAAATTTTCTCAAGCCATTTTCTGCAATTTCCGTCTTGAACACAAATTATGATGTCATCAATAACGTCATTTCCGGTTTTGCGAAGGTTGTCGTAGAGCAATGCGGTTTTCACCATTGGATAGCTCAGAGGATTTCATGGCACGAGGTGGTCTCCGTTTTTCTGTATCTCTTATAGTTTCCGAGTTATGACGTCATCAATGACGTCATAATGACGTAATTTCCAGGTTTGCGAAAGTTGTCATAGAGCGATGTGGATTGCACCCCCGGCCGTGAACCATCGTAGCATAGCCGCTAGTTTTTCTTCAAAATAATTTATTACTGCAAAAGGTGCGATGTGACCTGATTTATGTTAAAATCCCCTATTAAATTCTAACCAGCCATGAGGTTCCATTTATCCAGTACGTGATGTAAGTAAAAAAAATTCAAGTTCGCATTACAGTCATAGTGGCTCTGAGCTAAATCTTCCAGAAGATCAATATTCCAACACTTTGATTCTACCCACCATTGGTCCCTATTCCCCTTGAAACCCTTAAATTCCCTTTTAGGGAGTTCCCACTGGCTGGAAACTCCTGGTACTGTATAAAAAGCTATCATCTATCTGTTGTGTACAGGTTGTACGTGCCGTCATTGGTTTTGCTGTGTTTCGTCTTTCCAACGATCGTGCCGGTCCACTACTGGGCCGAGAGTGCGTGGACGGCTTTCTTGACGTGTGGAATCCTGCGCTACGTCGCCGTCCTGAACGTAACGTGGACTGTCAACAGTGTCGCGCATCTGTGGGGCAACCGGCCGTACGACCGACATATCAACCCACGCGAAAACCCCGTCGTCGCGATCAGCGCCTGCGGCGAGGGATTCCACAACTACCACCACGTGTTCCCGTCGGATTACTCCACCAGCGAGCACAGCTGGGCCGTCAACCCCACCACGCTCTTCATCGACCTGATGGCCTTTCTCGGACTGGTCACCCACCGCAAGACGGTGTCCGCAGAAGTGGTTCGGAGACGCATGGAGCGTACGGGTGATGGTACGACGTGGTTTGGCTAGCGGTGACACCGGCTGACCGACATGATATACATATACATGCTGAAATATTCTGCCGGGAGTTAGTCTTTGTCGTGGCTGAGGTTCTTGGGATGTTGTATTGTGTTACGAGTGATTTTTCACCGCATGATATCTGCACAGCGCACGACGGCTCTTTGCTGAAATATTGCACTTGACGGCCTCGAAGAATTCTGTAGGAGATTTAGTGACCTCCTGTGTGATTTAAAACTGTGGTAGTATTTGGCCTCTGGCTGCTTAATTAATCTGATTTAATCTGTTTTTGCTTAGCTGCGTGCAGTACAGTCCAGAAGTTGTACTGAGGACTTTGTGACAACATGTTGATATGTGACTGTAGTTGTTGAGTTATATTTTGCAAATTTACTTCAGGCTTCAAGGTGGCGCAGTGGTGCAACCGGTACAGCATGGGACTTGCGATCAGTAGGTCGTGGGTTCACATCCTACTCGAAGCAACGCTGCATAACAACCTTGGGCAAGCTGTTCACACCGATGTGCCTCTGTCACCATGCAGTGTAACTTGGTACCATCGAAAGGGTGGTGATGCTTTGCGGCTGGGAAGGTAACCACAGGCCTGGTGGAAAGTATGGCAGCCTACCGCCGGGTGGATGACTTATGGTCACCTGCAGGCTGACTGCCTGTACACCACGATCAGCTCGGGGCCCAATGCTCGTTATCGAGTATGGTAAGCCTTTACCTTTACCTTTGCTTTTTTACTTCAGCATATGGTCTCTTCGGAGATTTCTGGTTTCGATGCTGCGACAAGAAAGTGTACACGCTGAGCAGTTTTGATGGCCATTTTTCCAGGGATATATTCGTTAACTGAAATCGAAACTGAAACGGAAGTTGACATGATTCCGTTAAGTGAAACTGAAAGGGAAACGGAAATGTTTTGTAAAATGGAAATGAAATACAAACAAATCAGAGCACATGAAACATAATAGTAATTGCAATTAAATTGATTTCAAAACGAAAATGGTTACATAAAGTGTTTAAAAAATCAGGCATTTCAGTGCATCGATTTGGTGACACCATTCGATCACGGCATTGATGCAAGTCTTGTATGTTGCCATACCAGTGTTTAGTAAGCCCATTTGTTGGTTCTGCCACGATGCAAGCCCAGATTGACCTGTACCTGTGTGAACTTCAGGCGTCTCTGCTAGAAGATGCCATCACATTCTGGAGCAGACGGCAGGCAGCCTATCCACTGCTTGCCCCACTGGCCCAAGACCTTGTAGTTGAGCCTGCATCACAGGCCTGTGTGGAGCGTATGTTTTCCGCCTGTGGAATGGCTTACAGCTGGCCACAAAAACAGACTGTCTAAAAATCTGGAGATGCGTGTGTTTCTAAAACTAACGAAGACTTGGTGTGACTGTGTGACTGAGTAGACAGTAGACTAGTAGATGCCTGCTAATGCCAAGTTGCTTTTGTCTAACAAAGTTGTAAGATGAGTGTCATTGATTTCGTTTACTTTACAACATAGTAAACCTGGAAACTGAAATAAAAACTGAAATGAAAATGATCTGAAAACCGAAAAGTGAAACTAAAACAAAAAAGTTTTTGAAAATAGAAATACAGTAGAATCTGAAAATAATTTGTAATACATAAGACGGTAATTGAAACTACCGGTAATTTGATTTTTGAAATATCACTGCATTTTTCTCTTTCTTGTTTGACAGTTCTTCGCCATTTGTTCCCACATGTTCTTTTTTTTGTGGATTTGTCCTTTGTCAGAACTGGCATCAAAAAGCTGGCATAGAACGAGCAATGCCGCTTTCATCCACAGTCCGGTGGTGGATAAAAGAAGGATGAGTCCAGGCAACCGGTTGGGGTCAGTGGCTTTGTTGCTGATGTCTGGGTGACCAGAAGGCCATTTGGTCTGTATTTGAGTGATCGAGTGAACAAGTCTCCCTGTTTTGGCCAGTCCCAGATAACCTTTGGATGTCTGCTGTGTCTTCCAACCCTTCACCGCTGTACTCAGCAGTTCAGCGATTGGCATCTTTGTGCAGTCAGCATCTTCGTGCTCCATCATCTACCAGCGCCCCTGTTTTCCAAAGTCTGGCAGTGGAGGAAGAGAAGATGAAGGCTGATTTTCGATAGTTGGATCAGTGCCCCGAGTTTCCGTTGATGCTGTGACACTATTGGTTGGGTAGCGGGAAGGACATCTGGCCTGTGGAAAATCCTAGATGCCACTTATCCACAGATGTTCTCCCTGAAGCAGGCGGGGGAAAAAAGCCAAGAGGGAATCGAATCACCTGGAAAACGTCCACTGAAACGGAGGCGATGGTGGAGGTGGTGTTGGTGTCATACTGTACATCCTTGGCGGTGTCCAGGTGTCGATGCATGCACGTTGTACTAGTCGTGTGTATCCTGTGTTTGAATTTACTTTTTTTACGTTGTCCAGTGGATGGGTGTCTGAAAACTCGAAAAAAAACTGAAAGTGCCAATTTTTGTCGTGGAAATTCGTGCACCTGCTTGTTTTACTTGTCTTGAAAATGGTTTTTTTTGCTGACTCATTTGAGCTTTGATAGTTTTTGCCGTGCGACATTTTGCCCGCGAAGTATTTATCTCTATGCAGGTCAGATGTTTGTATTTAGTTACTTACTTAGTTGTTTAATTACTTACCTGACTGATGTGTATTGAAAAACTGCCAGCTTTGCCCTGATGTGTTGTGTATTTTATATTGTGTGAGATAGATCTGACCTTCCAGAATATCGTGGTAACAAACCCCCTCCCCTCCAGTAGACATCATCTGAGCAATGATGATTGTTTGGAGGACAGAAAATTATCAGAAATGTTCTGTGCTGTGTTTTGTACTGGTACGACAGCTATACAAATGATACACACATGCAGATGAGCAGTTCTTAAAGTTTTGTGTTGGTTTTTGGTTTAGGTTTTGTTTATGTGTGTTTGTTTAGGTTTAGTCTTTTGTTTGTTTTCTGTTTTAGCTTAATTAAACTATTTTGTTCTTATGTTATTTGCTTTTTGTTGTATTAGACTTAGTTTCGTCAGTACTGCGCCAAGAGCTTGGCTAGGAAGATCGTCTCTGAAGTGACCTATTTTGTGTCGAATGTGACGTAAAACTTGTAACTCAATCAGTCAACCTTAATTCAGTCAATCAATTGGACATTTGTGTGTAAAAATTATTGGCCAAGAATCCAGAAGAACTTGATGACATCAATCTGTCAGTTGTTTATTATGGTCGCCCTATGGAATAGGGCAGACCATTATATTTTCATGCTGTGGTTTGTTCTTCTTCTTTTTTTTCCTCGCCTAATCTCAGCCGCCGCAGATTGGATGTCTACCATACTTTGGCACATGGTGTGGTCCTAGTGTAAATTTAGAATGCAGGTTTGAAACGCGCTGCGCGCGGCTCGCTGGAAATACAGGACGCAAAAAAGTCGCCAAAAATCGCCATCCCGGCACCATCGCACACCTTTGTCGGGCCATATCTTCGCAACTAAGGCATGTATCGACAATCGGAAAAATCTTGTTAAGCAGCAATATCTCCTCTACACCTCCTGATAATATGGTGAACTTCGGCCCACTAACAGCTGAGATCGGTTCGGGAGGTTGGGGCACCCCTACAAATTTCAACGGGTTTTGCGTCTTGGGAGCGTTACTGCACGGCATCTAGTAGTGGGCGTCAGCCAAACTTTGGGGCATTGAACAGAGGGCGCCACCTATGTTCGGCAGGGCGACCATCAGGTTGGGCATTGGCCCACATTCTAGTTATTACAGTATTGCTGGGTACATCTCTGTTATTTAAAGACTTTTGGCAGTGTGTCTTATGAGAAACTTTACATTTAGTGCCGACAGTTTTGTTCCTTGAAAAACACAACTAAGATCCTTGAAAGTCCTTAAATAGGTCTTGATTTCTTGTTTAAAGTGCTCTATGAACCCTGAATATTGTGTCAATTATGCAAACTGTCAGTTGCTTGTTGATAATTTTTATTATATTTGTTACTTTCTGTGCTAGTTTACATCAACTAGATTTCTTAAAGGTGATTTTTTAAACTGATAGTGTAAAAACTGGTATTATTGCAAATAAAGCCAAAATTGCAAGCTTTTTCAGGAAATCCAAATATTGTGACTTGCGTTAAAACTCATGATACAAACACACTCTGGAAGGTCTGACATTCACTTCATTGCAAAGTGTAGTTCTGCTGCTGATAATTATTTTGTGAAAGAATGTAGATGTCTTTTTACCCAGTGATGGCGTCAGGGTTTGCTATTTTTTCTGTTGTGAAGTTAGAACATTAAGCTCCGGTTGCATGAAGATCAGATAAGTGTAACTGTAGCTTAACTCAGCGGCGTCGTCATGACAACGGCGGGTCACGTGACACATCAACCGGTAGCAGTGTTGAAAAGTGGGTCGGTTAACCGACAGTTACAGTTAGCTGTACTTCGTGCAACCAGATGTAAAACTGTAAAAACGTCTATCTAGCGATATTTTAGTAAACTAATCACGCGTAGTATAGATTGTAGTGGGTGATATACTGCATTTTTGCATGGTTTGTTTTACTTTGATGTCTGTTGAATGGTTTTTGAAACATCTGTAGTAGTATTAATCCGGTGATGTTGAACGTTTTGTTACTTTTTGAATATTTGTTATAAAAGTACAACTGGTTATTTACAAATTATATATTTGTATTTTTGGTGTAAACAGAAGTGAAATGCTGATAATTTGCCACCTATAACGTGGAGTTCACAGTATTATTGTTTTTTTTTTCTGTTTTGATGAAATCAACATAGGACAGCTTTCCGTGAATACATTTTGCTGGAGCCGACTGTGGCATCATGCCTGTTAAACAAATGTTGAGATTATTGCCTGTGCTTCTTAACTTCTACGCCGTGGGCCATAAAAAGGAGCCAACTTATTTTTGTCTATAACTTTGTGTCAGAAATCAACGGATTTCAATGCAGTTTTCACTGTTAGATTTAGAAATGGACGGCACATGTGATATTATGAACTTCACCCACCTTACCTAATTAACGTTGCTACACTACCTTAAAAGTCAAAACACCAGAAATATAATATTACAGCTGGATGTTACCAAAGAAAATTGCATCAGATTGTCATAGCTTTATCAAAGTGGATCAGGGTCATCATGTGTCTTACATTTGCGTATTTGGGGTGTTATACAGCAATGCATGTATGAAACAAAGATTCATGACATCGACGACCTGCAAAAACACTTGATGCAAACTTGGTTTGACTTTGACCGGGACCTCATTGATGATGCGCCTGACCGGAGGCATAACCATATATGTATGTGTGCTGGTGGTGGACACTTTGAACACATACATGACTGATTAACCAGAACATTGTTATGAAGCTGTCAGTGTAATTTGATGCACGTAATGGCTATTTTGTAGTTAACATTAAAAGCTGAAGTTCTGTTCACATGCATTTTCATTGTTTCGACTTTCACAAGGTAGTGTAGCAACGTTAATTAGGTAAGGTGGGTGAAGTTCATACCTTCACATGTACCGTTCATTTTAAAATCTAAGAGTGAAAACTGCATTAAAACCTGTTGCTCTTTGACAGAGTTACAGAGAAAAATAAGTTGGCTCTTTTTTTATGGCCCACGGTGTATTTTATGTATTTTACTGACAAATGCAGTAAACTTTTTATATGTTGACTGTTAATGAGACTGGAACGTAACGAGTTTTGTTGTCTGTTACCAGTATGATTGATAGGAAATTTGATGTTTGAATTTTTAATTTTGCTGTTTTTGTTCAAGGACGTCGATTTGGATTGGTCATATTCTGTTGCTGGTGATAAGTTTGTTGTGAACATTTTTCCAGTTTTGTTTACTCTTAGGTGTATATCTGATGTAACTTATGGATGAGGATTACGGTGTTATTTCACAAATGTGCTACTTTGTGTGAAACATTTCCTTGCAACAAATAATGTAAGAACAAGCAGGCAAAGGCAATTGTGTGGAGCAGACTTCGCTTCTAGCGCCACCTGGCGAGTCAGGGTGAATATTTCGCCAGTGACCTGTATCTGTGTTTATGCCATTATGTGACAACGTGACGTCATCCACAAAACCGGAAGTACATAACGTATTGCATGGAGGACTGAGCTGCGGCCACAGGTAATATGTACAGAAGTTTGTACATGTCGTTTTTACCGGCAGCATTGCGCGCAGCGCAAGCCTGCCGGTATTTAATTTACTCAGAGGCCGATTTTGAGGTTTTTCGCCCTGCACCAATGAGGGTGAAATTCGGTCCCCTCCTCCATGCCCCATCGGTGTAACGACAAGGGGGTAGGACCCCAGAAATTGAAATTTTTACTCAGATTTGACCAAAATGTGTTATATAAATGCCCCGCAGGGGCGTATCCCTTGTGCGATTTTCACAAAATTTGCAGAGTTTGTACCCCATTTCATGTGCGTTAGCGTTACGTGTTAAAATTTAGTTGGATTTGCTCAAGGGGTTATGGAGTTATGTGGGTTTTAAGTTGAGGGTGTCTGGTTACCCCCAAATTTTCAGCGCCCCCTAGCGGCGAAACTATGCCTCAGACCCCAAAATGTTTTTTAGGTGCAAGAACGTGCTCGAGGTCCTCTATCATCATGCCAACTTTGGTGGGGCTCGGATTTCACCCGCCGCCGGGGTGGCCAAAAACGTTGAGTTTTTTGTCTGTCTGTCTGTCTGTCCGTCACGCTTTTGAACGTCAGAGTTTGTGTGCCCGATTTCGCCATGAAGGCCTTGGAGTACAGAAACGATTTTGATCACGTTGGGGAAGGTTTGTAGTTGTGCACCCGTGCTCAACTTTGTGAGATTGATGCCAATTGACGACATCACTAAACGCCGAAGTCCAAAAATTGCAAAAACGGCAAAAATTGGGGTTTTCGCCGCCACACTACCACAGAATAAACCGATGAAGACGAAATTTCGCAGGTAAACGTAGACCGTGGGTCTGCTATAGCACACCAAATTTGGCCCTCGCCGGTAAAAGGGGGTCGGTACAGGAGCCCCAAAAATGTCAAAATTTGCCCAAAATTGTGGTTTTTGGCCACCGGAAGCCGACACAATGAACACATTTAGATGAAATTTGGTCTGTAAGTGTAGACTTTGGGTCTGCTGTAAGTAGTAGGTAAACTGCGGCGGGTACGACTTCAAAGGATGCCGCCTGTCACGATTACGTAAACAATCAAAATGATTAATGGATATACAC
>Ga0209259_1000784_pt1 | contig 10294 bp, 5 predicted proteins | sample WorMetGr2BELIZE1_FD_187417 | JGI IMG/M metagenome (GOLD analysis project Ga0209259, IMG submission 187417) | Marine gutless worms symbiont microbial communities from Max Planck institute for Marine Microbiology, Germany - Inanidrilus... ...
TCCTCCATGCCAAATTTCACCCCCATCGGTGCAACGTGTCGCCCCTGCGGGGCGAAAAACCTCAAAATCGGCCTCTGAGTAAACGAAATAACGGCAGGTTTGCGCTGCGCGCAATGCTGCCGGTAATTATGTTTTGGTTTAGTAAATGCTTAGCGCATGACAATAAGTCTGTGCACCTCCATACTAAGTTTTCAACGCGCACAACGGTTCGTTGCGTGACACTGCCCGCGACGGCCTTCGATCTTATCCGCCCATGGCTTAATGACCGTGGTTAGCGTTGTTAGCGTCATTACCGGCTTTTAGCATGACCGCGCTGATAAACGTCTCCCTCGGCGGCTATGTGCGGGGGTATACAAACACTTCGGACCGGAGACAGTTCGGACCCAAGGGCTACTGCACATGGTTGGCTGAGTATTGAGTGTTGATCTGCAGATGTGTGTCACATTCACATACAACTTTAGCCAAAAACAGTTGGTTCTGCAAGACACATGGCTACATGTGGCTTCTTAGCCACCTAATGTACGTCTATCCAGTGTGTTTATTGGTGCATGTACCCGTTTGAAGTTACCTTGAAGCAGCGTAGCTACTGACAGTGATTAACATGATGTTTGTCAGGTCATATCGACGTCGGTCGTCATCTCGGTCTCGCTCTCAAAGCCCCGCCTCTCGTCGTAGAGACAGGTCACGTGAACCTCACGAGCGATCACATGACAGTAGGCATAGCCAGTCCCTGGACACACGACGTCAGGACACGAGGCAGTCTTCTTCTAAGGACACAGTCCACTCCAGGAGGTGAGTGATTGGCACTGCTCTGTCCGATTCTGTAACCGTGGTGATGGCTTAACATCTGCCAGTACGGTTCACTGTGGTGTATTGGCACATCTGAAAAAATTACAAAAGGTGTACCAGCAGTTTGGACTTAGTTGTAGTGTTGCACAAAATATATCTAATTTTCTATTTAAAAAATATGTTTGCTAAATATACTGTGTCTTTAGAGGGCTTTGCCTCTGACCACGGACTGTACCCCTGGATCTCATTGTGGTGATGGCCCCAAACCCCAATTATAGGCTGTTACTGCTGCGTTTGCCATGATATTGCTGGCATTTCTTCTTCTACAGCTGAACCACTAACCAGTGTGTTATCATTGTGTCATAAACGGATTTACAAAAGCATTTGTCAGTCACATCTTAAGTTCTCCACTGACTGAAAATATGGTACCGGGTAACTGAACGCATGGGATACAAACTCCTTTCACTTACATATGACCACCGAACCTTCTTATCTGCACAACCTCATTACTATTCAGCCTCCTCGCAGCACTTGCTCTTTGCTTCTGGTGACTCTCGCTCATCCACCCACGTCCTTGTTACGTGTATAGTATTGTTCCTTTTTGACATGCTTCACCTTCTCTATGTTTCACTGCATCAACCTCATCCAGTTTCTCTGGCTCTGAGTCTGCACTTTCTGCACCTGTCACGTTGTCTTCCACTGTCACCATCTGCAGCTCCTATAACGAAGTGTACAGTTACCAAGTCCATGTGCCGATTACGTCTCACGCATTGTGAGGCAGTCCTGAGGATGGATAAGTCTACAGTGGAATGGATTTGCGAAACAGGTAGGTTTTAAGCCAGGAGTGACATAAAATGCCACATAACGCACAAAACAACACCATAGACACTGCATGACATGTTGGAAAAGAAAAACTTTGCATTTCAGTAGTGTAGTAGGTCTTATAGCTAAACATATGACAACATGGTTGTTTTAATGTTTGTGCAACTTGCTAATTTTACATCTATCAGTTAAAATGTCATCACTTGAATTTCTCTGTCATATTGACATTTTGATATTTTCACCCCGTGAACCTCATCCCAGTCTCTCTAGCTGTGACTGTCCACTTCCTGCACCTGTCGCGTCATTTTCCTGTGTCGATTTTCCACGCTAACCATCTTTAACTCCCATGACAAGGTGTCCACTTGCCAAGTTCATGTGCCAGTTGCGTCTCACGCATTTTTCCCCACTTTTGAAAGCACGTGGGACGTTCCTTTGAGCAGTGCTTCATTGAGTTAAGTGGGCGTCATAGCTTGGCAGCTGTTGGCAAGCTGCTATTTGCTGACTACTGAGCGCTGATCAACGGAGGTGCTTCACATACACCACCATTACCCCATTTATTTTACTGCCCTTTTTCCAGGACCACCCGGGTGAGCCAGTGCCAGAAGAGAACTTCGGGACTTTATGGGTGCCACTCCATCCGCACTAACCAGTGCCCACCTCCACCATTCCCCCATTTTTTACAGGCCGGATGCCCTTCCTGCCACCCAACCTACAGTGTCAAAGCACTGAAGGCAACTAGCGCATTTGGATTAGGGAGAAGACGCTAAAATTCTCCTCAACTGTGTTACCTGCACCATTTCTGTACCATAGTGTGTTACATACACTGAGTTAATATTTCAGAGTTCTTATTCCAAAGCTAATTATGAAGAGTAAACACAGTTGAAGTTACCTTAAAGCAGAGTAGCTAATAACAGTGATTAACATGATGTTTGTCAGGTCATATCGACGTCGGTCGTCATCTCGGTCTCGCTCTCAAAGCCCCGCCTCTCATCGTGGAGACAGGTCACGTGAACCTCACGAACGATCACGTGACAGTAAGCACAGCCGGTCCCTGGGCACACAACGTCAAGACAGGAACCAGTCTTCTTCTAAGGACACAGTCCACTCCGGGAGGTGAGTGATTGGTACTGCTCTGTCTGATTCTGTAACCGTAGTGATGGCTTAGCATCAATCAATCAATCAATTTATTTGCTCATAAGCAGCACAAAATGACAATAAAACATAAGTGCGAGAGCAAGACGTACAAGGCTCAATAAGAGCACTTACAGTCAGTCGCCTCTAAAAAGAGAAATGTCCATGATAAGTTACATACACGGCACATATAAAAACAAACATAGAGGCTAAAAACTGAGAACGTTTAAGTTCGCTGCAGAGATCAATCTTTAAAATTGAGCCACGAAATCTAGAAAGTGATGAGAAATCAACAACATCGCCAGTATGGTTCACTGTGGTGTATTGCAAAAGGTGTACCAGCAGTTTGGAATTAGTCGCAGTGTTGCACAAAATATGTCTAATTTTCTATAAAGAAATTATGTTTGCTAAATATAATCTGTCTTTAGGGGGCTTTGCCTCTGACCACGGACTGTACCCCTGGATCTCACTGTGGTGATGGCCCCAAACCCAAATTATAGGCTGTTACTGCAGCATTTGTCATGATAGTACTGGCATTTCTTCTTCTACAGCTGAACTACTGACCGGTGTGTTATCATTGTGTCATAAACAGATTTACAAAAGCACTGCAGTATCACGCACATCTTAAGCTGTCTTCACTGCACTTTGGCTCGTACTCATAACTGAACGCATGGAATACAAACTCATTTTACTTGTATATGAAATTCCAGCTACTGATTGTCTCTTGAATTGTTTCCCATTATTGCAAGCGCATGGGGTGTTACTTTGAGGACTGTTTCATTGACTTAAGTCCACGGGCATCACAGCTTGTCAGCTGTTGATTTGCTGAGTATTGAGCGTTGATCACTAGAGGTATGTGACGAGTTAATATTTCAAATTTCTTATTCCAAAGTTAATTATAAACAGTAAACTCTTAGCCACCTAATATGCATCTATCCTGTTTGTTTCTCTGGTGCATCTACCCATTTGAAGTTACCTTGAAGCAGGGTAGCTACTGACAGTAATTAATGTGATGTTTGTCAGGTCATATCGACGTCGGTCGTCATCTCGGTCTCGCTCTCCAAGCCCCGCCCCTCGTCGTAGAGACAGGTCACATGAACCTCACCAGCGATCACGTGACAGTAGGCACAGCCGGTCCCTGGACACACGACGTCCAGACAGGCAGCAGTCTTCTTCTAAGGACATAGTCCACTCCAGGAGGTGAGTGACTGACACTGCTCTATCAGACTGTCAGACTCTGTCACCGTGGTCACGGCATAAAGTCTGTGAGTACGGTTCACTGTGGTGTATTGGCACATCGGAAAAATTGCAAAAGGTGTACTGGCATTTTTGATTTTGTTGCATAAAATATATTTTATTATGGCCGCCCTGCATAGCAGATGCAGACATTATATTTTTGCCCTGTGGTTTCTTCTTTCTTTCTTTTTTCTTTCCTCGCCTATTCTCAGCCATCACAGATTGGATGTCTGCCATAATTGCACACATGATGTGGCATTAGTGCGAATTTAGGATGCAGGTCTGAAACGTGCTGCACGCAGCTCGCTGAAAATGCAGGATGCAAAAAAAAATCGCCAAAAATTTGCCATCTGGGCGCCATCGCACAACTTTGTTGGGCTATGTCTTACCAAGTAAGGCACGTATTGACTATCGGAAAAACTTGTTAAGCAGCAATATCTCCTCCACATGTCCCCACAATATGGTGAACTTCGGCCCACTAGCGGCTGAGATTGATCCGGTAGTTTGATGCTCCCCAGCTGATTTCAGTGTGTTTCGCATCTTGACTGCATTACTGCACGGCACTCCAGTAATGGGCATCAGCCAAACTTCGCGGCGTTGAACACAGGGTGCCACCTATATCCGGCAGGGCATTGGCCCGCAGTCTAGTTTTCTATAAAAAATTATGCTTGCTAAATATAGTCTGGCTTTAGGGAGCTTTGCAACTGACCATGGGCTGTGCCCCTGGACCCCACTGTGGTCATGGCCCCAAACCCCAATTATAGGCTGTTTCTGCTGCATTTGCCATGGTAGTGCTGGCATTTCTTCTTCTACAGCTGAACTACTGACCAGTTTGTTGTCATTTGTCAGAAACAGATTTACAAAAGCACTGCAGTATCACTCACATCTTAAGCTCTCTTCACTGCACTTTGGCTCGTACTCATAACTGAACGCATGGAATGCAAACTCCTTTTACTTGTATATGAAATTCTTTCTTGCGACCACCCAGCCTTCTTGTCTGCACAGCCTCATCGCTCTTCAGCCTCCTCGCAGCACTTGCTCTTCATTTCTGGTCACTGAATTGACGCTTGTCCAACCACATCGTCCTCATTGCGAGTAAATTATAGTTCTTTTTGACGTGCTTTACCGTCTCTCTGGAACCGGCTCTATGTTTCACTCCATCAGCCTCATCCAGTCTCCACTTCCTGCGCCTGTCACGTCGTCTTCCTATATCGATACTCCACTCTCACCATCTACAACTCCCACGATGAGGTGTCCAGCTACCAAGTTCATGTGCCGATTACGTCTCACGCACTGTGTAATTTTTTCCCCATTTTTGAAAGCACGTGGGACGTTCCTTTGAGCAGTGTTTCATTGAGTTAAGTGGGCATCATAGCTTGGCAGCTGTTGGCAAGCTACTGCACATGGTTTGCTGAGTACTCAGCATTGATCAACGGAGGTGTGTGACATACACCACCACCACCCCATTTATTCTCCACTCTCACTATCTACAACTCCCACGATGAGGTGTCCATCTACCAAGTTCATGTGCCGATTACCTCTCAGGCATTGTGTAATTTTTCCCCAACGGAGCTGTGTCACATACACTGAGTTAGTATGCTTGTGTTGTTCTACAGCTAATTATGAAGAGTAAACTCAACACGTTTGAAATACTATTTACCTATATATTTACGAAGAATGTTAGTGACTGTATGACTTAGCGAAAAAGAATTGGCTCTTTATCAACTTTACAGTGATGCCGTGCCCGTGTAGTCCAGTAACTAGATCACTTGGGCGCCATGTGCAGTAGAGCGTGATGTGCACTGTGTGCTGTTGGTTCGAGGTTCAATTCGAGCCGTGGCCCGGGTAAGGCGCATCTGTCTACGTTAAAGTAATTATGTGAAAATAATTCCTACGCACATGATGATCAGGGAAATAATCCCGGGCAGGCAACAGAGGGTTCGACGGTGTCCTCTATAAGATGTGACCATTGCTGGCACCTTGATTAGCAGCGTCAAGGTGTCAGTCGCGCTGACGTCGGCTGAAGTGATAGACTTGGCTGGGTCCATTGACTGACGTTGAATAACAGGCATCAGTCAATTGGGCCTACGCCAGACAGTAGGCCACGCCTAGAAGGGGCACAGTATAAATACCTGACAAGCTGCTCATGCCTACTCACCCCTCCTCACCCTTCAGTCACGCACACATTCACACACATCATTAACCAGACGCCTCCCCTCCTGGGTTAATGCAATGGGCCTGCTATAAAAAGGCTTCAGTGTATGGGTCCAGAGTAGACTGGCTCCTGCCCGAAGGATACATACATACATACAACATTACAGTGGTTCCTTATGATAAAACTGTCTGCTTAGACACCTAATATGCATCTATTCTGTTTGTTTCTGTGGTGCCTGTACCCAGTTGAAGTAATCTTAAAGCAGAGTAGCTACTAACAGTGATTAACATGATGTTTGTCAGGTGCATATACCCAGTTGAAGTTACCTTAAAGCTGAGCTGAGTAGCTACTGACGGTGATTAACATGATGTTTGTCAGGTCATATCGACGTCGGTCGTCATCTCGGTCTCGCTTTCAAAGCCCCGCCTCTCGTCGTAGAGACAGGTCACGTGACTACAGTCCTGAGAAACCTCACCAGCAATCAAGTGACAACCGGTCTCTGGACACACGACGTCCAGACAGGAGGCAGTCTTCTTCCAAGGACACAGTCCACTCCAGCAGGTGAGTGATTGGCACTGCTCTGATTCTGTCACTGTCGTCATGGCTCAATGTCTGCCAGTATGGTTCGGTTCACTACGATGTACTGGCACATCTGAAAAAAATTGCAAAAGGTTTACTGGCACCTTGGATTTAGTTGTACAAAATATATTTAATTTGCTAGAAAAAATTTATGGCTGCTAAATAAACCATGTTTGCAAAAAAGATACCACTATATTTTTGCCTGTAACATTGCCAAAGGCAGACCAATATTCAAAATTGTTTTGCTGACCGACTTGGCAGAAAATTTCTACCAAAGTGGTAATAAAATTTACCAAGACACTTCAAACGTGTCGCTACTCGCTACACTACCTTGTGAAATACTAATGTCAGAAAAGCAGCATTATCCTGAAATATACATTGTGATTAATGATACGTCACAAGGTAGTGTAGCAGTGTGATTTAGATGTGGTGGAACCTTTGACTATTACTTTATTACAAATTTGCTGATGAGTTTGCTTGGAAAGAATTATTTAAGATCGATCAACACCCAACGAAGTTAGGGGTAAAGAAAGTTGATTGCCACAAGTGCCCTGTGTACCAGGGTACTGTCCTGTTGCAAGATGAACTCACTTGAGGTCCGACATATGGCACTCAGGAACTGTTGTAACAGCATCACATCGTCTCTGATATGGCTGTGTTTGTGTTGAAAAGGGACGTGAAACTCCAACCAACTAAACAACAGCGTCACAATGCGATTAATACACTTCATTAATCTTTTCCTCGTAATTGACAAGTATCAAACTGGCATAATGTCAACCACTTGTGACTTGCTGACTGATGCCATCAGTGACTGAATGTTAATCATCTACGCAGGCGTTTTGTAGCGACGTCTATCTTCCTGGTTGCTGCAGGTGTGTAGAGTTAGTCATTCTGTGGGTTTTTGGTGTGGCCACTGAAAATATCGTTTTGGCATTGAACAAAATGACAGCAAACGTCATTGGATGAATATGTTTTCAGCAACTGATTTGAATGGCTGACTCCATGGCACTGTGTTTCACCCAGCTGTGGAGCATAATGATTTTTGAGCACAAACATTTTACACGGTACTGTAGCAACTCCATTAAGGTGTGGTGCGATATTTAATTATTACTTTGTTACAAATTTACTGCTGAGTCTGTTGATGAAAGAATTTAGGAGATCGATCAGCATTTGGCAAAGTTACAGACAGGAATGGAGTGGCACCATTTTTTCCCGACTCTAGCTTTGAATGGCTTTGTCCGTAACCCCCCTTAACCCTTTGACTAGGAGCTGTGCCCCTGGACCACACTGAAGATCAGAGCCTGGCTGGGAAAGAAAATTTTCCTACTGAACTGATTCTAAACATACACATAAGAATCCATACTGGAGAGAAACTGTGCAGATGTCACATGTGTGACAAAGCATTTACACAGCCTTACAGTCTGCACAGTCACATGAGAGTCCACAGTGAAAAGGAACCATACAAATGTAATATGTGTGACAAGGCATTTAGTGTCACTCTGGCAAGTAGACAGTACACAGACATGGGAGTCCACGTGGGAGATATGCCACACAAGTGTTCACTGTGTGACGAAAGTTTCATCCAATCCTGCATCTGGTTACTTTGAGCAGTATTTCATTGATTTAGGTGGGCATGACAGCTTGACAGCGGTTGGCAAGCTGCTGTACACTGTTGGCTGAGTACTGAACGGTGATCAACAGACGTGTCTGTGTGTGTCACATAAATTGAGTTAGTATGTTTGTCTTTTTCTAAACCTAGCAATAAAGAGGAAACTCAACACGTTTGAAATAGTATTTAACTATGTGCATATATTTCCAAAGAAACATTTAGTAGAAAATAATACATGTTAGTGGTGGTATAACATTAGCCAAAAATAATTGGATCTCTATGAACATTTCAGTTTGTTCTGCATGACAAAAGTGTCTTCTTCGCCACCTAATATGCATCTGTCCTGTTTGTTTCTCTGGTGCATGTACCCAGTTGAGGTTACCTTAAAGCTGAGTAGCTACTGACGGTGATTAGTGTGATGTTTGTCAGGTCATATCGACGTCGGTCGTCATCTCGGTCTCGCTCTCAAAGCCCCGCCTCTCATCGTAGAGACAGGTCACGTGAACCTCACGAGCGATCACGTGACAGTAGGCACAGCCGGTCCCTGGACACACGACGTCAAGACAGGAAGCAGTCTTCTTCTAAGGACACAGTCCACTCCAGGAGGTGAGTGACTGACACTGCTCTGATTCTGTCACGGTGGTCATGGCTTAACGTCCGCCAGTATGGTTCACTACGGTGTACTGGCAGATCTGAAGAATTGCAAAAGGTGTACCGGCAGTTTGAATTTAGTTGCACAAGGATATATTCAATTTTCATGCAAAAAGTTTGTGTTTGCCAGATTTACTCCAGATTTAGGGGGTTTTGCCCCTGACCGTCTGACCAGGGGCTGTGTCCCTGGACCTCTCGGAAGGCATGGCCTCCAGACTCCCATGATATACTCATGCTCCTGCCTTTGCCATGATAGTACTGACAGTTCTTCTACAGCTTAACCAATGACGACAATGTTATCATTGTGTCATAAAGAGATTTACAGAAGCGCTATAATACAGAGTTACAGTACGATGTCATACAAAAACTTTACCATGTGATAAAAAGATGATGGACACTTAGATTAGTCTACAGCAGTGAACCTAAAAAACTGAAAAATAAAGGAAAAAGAACTAAACCAAAATCCTATATGGCTCATCAGAAGTGGTCGGGGTTATAGTCGATGGAGTCAGTCCTGAGGTATGTTTTAAACCAGGAATTATATAATGTGTAATAAAAAATGCAACTTTGTGTTAGTGTAACCTCGTCTGTTAGGTGACGCCACTTATCTCAAAACAGTGCCGTAGACACTCAGATAAATGGCCAGGAAAGAGAAAAATTATACTGAACTGATTCTAAACATACACAGTACATACTGGAGATAAGCCATACTGTGTAACAAAAGGTTAATCCAGTCCTGCGTCTGGTTACTTTGAACAGTATTTCATTGAGTTGAGTGGGCATCGAGGCTTGACAGCTGTCGGCAAGCTGCTACACAGTTGGCTGAGTATATTGAACATTGATCAACAGGCGTATCGCTTACACTGAGTTATTATGTTTTTCTTATTCTTATGCTAATTATAAAGAGTAAAGTCAACATGTTTGAAATAGTATTTAACTATGCACATATACCACTTCAACCATTTTACGGCCCTTTTTCCGGCACCACCCAGTTGAGCCAGTTCCAGAAGAGAAACTTCTGGACTTTATGATGCAAGGGAAGATTAACAGAGGCAGACACACTGGCCATCCGGCTGGGTGTCACTCCATCTGGACTACGCAGTGCCCACCTCCACTATCCCCCCATTTTTTACAGGCCGGATACCCTTCCCGCCGCCCAGTTAACATTGTCACAGAGCAGTACACATATAGTTACAAAAAACATTAATAGAAAATAGAAATGTTAGTGGTGGTATAACATTAGCTAAAAACAGTTGGATCTCTATCAACATTACAGTTGGTTATGTATAACAAAGCTGTCTACTTAGCCACCTAATATGCAT
>Ga0209259_1000786_pt1 | contig 10284 bp, 9 predicted proteins | sample WorMetGr2BELIZE1_FD_187417 | JGI IMG/M metagenome (GOLD analysis project Ga0209259, IMG submission 187417) | Marine gutless worms symbiont microbial communities from Max Planck institute for Marine Microbiology, Germany - Inanidrilus... ...
ATTTCAGGGGGAAGGGGTCGTCCCCCTGCCAATATATTGATACCACTCGAAAGGCAATTGAATGCTCTACAACTTTGCCGCTGACAGTTTTTATATAATGAAACTTTGCAGCAGACTTTTCGTCCTTTATTGTCGAAGTCGTCCAAAAGACGACAAATCTAGGCATTTTGATCCCCATTTTGAGGAAGTTAGGGGCGGCGTAGAACCTTGGTGGATGGCTCGTTGGAAAGCCCGTGCCGAGTTCTTGTTAAGCGTAATTGAACTTCTTTTTCTATCTCTTACGGTTGAGGTGCTACAAGGCAAAATGTGTCAAAACTCGCTGCCTTCAGGAGTGGGTAGGTCACTTGGAGCCAAAATTTCAGGGGGAAGGGGTCGTCCGGCCCTGGGTATATTTTTTGGTTTCTACAAAACTAGACACATTTTGCTATCCGACAGTGCAAACTGCACCGTGCTATGTGCCGTCGTTTTGACAATGCCGGCGTGTGACTGACGGACGGACAGACAGACGGAATTGCCGTAGCTAGTACAGCGCTTGCAATGCGAACATTGCAGCGCGCTGTAATAATTAAAAATGTTTGAAGCCATTATTCCGTATAATGTCATGGGTATGCACTGTAACCAGCAATCATATTTCACAACCATATTTCATGGATCTGGCATCAGGTGGCTGGCATGAAGGATCAATGTGAGTACTCCCATGGTGGAAGAAGAAAGGATGAGGCCAGGCTGGAATTTGGGGTCTGTGTTTCATGTTCCCTTCAATAGTATGACACTGTGACAGGAAGGACATCTGACCTGTTCTCTTCCAGAATTTAGACACTGATTTAACAGCCTCTTTTTCAGCACAGCCTGGGTAAGCTGGCAGCAGAAAGATTAAACCAATCTGGATTGTAATGAAGCAAGATATGACGGTATGGCAGTGGCATCAGCTGGGCCATATGCAAGTCATTTGCACATCGCTGCAGAGAGATAACCATGCCAGCACCTCACGAGTCATTTTTACAGGCTGGAGTGGATGCTATTCTTGATGCCCAGCCAACAGTCTCAAAACACTGATGGCAACTAACTTCTTCAACATGAAAGAATAATTAATAGTTAAATCGCAATTCAACCTTGAAAAATACATCGCCTAAAATAAACATTTATGATAAATGAATTTGTGTATCAGTCATTAAACTGACGATGCAGATAAGATATAGGAGAATTTTGACAATAAAATTGCTGATTTCTCGCAATGTTTTCCTCCATGGAGGCTGAAGTAGTAAGCTTAGTAGTCTCTTTTTATATCTATGTTTATTTGTTGATGTTGACATGGTTAACAAAAACCGTTGTTCATATGTTCTTTCGTGCGTAAAAAAACGTGCGTTGTTTCCACTGTCTGGCAGGAAATTCCGCAAAACATTCGATCCACATCTCCAACCCTTTTCTATATGTAATGTTTTTTTATTAACAGCCGATCTTCAACAGTCAATGATGCAATTATTTACGCACCGGTGATGTCATTTGTGACGACGTCGTACTGTTGACGTGCGTAAAACTAGTAAAAATATCGTTAAAACGGTTGCTGCTCATAACCCGTTGAGGAAAATGCGCATAACCACGTAAACTCTGAGCCATGTTTGACCTGTTTGTTACGTTTGGTTACGTTTGTTTACCGAGGGAGACACTCACCATAGATAAAGCAATAAAATAGGCGATAATTTGGCTATCAAATTAAGTAAGCAAACTGTTTCGGAAATTGTATGATTTCTTAAAAACCGTATAAAATTGGTTGACAGTAAGGTGATATTTGTTAATGATTACATAAAGCAAATAACGTGACTACCACTTTATGTTAATGTTTAGTTCCCCTTTAATTCCAGATTTCAGAATATCCTTTAGAACAAGTAGAGAAGAAAAACTGAGGGGAACCAGCGAACTGATGGTCACATGGAAAATAGCCGTTCAAGTGAATGTAGATAGGTATTCAACAGTTTCGGTAGACAGTGAGTCATTCTCGTTAATGATAGTTAAGTCGGTGTCGATACGCAGGTGACTGGAGATGCGAATGAACAGCAGGTTCTGTTGTCGGTGGAGACCTACGTCAACGCACTGGTGTTTCTCGCCCACTCACTGGACGAGTTGTTTCGTCTCACAAAGGAGAACCATTACGTCGACTAGCGCCGGAGGTACGACTGTGACGTATGTGCGGGTCCCAGGGCTGTAAGTAAATGGGTAAGTGTATAAGTAAGTAAGTCACAAGTTTATGATGCGGAGCATGCCGACAACACTGTGCCATGATCTGTGCAAAAATGGCTGAACCGATCGAATTGCTGTTTGGGTTGGCCTGAAGGAAGCACAAGTTCAATCATATGCAAGGTGCACTCATGGGAGGGCACCTTGGTGCCACCTGGTGAATACGATGTTACCGTCTGTGTGCTGTGGTGATGCAGCCTTCTGTTAAATTACTTTGACTGCTGCTTGTTTTCATTTAAGGTACGGAGATGGCACAGATAACACCGTTGAGGAGAACTCTAGCGTCTTCTCCCTAATCCGAAGTTGCTACAGCAATGTTAGTGATAGTCTGCATCTCGATCGGTTCAGCCGTTTTTGCACAGATGACCATAGAGTGTCCCTATACTTTACAAGGACGACTCTTTTCCCCCTCAATATTGCCCCTTTCCATGGGGGGATGTGAACCCCCATCTAATACATGGTTCCCTGGGCCCACCCAAGTCCTCAACCCAAGCAGCATCTTGATCAGTGCAGCCGTTTTTGCAGGGCTCAGTAGTGTGACAGACAGACCAACAGACAGACTGACCGACAGACCATGCTATTCGGTTGGTAACAACAGGCCGCACTTCTATCTTTCTTCTTTCTATTTTTTTCCTCGCCTAATCTCAGTCGTGGCAGATTGGATGTCTACCATACCTCCCCACATGGTGTGGCCTTAGTGTGAATTTATAATGTAGGTCTGAAATATGCTGTACGCGGCTCGCTGAAAATACAGGATGCAAGAAATCGCCAAAAATTTGCCATGGAACACTAACGGGATAATAAACAAAACAACTCTAACTAATTGTATTTATCAGATTTCTCAATTCTCAGTAAAATATTTAACAAATATTATAGCGTCAATGATGTCAGTTAAGAAATGAAACAATTTAGACAGGCTAACATACCTGCAATACCATCCACGGTATAGCTGTCACCAATGATGGCAGCAATCATATCACCATATGGACAGTTCTTCACTGGCCCACCACCACCAGTCCTCTTCTGTTCAAGTTTGTCCTTCAGTGATGCAGATTTCAAGTCCTTCCATTTCTTCTTGTAGTCTTCCTCTGTCCGTACCACACCGATACTGCGTGCATTCACGCCCTCCGTGATCCTTGACCAGGCATCCTTCTTCATCTTCAGCGTTAACATACTCTGCAGCTTGCACTGAATTATGTCTTTTTCATTCTGCACCCCCTCCAACAGGTATCTCATTTCAGTGTCAGAAAAATTTGGCTTGCGCTCCCGCTTCATCTTGTCCGCCATTTTCCACAACTATTAGGTTCCAATCGGCGACTTATAACTAAGAACACCAACTTAGTGTTGTTGTTTCTGAGCAGTAAATACAGATTAATGAATAGTCATAACTTTCCTTTTCAGGGTGACTAACTCGTTGCTCGTTGACCTATAAACTTTTGTTTGTATGGTAAGTCATGTTATGACGTTATGATGTTACACAAGTAATACTTTAAATTCACTTCAGTTTACTTAAACGTATTGACATGTTGCTAGTAATGCTGTAACAGAGTGTAAGAACACTTGCAGTACAGTACTGAAATTGTCAACTTATTTGTCAGTGCAATAGTTCTTTTCTAGTGGATTACTGTGTGCGCTACCAGACGTGTTTTACTGACATCACGTAACCAGTGGTCCTTGCAGTGGTTGTGCCACTTAGGCCCCTTTAAAAATTGATTGAATGATTGATTGATTGTTCTTTGCCTCACTGATAACAATTTATGTAATATAATAATAATAATAATAATACGAAAATTTATAACGTGCACATGTAGTCAAGAATTAAGCATGAATTGGAGGCGCAGGCAGTCGCTAGGTGGCCTGACGGTGTGTATTAATTGTTAGTAAGCTGGGCTATAAAGTAAGACTTTAAGTGGCGCTTGAAACTATACAAAGATGAACAGTTTTTGATGGAGATAGGAATGGAGTTCCATGTTGCAGGAGAGCTGTAGCTGAACGCACGCCGACCAAAATCAGTAGACATATATGGTACATGGAGAAGTTGTTGGGTTGCCTTAGTCCGCGACTAGCTTACGACCGTGTCATGCATACGGCACCATGTGTCCATATTACCTGACATTTTCTGTTTATGTTAACCTGTGGCCATGTTGTTGTTGAATCTGCTGCTGGTGCCAGTGTACCATGCACAAGTGTGATATTGGAAAGGTGTTAATTGTTGCTGTTTAGGAGTGTCACACACCAGCTGGCATGGAGATAGAGGGTGGAGTTGAATATGGTTCAATTGCTTCCACGTTGCAGTGCAAAAGCAAGAACAGACAGCCAAGAACAGATCGAGATTCAGCGGTAAAACTTGTCGCTTGTGCATTTTTGGCACGACCTAAGTTTCTCAAAACAAGTTGAGTCTGTTGTAGCCACCTGTAATCAAAGATTCTATTTCTTACCACAGCCTGAAAAACAAGGTCTTGGCATATCTGCAGTTGAGTCTGTATTCAAAGTTGTCGTTCGTAATAAGATTTTGTATGCTTTGCTTGTTTATTTTAGATACCTGACTGAGGGTCAGTGGCACATGTTGCAGTGAGTGTTGCGCAGAGCTAACGGCAGAGGCTTTACCCCCATTAATATGATTTCGATGTACTAGCACAGAATGCTCACTATAACCGCAGCTGCCGCCAAGCTCATTGTCTTAATCTTCTGTACACAGTTAAACCTAGGCCACCTGGCGCCATGCGGTCGAGAACCCATCGTCATGGTTTTGAATTGCCTACTATTAAATACTAGGGGCTTTGCCCATAGACCCGTCTAGGCTTGTCACGCTGCGCGCTCTGGTCGTCATTCACGTGCTGCAAGCCAATAGGCCCAATGCACTTGCCCAGGGAGAGAGGAAGGGAATTGGTTGGGGTGTGCAGTGTGTGCGCGACGTTCAGGAGAGGCGGGTTAAGTAGGTGTGAGTAACTTTGTCAGGAACTTGCTAGAGCGCCCCGTCAAGGCGTGGCTTACTGTCTGACTAGCCTGGCTGGAACTTCCAAGCGACAACCCACCAGCGCTTGTTCAGCGCTGGCCCCGGCGGACGCTTGTTCAGCGTTGCCAGAGGCCAGTGTCATCTATCAACTTGGGCCACGCCGGCGCTAGCCGACATACATGACGCTACTAATCATGATGCCAGCGATGGTCACAGATTTTAGAGGACACCGTTGAACTCTCTATTACCTGCCCGGGATTACCTCCCTGATCATCACGTGCATAGGAATTATTATGAAATAAGACTTTGGTAGGCGGACGCGCCTTACAAACCGAAGCTCGGATTGAACCTCCGAACAACTGGAGCTGCACACGTCACGCTCTACCACACGTGGCGTCCAAGTGCTTTACTCACTGGACCACATGGGCAGGTGCTTCATCAAGGGCATGCGGGCAGAAAAAGTTTGCATGAACAAAAACCTCCGGATCCTAACTGAGGGTTTCTGCAAGCACAGGTTGATTATATAATTGTTGAATGAAAATGGTTTGGCTGGAGAATGGCCGTGAAAATGATGTCTGCTGTGTTGTCTGTGTTTGCTGTGTGCTAATGCTGAGCTGTGTGTGTTTGTGATGTGTGCAGTGATGGAAGCGGAGGATGATACGGCAGATGACAGTGATGACGGCAGCACGGGCGGCGGACGACTCGATCGCGGCGGCTCGACTAAGAAAACTGTCTTGCCGCTGAAGATAAAAATTGACAAGAAGAAGAAGAGACGAGGCAGCGAAGTGAGATGTCCATTAGCATTTTCCAAATTAAAAATACGCCAAAGTGAATTCATGTATGTCTGCCTAGACAATGCGATGGCTATTGCAAACTCTGATTAAAAGTATAAATAGCTGATTAAACTGAGACAGAGTACTACAGTATTATGCTACTGCTTTGCTGAACTGCCTGTTTATCAGATTCAGTTGCTAGATGCAGTGGTTCTCGGCAAATCGTCGGCAACTGCTACTTGCTTAAGATGAGATGCAGCAGAACTTGTACCGTTTGCAGTTGCTAGTGCAGCATTCTGAAACTCACGGCCTGGCAATATGCTCAGTTCATCTGTTGGATTTCTGGCAGCATGTGAAAACACATGTGCCTGGTGTGAGGGTGTTGTTGATAGTGCATTGGAGATGTTCTACGTCGTCGTCACTTTGCTATAGAAGTCGATGTTTGCTTTAGTTACTTACTTAACAGTTTCAAGTGCGCTGTTATTATGGTCGTCCTATGGAGTAGGGCAGACCATTATATTTTTGCCCTGTGGTTTCTTCTTTTTCTTTTTCCTCGCCTAATCTCAGCCGTCGCAGATTGGATGTCTGCCATACACGTGGTTTGGCTTTAGTGCGAATTTAAGTTGCAGGTATGAAACGTGCTGCATGCGGTTCGCTTAAAATACAGGATGCAGAAAAGTGCCATCTGGGCACCATCGCACAACTTTACAAGCCCAGTGTTGTAATTCTTTACGTACAGTTGGTGGTGTAATGCCAAGTAAAGGTTCTGGACCATTATATTTAGTTGCAGAGGCTTACCTTGATAAGCCATATGCTGCTTCATTCACAAGAATGCCACAGTGCCCTGGTGTCCACACTAATCAAACACTGTTAAGCAAAGAGAGTTCAGAATACGAAGCATTTTTAGCAAACGTTCACATTCGCTGTATGCTGTCGCCCGTCCTTCTGTCATCTGTCTGTAACGGTCGTGTGCCGTACTCAGCCGGTTGAAATTTTTGACAATAATTCTACGCCGTTTGGTACCTTGGCCATCATTTGACATCCATGTATAATTGTACGGAGATTGTCCCAGGGGAACCCCTTCATCGGGGGTTTAAACGAAAGAGGAGTAGCCAAATATAGCAGTTTTGGACCTATCAAAGGCTATATTTCGGAAACAGTGTAACATAGGAGGTAAGTTAGTATTAATCACTAATAGGAAGTCGTATATGAGCTTTCAGTTGGTACTAAAATCGGTGACCTTGAATGACCTTGTACGGCATAATGGCCCTTATTTTGCGTTATTTCACCGAATTTAGTAGCTTCTGGGGCGCACTGCGTAAAATTGGCTTCTGTAAATAGCATACACCTGCAGCAGAGGTTAGCATCGTTTGTGTTGTCTGAGTTTTTTATTGGACTGTCAGTGTCCAGTAATTAACACATGGTCAAAGTAATTTGACATAAAGCTGCATCGCCACCACACGGACAGTTCAGACGTATTTACCAGGTGGCGCCAGTGTGCACCCCATCTAGTACACCGCAATTGGCATCCGCACTGTACCGGTTCTGCTCCCCTGCTAAGTCCCTTTGAGTATATCGACTGCCGGCCAATGACCACATCCTAGGCCGGCCACTTCCCCCCCTCAGAATTGCCCCATCGCATGGGGCTATCTGGACCTCATCTAATATGTGGTTCCTTGGGCCCGCCCACCCAAGTCCAGGTCCCAAATGGCATTTCGATCGGTTCAGCCGTTTTTGTCGGGCTAACGATCATGATCGACAGACAGACCATGCTACTGTGTCTGTCTGTAGTACTGCGATGCAGCATAAAACCTGTTTAAGAAGTGGGGTCGTCTCTGATATAGCCATATTTGTGCTGAAAAGGGACGTTAAAACTCCAAGTAACTAACTAAGAAGTGGGAACTGAGAATTGTGACAACGTTTTCCTGGTGCAACTTGCAGCTGTCGCCTGACGAGGTGTGTGTGAAACACGGCCTCAACAACATGAACATCGACTACACGGACGAGAACTTCCGCCAGTGGATGAGCTACAAGCTCTACGCCGACCAGGTCCGACCAATGGTGCTCAAGGAGAACCCGAAGGTGTCGATGACGCGCCTTGTGCAGCTGATTGCGGCCAAGTGACGCGAGTTTGACTCGTTGAATCTCTATAACGTGCAGAGCCACAGCTCGACCAATAAAACCAAAGAAGGTTTGCGGAACACAGCGACATGTTTCAAATACTCGTCTTCATATCTTCAGTGACACTTACTGTTTCTTCGTTTTTTCAGTATATACAGACACAGCTCCATTTATTATTGCTTGGGTTAGGTCACTTTAGCTGGGTACTGTCCTTTAGAGAGCTAGCATACACGGAACAATGGATCTTTGCTCAGGAATTGAGCAGGAGATCAGAAAAGGATGAGGCCAGCAGTGGGTGATTTTCCCTGGTTGGGGTCAGTGCCTTGGGTTCCCTTCATTGCTTTGACAGTGTTGGTTAGCTAGCAGGCCAAGCATGTGACCTGAAAGAATGTGTGCCAGTTACCCCATGGTTGTTTTTGTAAGACATGGTATGATGCATGTAACACCACTATTAAATGGAGAACTCTTGTTATGGCCGCCTGTGGAATAGGGCAGGTTGTTACATTTTCGTCCTGTGGTTTCTTCTTTCTTTTTTTTCCTCACCTATACTCAGCCGTCGCATATTGGATGTCTACCATACTTCCACAGTCCACACGGATGTAGAATGCATGTCTGAAATGTGCTGCACGCGGCTCACTGAAAATACAGGACGCAAATAATCGGCAAAAATTCGCCATCTGCGCACCATCGCACAACTTTGTCGGCCTGTATCTTCGCAACTAAGGCATGTATCGACAATCGGAAAAAAAACTTGTTAAACAGCAATATCTCCTCCACATGTCCCCACAATATGGTGAACTTTGGCCCACTAACGGCTGAGATCGGTTCGGGAGTTTGGGTCAGCCCAGCAAATTTCTACGGGTTTCACGTCTTGCCTTCATTACTGCAGCAACGTCACTCACCGGAGGCCAACCAAACTTTGCACGATGTTTGGGCGTCTCCTGGGCTGGTACACCATATATACACTTTCGCAGGTTCTTGCCCCCTGACGGAATTTTGTCAAGTGCAAAATTCACTTTATGTCCAAGTCTTGCATTCTCCTATATTGGCATCGTTACTGCGCAGCACTCCAGCCACGGGCATCAGCCAAACTTTGTGGCATGGTTCAAGGAATGGAATTGCGGAACTTTTGCAGAGGGCGCCACCTATATTCGGCTGGGCAGCCATGACGTTGGGCATCGGCCCACAGTCTATAGTTTCTCCCTAATCTGAATGCACTAGTTGCTGTCAGCAAGGGCATGCTGGCGGTAAAACTTTGCTTCAATAAAGTTCTCCAGATCTTAACCAAGAGTGTCTGCAATCAAAGGTTGACCCATATAGTCATTATGAAATTGTTGTTCTCTTTCAGAACAGAATCAAGCTGTCCCAGGTTTGGCAGGAAAATGGTTGTGAAAATGACGTCTGCTGTGTTGTCATGTTTGCTGTGTTGCAATGCTGCACTGTGTGTATTTGTGACTGTGACCTGTGCAGCCGATGACGATACAGCAGCTGACAGCAGCACGGGCGGTGGACGTTGTGATCACGGCAGCTCCACTAAGGAAACCGTCGCACTGCTGAATATCAAAATTAACAAGAAGAAGAAGACACGAGGCAACGATGTGAGATTTCCAGAGCATCTTCAGTATTGTATTTTTAGTATAAAACGTGATGATAACTATTCTGAAAACTATGGTGCTTTTTGCTTTACTCTGAAAACAATCGTGTTTTCACCATCTTTACAGGTCAAGAAAGGTTATGGCCCAAATGCATGGAGGAACTCGTTTTCACAGTATTTGTACCATCTCTATACCTTTTGGAAAGATGGTGTTGGCAACACTGTTAAGGAGATCTCTGGCATCTTGTAGTCTGAATGTTCTAGTTGCCAACGGCATTGGCATGCAGGTAGTAAAACTTTCCTCCATTGCAGTCCTTAGTTGGACAGTGCTATCCAACACAGATTGACTTACATACAACAGTCGTTTAATGACGTCTTTTCCAGGACCACCTGAGTAAACCGGCAGCAGAAGGCAGATGTGAACATTATATTTTCATCCTGTGGTTTCTTCTTTCTATCTATCTTTCTTTTTTTTCCTCGCCTAATCTCAGCCATCACAGATTGGATGTCTACCATACTTCTACTCATGGTGTGGTCTTAGTGCAAATTTAGAATGCAGGTCTGACATGTGCTGCATGCGGCTCACTGACAATACAGAATGCAAA
>Ga0209259_1000787_pt1 | contig 10281 bp, 6 predicted proteins | sample WorMetGr2BELIZE1_FD_187417 | JGI IMG/M metagenome (GOLD analysis project Ga0209259, IMG submission 187417) | Marine gutless worms symbiont microbial communities from Max Planck institute for Marine Microbiology, Germany - Inanidrilus... ...
TTGGTAGGTTTAGGGCTATGACTGTGAGCCCTCGGTGCAAGGACCATGATGTCGGTAAGGGAGCCAGTCTTCCCTTGGGAGTCCTGTGGTAGATGAAGAAGGGACGAGGCCAGCGGGTGATTTTCCCTGGTTGGGGTCTGTGCTTCGAGTCTTGTTCACTGGATCAACACTGTTGGTTGGGTGACAGGAAGAGCATCTGGTATACGTAAAACCCGTGTCAGTCATCCCCGGACGTTCTCTTGAGGATCAGGTAGAGAAAAAGAGTCGAAGGAGAAGCTGCTGACCAAAGCCACGTCCTATATCCATAACCAGACTGCTTGTGTTTGACCTGTTACTATATTTAGTTGCATGATGTCACGGTTAACCAACCAGAGTCTGGTTATCGACAATAGGTCAGCAACAACCTGAGTCTGGCTGTGCACATAGAATGTGGCTCAAGATTCAGCTGGAAAGCACCTATAACAGCAGAGATGACGTATGAACCGTCGGACTAATGTCCTCTGACCAGTGACGTGTAACTGAACATTCGGCAGGGTTCCATTTGATGCCGGATTCAACCCCCCGACCGGTGAAAATTGTGACCCTGGCAGTAAATTCCCTCCAGAAGTGCAGCCAGGTTGTTTTAACACAATGCCATCGATGCCTTAATCTTCTCCATCAGAATCCAACCCAGGCACCAGATATTTCACAGTCGAACCCTCATTCTTAGCATATTATTACTTGCATGTTGCTCAGGTTCATTTGCTTCTGGTTGTGCTTGCTCATGTGGACAATGTAAAATATGTAAGCGTGTAGAATGTAGATTGTAAACTGATCCAAATTATGCCCTCACTGTTGGTTCAGCGGTGATGGCCTCGGATACTTGTCCAGCCAAACGACCCGTATTTGATCATCATCAAGTTAATGTGGGAGTCAGAAAGCTCATCCAGTCAGAAAGGTCATCCAGCCATAAACATCTCCAGTGTTGTCTGTGGTATGCAGACAGACTAGGTCTTCAACTTTTACGACTACCAATGTTTTACTGTCATTATACAGGACAACCTGCCTTAGCCGGCACACCCCATTTTATGAATTGGAGGATTTTGTTGGCGCAAAGTTTTACTGCCTCTATGCCCTTGCTGATGGCAACTAGCGCATTCGGATTCGGGAGAAGTCGCTAGAGTGTTGCAGGCCTATAGGGCTGTTGAAAATGCAGCATCGCTGACACTGTGGGCGGACTTGTTAGTTAGATTAACTGCTGTTGATGTTTGTGACTGCCAGCTGCAGCAGCGTGATGCAGAGATCATCGTCGCTGAGTTTTCAAACGACAGTTAGTATTTTTCATCACATACGCTTAGCTAGTTACTGATACCTTCAGTGCTTTGACAGTGTTGTTTGGGTGTCAGGAAGAGCATCCGGCCTGTAAAAAATTTGAACAATGAGGTGCTTGTGTGGTTATCTGTCTGGAGCAAAGTGCAAATGATTTGCATACGGTCCAGCTGATGTCACTGCCACCCAGTCGTCTTTTGCTTCATTAAAATCCAGATTGGTTTAACCTTTCTGGTTCCTGATTACCCAGGTTGTCCTGGAAAAAAGGCTGTTAAACAGGTGGCTTACTTAGCTAGTTACTGGTTAACGTGTAAGAAGTGTTGTGGCGTTTAGCTACAATTTGTATTTTGTTGGATGCTATGCCAGGAAACAGTGTGCTAGTGGCTTTGTTCTGAGCAATCAAGTCTTTGTTTTCTTTCTGCTTGAAGAAAAACACCATCGTTGTGTGATGCACAGCGGAGAAGATTTTGCTGTAACAAAATCTTCTCAGTCGTGCGTCACTAATCACCTATATGTTTTTAAAAACTTCAATGGAATCCATTGTAGGGTCATCATAATTTCAGACGCTTTCATTCATGATGATACTGACCCTCACCATAGATAGCAACATGTAAATAAGTAAGAAGGTCGACGGAGTTGACAGTGATGGCAGTGTATGTATGTAGGCAAGGCGGTGGAGTTGACAGTGATGAGTGGATGTATGTAGACAAGGCGGTGGAGCCATAGAGTCATCATAATTTCAGAGGCTCTGGTTTGTGATGTCACTGACCCTCACCATAGATAGCAGCATGTAAAAGTAAATAAGTAAGAAGGTCGACGGAGTTGACAGTGATGGCAGTGGATGTGTGTAGACAAGGCGGTGGAGTTGACAGTGATGAGTGGATGTGTGTAGCCAAGGCGGTGGAGCCATAGAGTCATCATAATTTCAGAGGCTCTCGTTTGTGATGTCACTGACCCTCACCATAGATAACAGCATGTAAAAGTAAATAAGTAAGAAGGTCAACGATGTTGTATGTTTGCTGAGTGATGGCAGTGGATGTGTGTAGACAAGGCGGTTGAGCTGGCGTCGCTGAGTGGTGACTTCATCGTGATCCTGCGCTACCTCTGTGAGGTGCTGTCCACCAGCAGGTCGGCCGAGCAGGCCGAGCCGCTCGTCCTTGAAGGCATTCTCATCATGCTGCATGGAGCACCGCCAAGCGTCACGAGGTCCTCCGAGTTCCATGACATCGTCTGGTCAGTACCACCGTCAGTAGACCATGTCAGCTGCCCCGTCAGCGTCACTATATTCTGTTGGTTGGGTGTCAGGAAGAGCATCCGGCCTGTAAAAAATTGAGTGATGAGGTGCTGGCATGGTTATCTGTCTGGAGCAAGGTGCAGATGATTTGCATATGGTCCGGCTGTTGCCACTGCCACCCCATCATCTCTTGCTTCATTGAAATCCAGATAGTTTAACCGGCGGCGATGCGGCCTTATTGTCAAATTACTTTGACGACTTGTTATTAGGCAGCATTGCAGCACTAGCTAGATGCGGCCTGTTGTTACAGACAGAGTAGCGTGGTCTGTCAGTCTGTCACTCAGTCTGTCGGCCTGTCACAATCATCAGCAAAAATGGCTGAACCGATCGAGATGTCATTTGGGCCGAGGACTCAGGTAGACCTAAGGACCATGTATTAGATGGTAGTCCAGATACGCACATGTGAATGGGCAATTTTGAGTGCAAAAGGGGCCCCCAGGACATATTTTCAAAGCGACTCAGCAGGGGGTAGCACCGGTATGGTGCCGATTGGGGTTAATAGATGTGGGTGCACCATAGTGCGACCGTACGTATAATACGTATTTTATTTCTGACGGAAAAATATGTATAATACGCGTACAAAAAATGGCTTAAAATATGTTAATATACGTTTGACTCAGTTTTTCATTTATAAAGACGTTTAACAAATAAGTACTGTAAGTTAGTTAATGTCATTGTCAGCTGTTTTCAAGTATATGGCAAAGCAAGCCGTGGATTGTAGAAATGTGGTTAGAGTAAAAGTATGGCACACCCACACCACTGTCTGTTTACTCAAAAATTACAGTCAACGTATTTTAACGTATTATACGTGTATTTTATTATTGGTGGTAAAATACGTATAATACGCGTATTTTATTATTGGACCTAATGTACGGTCGCACTATGGGGTGCACAATTGGACCATCTGGTGAATACGATTGAATCGTCCATGTGCGGCGACGATGCAGTCTCATGTCAGCTTACTTTGACCAGATGTTAGTATTGTTATTGCTGTTATTTGCAGGCAGCAGCTATGTCCGAGTCTGATTCACATTGTGGCCGACCCGGTCGTTGACAAGACGTTGTCGGCACGATGTACTATGAGTGATGATGTGGGACGCGGGTCCGGATGCAGCGCGGCTCCGCCCAGCATCCCGGGATGCTCGGCTAAAGCTATCTACGGGTCAGTCATTTACACATATGCCTGTCTGACCGTCGTGGCCAATCGTCTTCCTGTAAAATTGCTGTTTAGCTTACGAATTGATGCTGAATTTAGTGAAATACTGCAGTCGTTGGTTTGCTCTGTCAAAGGTCAAGGCTGTGGGACCAATACTGGACCATGCTCAGAGACTATATGAGTTCTGAAGGGACAATTTCGAGGCGTCAGCGGTTCTCGCAGAAAAATAGACGATGTGAAAATGTGTCTGCAGAGGACATCGTGAGTATCAGGAAATGTGGGAAAACCCTTGGTCAGCCGGGGTACAGTGCCCCCAGTCCTCTGTCTGGTGGGCAGCCCAGTTGCTGCCCCTCAACAAGAAGTTAGTAAAATAAAGTAAACAGGACATTGTGTAATGCTTTATATGTGTGCACTGTTCATCTCCAAAGCACTCAGGTTGGCACGTCAACGCATGTGCTAATGAGGGATCACACAGTTTTACCTGCCGTCCACATGTTTATCCACGTATGGAATGAACCATGCCGTGCCCCCATTCCTGCTGTTGGCCCTCTCAGTGTAGATCATGTACAACAAGGAATTAGCTTAGTACGTCTTAGTATGTCTGGAGGGTAAGAGGGAAAATTATCAGGTCTGTTCTGTGTAATATTGTGTGCAACAATTGTGCACAGTGCAATGCACACACTTATGAACAGACCTAACAGTTCTCTGGATTGGGTTTTGTCTCACTGGGCCCATTTCACTGCGTGTAGATTCATTTTTGTGTGTGTATTACTTTGTGTACATTGCGTGCATGTGTAGTATTGTAACACGGTGAGGTGGACCTGGTGGGATTGAAGGACTACTACTTCCTTCAGTGCTTTGACACTGTTGGTTGGGTCATTTGACCCGTAAAAACCCGTCCCCGATATGACCTATAATGTGTTTAGTGGGACGTTAAACCCTACTCAATGAATCAACTTAGTACGTCCAAGTGGATGGTCACTGTGCTGTGTAAGCCTCGGATACCCATACCGTGGCCGAGCGTCTTGCATTTAACTGATGAATTGATGAACTAATGTTGAAACTGTAAAGCGCTGTGGTTACGTTGGTTTACTAGGTCAAAGGTCAATGTCACTGTGCAAGACTTCATATTACTGCTAGTGTTAAATGCAGACTGCTGGGAGGGCCCATAACGTGTCCGGCCATGTGGGCCATACATCTTCCTGTTGAGAACTATTATTTGACTGATGAATTTGTGAAGTCAATCTTGGTGAATATTGACCAGGAAGCTGATGTGCAATTGTGCAGTATTGCAGTTGAATTGGTTCGCTCGGTCGGAAGATGCACGTCTCTATGTCCAGTCATCGAATCTCTGTTCCATAGAATATTTCTTTATCATGCACCGATGCATCGCCTTGAAGCGATTAAGTCAGTTCAACCGGTAATTAGATCATCGTTCAAATCTTACGTTCTGTCAACATTTTGTGCTGGTTATTTTTATGGTTGATTGCTTGATTCAGTGTAGAAAATATATGACAGTTAAAATCAATACTTAAAACTGGTTGTCCTTCGTTTTGTAATATTAAATTTTTTGGCCGGAAAGAGGCACTTTTAAGGTTATGCACCCCACTTTTGATATTGAGGGCTGATATGTATCCGCCTGGCATTGTGACGTGTTGTTTATGTGTAATGTAAATATGATGCTTATTATGGCCGCCCTATGGAATAGGGCAGGCCATTACATTTTGCCCTGTGGTTTCTTTCTTCTATCTCTCTTTCTTTTTTTCCTCGCCTAATCTCAGCGGCCGCAGATCAGATGTCTACCATACTTCCACACATGGTGTGGCCCTAGTGTGAATTTAGAATGCAGGTGTGAAATGTGCTGCACGCAGCTCGCTGGAAATACAGGACGCAAAAAATCGCCATTTTGGCACCATTGCACAACTTTGTCGGGCTATATCTTCCAAAATAATTCATGTATCGACAATCGGAAAAAAAACTTGTTAAACACCAATACCTCCTGCACATGTCCTGATAATATGGTGAACTTCGGCCTACTAACGGCTGAGATGTGTTGGTGAGTTTGGGGCACCTCTGCAAATTTCAACGGGATTCAGGTCTTGGCAGCGTTACTGCGCGTCACTCTAGTAGTGGGCGTCAGCCAAACTTTGCGTCGTTGAACAGAGGGCGCCACCTATATTTGGCAGGACGGCCATCACGTTGGGCATTGGCCCACATTCTAGTTATTATGAGTTGTGTCACGAGTTTTGTCCTCCAGTTAAGAGAGTCTGAACTGCTGTGCACATCAAGATTGCACGTGTGAAAAATCAGTCTCGATCGATCATTATGTTGCCCACCGTGGGCATTACTTTACCAAGTACTATACTTATGAAGAAACTGAAGGAGAAAATAATTTTACAACAATCTGCCAGTATTGTGTGATTATTTGTACAATTAATGGCAAATAATACTACTGTTCCTGTCTATTTAACCAGCCTGTTTTTAGCATGTTTCTTTCATTTATTTTTTTACGCTGTCACATCTGGACATTATTACATTTCGCATGAGTCGTAGACCACGAGAAATGTATTGTGGTCACGCGCGTCTGTGTGTGTGTCTGTGTGTCTGTCCGCGGCCGCATGCCAACACTATTGCACGGACCCGGATGTAACTTGGGGGAGTGGTAGGGGATGCACCCTAGTTGTGCACTATTGGGCGGATTTGCAATCGGTGCACGGGTTGCGTTGCAATGGCAACATTATGGAAATGCAGAGCCCAGCGGTAATCCGCCAGGCCCACCGCACGCATGCTGCACACACACGCTACGCATGCCGGCGAAGACTCCCCTCGTCAGCGATAACATGGACGCGCTTGCTGTGTGCACCATTCCATGTTGTCCATACTGCGGGGGTGTTGTAACGCGAGCACGAAATGTTAGCGAGTACATGCTTGTACTCGCTCTATGCCTGGTTTTATTTGTCTCCATAATTTCACCACAGTGGTCGTTGAAGTTTTATTTACTTCAAATCTGAGTCTAACACGGTGTAATGTTACTGACAGCTGGTAAGCTCACCTCAAGGCCTGCTGACACTGGCGGGTCCACTCGTCGACGACGGCTCTTCAAAGGCTGCAGCGGCGACACCTGGTGGACCGAAACAGAAACGAGACGCCGACCTCGCTCTTCTGAAACTGTAATTACTCTACTTACTTGATTACCGGCCACTGTGCTGTCTTCACCGTAACTCTTGAGCTATCAGTCGGCCATTTTGTGTCATGTTAGTTGTTTCACTTTCTTAAATTGTTCTTGTACGATCACCACGATTCACCTGTCGGTACTTAGGTGTATATTGGGCTTTATAAACGTAACGAACATGACTTCTGTTTATGCAGTGGTGGTAATGTGGTGGAAGTTTGTGTGAAATTTGGTACGGATATTTTATTGAATTTTGCTATTGTACGTGATGCCCGTGTGATGAACATCTGATGCCCAGTATTTTTGTAACCAAAGTTACTCCCAACGAGCACAGGAAGTCTGGTAAGAGTTCTAGTCTGTGAATGGAAACCACCCAAAGAACTGTTTTTAGCTACTGCAAAAAAGATTTGAGTCTGTGGTAGAAACAGTTGTCTTCAGTGCTTTGACGCTGTCAGTTGGATGGCAGGAAGGGCATCCGGCCTGTAAAAAAATGGGGGGATGGTGGAGGTGGGCACTGGTTAGTCAGGATGGAGTGGCGCCCAGCCGGATGGTCAGTGTGTCTGCCTCTATTAATCTTCCCTTGCACCATAAAGTCCAGCAGTTCTCTTCTGGCACCGGCTCACCCGGGTGGTCCTGGAAAAAGGGCCGTAAAACGGTTGTGTGTCTGTTTGTCTGTGGTAGAAACAATATTGAGATGTGTCACGACTTTATGACTTTTCCAGAAATGTTTTCTCTCGTTCTGAGTGTCGTCTTGACGTTGATCACATTGTGTGACTGATGTGTGTGTAGAATTGTGGACTCGTTACAAGAATGTTGTCACTGCAACGAGATGTCTGATGTGTGTGTAGAATTGTGGACTCGTTACAAGAATGCTGTCACTGCAACGAGATGTCGGTCGTCATTACAAGCATCGAGCTTGTCAATGACCTTTTGACCTCTCTGGAGCAGCTCATAACTAGTGATGTGCCGGCGCTGAATGTCGACCCGTCACCAACTGATACGGCTGCTGCCGACGCAGACACAGGTAGCAACATCTTTATCATTACTTCTTGTGTAACGATGGCAAGCTGTAGGCTGTTATGGGCGTGTTGAAGAGTGTGCTTTGAGATTCCAATTGGCACACTTGTGTCCTGTTTCCTAGTGATTTGATTGATTTGGCCTGATGTGGGTCAGGCCGCAACCTCATAACATTGAAATCATACTGCCTCCAATACAATACAATGCTTGTACTTATAATGCATGCATGCATTGTCAATCACTAGGTCCGAATCTCAGGCCTGATATGCTGCGTGGTCTGTCATTGTCACAATAATGCTTCTGAGTTAGCCATTGGTTAAGTTAACAGACCTTGGTGCAAGTGGACCTTAATTGCCACCTAACCAATTGACGTAGCGATATTGTTAAGCTTAGAGTAAATTCTCATGCGTTGTAATTAATTGAATAATCGCAATAATTAAATAATTAATAATTAGTCGAATATTCGTAATAATTTCATATTTTTCCGGTTTAAACTAATGATGATATTCATAGGTCCTTCGATACTTGCCTTTAGATGGGATATCGGAACGATATGTACACTGTGTCCACAAACAAACGGCCCCTTTGGGCATGTTTGGAAATCTTCAAAATTAGCAAGCTTTACGCAGTTACAATTTAACAGCATGAATGTCTGTCTGTTTTCAATAAAACTGCCAAGTTTAGTGAAAATGAATCCTACCATCATTGAAATATTGAGATTTAATAAATGGTCTTCAAATGTTTACCATTTCCAGAATCGTGCGTACTTGCATTCCATGGAGTTGACCCTGACATCAGCATCGACGCAATTGTTGCATTAGCAAAACAGAAACAAAAAGGTGTTTAGTAGCAAAGATCTTCTTTTAATTAAAGTTCTTCGTTGAGAAAAAGGTTACAATGATGAATGATCGCACTTCTTCAATGGAGATAACTGTGAACATGTAGTCTGTGTTGTCACGGAAACTTGTGTTTTTGATGCGTAAATGAAAACATGTTATTTGGAGTTTAACGTCCCTTTTCAGCACAGATATGGCTATATCAGAGACGAAAATGAAATCGTGTAATAAAATATGATCTTTACTTTAAATTTCTACTAAATTTTGCACATAAACTGCAAATATGTGCTAAATTCAGTTGTAAAAACTTCAATGATGTTTGCCCAGTGTTTTGAGGCCGTTTTTTGTGGACACGCTGTATACACTGACGTTTACTGACTTATTGTAACGTTTGTGCCAGGTGAGAATGGCTGTGAAACAGACAGTTCTGCAGCACAACGGCTTGAAGACACAGATGATGCTGGGGCTGTCAATGATGATGATGATGGGGGAGATACGTCAGAGGCAGAAGTGAAACTGAAAGTAGTCGAGGTCCCGCCGGGTGACGCCCTCGACACTCGGCACAAGTTTGACGTCGCAGAGCGACACTCAGCGACACTGTACGCAAGTCGACTGTCACAGTTCATAGCGACACTTGTCAACAATGCGATGTCGCCTCTCGACGCCGACAAGTCACTGCAGCAGTTTGCATCCAACTTCTGTACAGGTGTGTTTATGTCTTCACTGCTCTTTGAGAACGTTGATTTCAGTGCTTTGACACTGTTGGTTGGGCGGCAGGAAGGGCATCCGGCCTGTAAAAATGGGGGATGGTTGAGGTGGACACTGGTTAGTCCGGATGGAGTGGCGCCCAGCCAGATGGTCGGTGTGTCTGCCTCTGTTAGTCTTCGCTTGCACCATAAAGTCCACAAGTTCTGTTCTGGCACCGGCTCACCTGGGTGGTCCCAGAAAAGGGGCTGTAAACGGTTGTAGTGTGGTGTGGTGTGGTGTTTGTGTCTTCACTGCTGTTTGAGAACGTTTCCTTCAGTGCTTTGACACTGTTGATTGGTCGGCAGGAAGAGCATCCAGCCGCTAAAAATTGAGTGATGAGGTACTGGCGTGATTATCCATATGGATTGAGGTGCAAATGTGTGTGTGTGGTCCAGCTGATGTCACTGCCACCCCATTGTCTCTTACTTCATTATGATCGAGAGTGTTTTTTTTACCTTTCTGGTGCCGGCTTAACCCAGATTGTCCTGGAAAAGAAGCCATTAAGTGGGTGTTCGTTTTGTTACTGTTTGAGGAAGGATGAGGCAGCGGATGACCATCTCTGAATAACGCCAGTGTTTTATTTATTTATTATTAAAATCATACAAAAAGTGCGTAAAAAAACTACAGTGGGTTTCTGTCGTTGCTTTGACACTGTTGGTGGCCCCGTGCGGGCTCCGGGGCCGTAAATAAGTGGGTAATTTGTGCCTGCGATTCACTTGTTGATTTCGGCGCTGTGTGAATGTGGCTTATT
>Ga0209259_1000788_pt1 | contig 10279 bp, 12 predicted proteins | sample WorMetGr2BELIZE1_FD_187417 | JGI IMG/M metagenome (GOLD analysis project Ga0209259, IMG submission 187417) | Marine gutless worms symbiont microbial communities from Max Planck institute for Marine Microbiology, Germany - Inanidrilus... ...
GGATTGAACGGGCGTTTGGGGTCTCGCGCCGAACATTGAGCGCCTGGTTAAAAGAACAGGCGAATGACTTCCCACCCCTTGAAGAGACGCTACAACCTGTTGAGTGCAAAAAGATTCCTGTGCTGGAGGTGGATGAGTTGCGGTCCTTTGTCTTTCGTAGCAAAGACAAAGTGTGGGTCTGGATTGCCATGAACAGAGAGACCCGAGAAATCGTCGCCTCTGCCTGCGGTGATCGCACCGAAAATACCTGTCGGATACTCTGGGATCGCGCACCGTCTGCTTATAAAGAAGCCATCGTTTTCAGTGATTATTAGAGCGCGTATCGAGCCCCCATTCCGAGCGAGCAACAGCGCCCTGTGGGTAAAGAAACGGGGGAAGCGGCTCATATTGAGCGTTGGAATAATACCTTACGGCAACAGTTGGCACGCTTCCTACGTAAGACGTTGTCTTTTTCAAAATGTGTTAAAATGCATGAGATTTGTTGAAAACTCTTCATACACCGCTATAATACCGAATTATTGCCGATTGTTGGCTAGATATCACTTCAAAAATTACCACTACCCTGGCTCGATAGCCTGTGTGCGCGTGAGATGGCGACCGCAATCTGCCGCGCTGCCTGTAGGCAACACGATCTGCAATTCCTGGATCAGAGCGTCTCTCTGCGCCATCTGGGGATGGGGATGCGGCGGATGGGCACCGGATTGCGAATCCTGCGCGTGTACGGATTCGATTTCAGTGCGGAAGGCATCGGCAGGCACAGCGGCTATCTGGTACTCATCGGCTTGAATCCGGAAACGATCAGCCTGGATCCACCCCCGCGGCCAGCCGTCGACTGCTTCGATTAAGCTGCCGGTCACCAGCTACCAGCCATCTAACTAGGAGTACCCAACTTCCACCTCTCGTTGGGCACGTCACTACACTCCTTTCTGCCGCCAAGTAGGCAGTCTATCCTTATACTGTTGGCGACTGGCGACTGGCGACTGGCGACTGGCGACTGGAAGCTGGGAAAACCGATCCGCTAGGACCATGTTTTCGGGAAGATTTATACGCGCTTACCCCGAATCGCTCCCGGCATCCCTGCCTATTTGACGACCTTGAGCTTCGGTCGTTCCCGCGGCGGCTTGGGGGCAGGTGACCCGTCGTCCGGTTCCTTCGTATCCGGTTCCTGCACCTCGTCGTCGTCCAGCTGTGGCCCGTTGTCTGGGAACAACATGCCATGCCCGTTCTCGCGCGCATAGATGCTGAGCACTGCATCCACCGGTACATCGACCTTCATGGCGAGCCCACCGAAACGTGCATTGAATTCGATACGCTCGTTTCCAAGCACAAGGGCCTGGACAGCGGTAGGGTTTACATTGAGGACGATCTTCCCGTCCTGAACGAACCTTGCCGGGACTACCGCTTGGGGATGGGCCGCATCCACCAGCAGATGGGGAGTCATGTGGTTGTCCGTGATCCACTCGTACAGTGCTCGCACTAGGTAGGGTCGGTTCGAAGTCATAGCGGCAGCGGACGATCAGACATTTTCCGTGGCCATATCCCGCTCTGCCTCCGTCAGGCTTTTGCCGAAGGCGGGCCAGGCGAAGATGCGCCGGGCGTAGTCAGATACGGCATGGGCCTGCGACGGCAGATCGATGCCCAACAGCGGGAGGCGCCATAACAGGGGTGCTACGCAGCAATCCACCAGGGAGAATTCACTGTTCATAAAGAAGGGATTGGCTGCAAACACCGGGGCGGTGGCGATCAGGCTTTCTCGCAGCTCCTTGCGAGCCGTGGCCGCCTGGTCCTCGGGACCTTCGAGTATCCGCTCCATCAGGGTATACCAGTCGCGCTCCACGCGGTACATGTAAAGTCGGGAAGTAGCGCGTGAAACCGGGTCGACGGGAATTAGCGGCGGATGCGGAAACCGCTCGTCTAGGTACTCCATGATGATGCGCGACTCGTAGAGCCGCAGGTCCCGGTCCACTAACGTTGGCACAGTCCCGTAGGGATTGAAATCCATGACCTCGTCGGGCAGGTCTCGGACGTGTACATCGACGATGTCGACGGAGATACTCTTTTCCGCCAGTACAATCCGTACCCGGTGGCAGTGTGGGTCCCTGGGATTGGAAAACAGGGTCATGACGGATCGTCTGGTTGCGGCCACTGCCATCAATGGACGTCCTTCCAATATTCTTTTTTGAGCGCGTAGGCAAGGCCGAAGAGTATGACCAGGAAACCCAGTACATAGAAGCCCAACCGCCGACGCTCGAGCTTCACGGGCTCACCCGCGTAGGTCAGAAAATTCGTCAGATCGCGGACCATATGGTCGTACTCCTCGGCTGACAGACTGCCCGACTGCATTAGCTCGAAGCCCTGCAACGGACCATGGTGCTCACCCTCGGCCTGTGCATGGATGGCTTTCTGCAATCCCTGGAAACCTTCCAGGACATGCGGCATGCCCACATCGGGAAACACTGTGTTGTTGACGCCGTACGGCCGGCTCTCGTCCGCATAAAAGCTCTTGAGGTAGGTGTAAACCCAATCCGGACTGTACCAGCGGGTGACCAGCGTCAGATCGGGAACCGCGGTGCCGAACCACTTCTCGCCGTCCTCCGGGCGCATGGTATTGACCATCAGATCTCCGGGTTTGGTCTCTTGGTCGAAGATGAAGTTCTGACGTATCTGAACTTCATCGATCCCTAGGTCCTCACCCATACGGTTGTAGCGCATGTATTTGAGGGAGTGGCAACCCATGCAGTGATCGACAAAGTACTTGGCACCCCGCTGCAGGGACTCCTTGTCCGCGAGATCGATATCGGCCTCCTTCAGGGGCAGATTGCCACCGCCGGAGGCCAGGGTAAACGCGGGTGCCAGCAAGAGAACGAATGCGATCATCAATCTTTTCATTTGGTCACCCTCTCCGCAGCTGGCTTGGTCTTAATCCTGCTCATCCAGCTTGTTTTCGTTACCCTTTCCGGAACCGGCTTGGTCTTATCCAGCTTGCTGTAGATAGGCATCAGCAGGAAGAACAGAAAATAGAGCACCGTGAAGATCTGCGCGAGCAGGGTCTTGGCCGGCGTGGCCGCCTCCAGACCCAGCCAGGCCAAGGCGATGAAGGTAACCGCAAACACGCCGATGGCGATCTTGGAGAGAGTCCCTTTGTATCGGATGGACTTTACCTTGCTACGGTCCAGCCAGGGCAGGAAGAACAGGATCAGAATAGCCGCGAACATCACCACCACGCCTGGGAACTGGGAGCCGAACATGGGTGGGACCGCGCGTAAGATGGCGTAAAAGGGGGTGAAGTACCACACGGGGGCGATATGCTCCGGCGTCTTCAAGGGATCGGCGGGCTGGAAGTTCGGTGCCTCCAGGAACAACCCGCCGAAGTCCGGCCAAAAGAAGACCACCGCCGAGAACAGGATCAGGAAGCCCACGACCCCGACGATGTCCTTAACTGTGTAATAGGGATGGAACGGAATCCCGTCCGCCGGTGCTTGGTCGTCCCAGCGATTGCCCTTGGGGCCCTTTTTGATCTCGATCCCGTCCGGGTTGTTGGAGCCTACCTTGTGCAGGGCGACGATATGAATGAACACGAGCCCCACGATCAGGAAGGGCACCAGGAAATGGAAGGCGAAGAACCGGTTCAGGGTGACATCGGAGATGACGTAATCGCCCCGCACCCATACCGACAGGTCTTCACCGATGCCGGGGACCGCTGCGAACAGGTTGACGATGACTTGGGCGCCCCAATAGGACATCTGTCCCCAGGGCAGGAGATAGCCGAAAAAGGCGGTAGCCATCATGGCCAAATAAAGAATTACGCCGATGATCCACAAGAGCTCGCGCGGCTTGCGGTAGGAGCCGTAAAGCAGGGCGCGGAACATGTGCAGATAGACGAGAATGAAGAAAGCCGAAGCGCCGGTGGAGTGCAGATATCGCAGGAGCCAGCCCCAATTCACATCGCGCATGATATATGCGACCGAGGCGAAGGCATCGTCCGCCGAGGGCTTGTAGTTCATGGTCAGCCACAACCCGGTGACAATCTGCAGCACCAGCACCAGAATCGCCAGGGAGCCCATGTAGTACCAGAAATTGAAGTTCTTGGGCGCGTAGTATTCGGACAGATGCTCCTTCCAAACCTTGGTGAGCGGGAAGCGCTCGTCAATCCAACCGAGGAATCCGGTACTCTCTGTACTCATCAGACTGCTCCTCCGTCTTCACCGATCAGGATGACGGTGTCGGAAATATAGGTATGCTTGGGTATCTCCAGGTTGACCGGTGCCGGAACCCCGGCGTAGACGCGCCCGGCCAGGTCGAATCGGGAGCCGTGGCAGGGGCAGAAGAAACCGCCCTTCCATTCCGCTCCCAGATCGGCGGGGGCAACCTCGGGACGGTAGGTCGGGGAGCAGCCCAGATGGGTGCAGATACCCACGGCCACCAGATACCGGGGCTGGATCGACCGCGCTCGGTTCCGACAACTTTCCGGCTGCGCGGATGCCGCCGAGTCCGGGTCCGCCAGCAGCTGGTCCAACTCGGGGAGGGCGGACAACATTTCCTCGGTACGATGCACTACCCAGACCGGCTTGCCGCGCCACTTGACCCGCAACATGGCGCCCGGCTCCAGCTTGCCGATGTCCGCCTCCACCGGTGCCCCGGCCGCCCGGGCCTTGGCGCTCGGGTTCATGGAGGCAATGAAGGGAACGGCCACATAACCGGCACCGATGGCCCCGACCACGCCGGTTGCTGCGACCAGGACGCGCCGCCTCTTGTTATCCACGCCTTGTGCGCTCATTTCTCTGACGACCCTCGGTAGGCTTTATCAGGTTGCGCTTCCAGAACGGAAGCCCTAGGAGCCTGTTCGACTTACGACTGTTCTTAATGAACGCGCAAGCCAGACAGGCTCCCAGGCAATCAGGAAGATAAAAATCAGAATATATGAATAAACTGGCCATCCATTCTCACTGATATGACGCTGATGGGTCAAGGAGTCCCCCAGACAAGCCGGTTTCCAGCCGTCGGTTGCCAACCGGGCTCGCGCGCCTGATATGTTGTCTGCCTGGAGATCTTTCCGCGGAACGCAAAAAAAGGCTCTTTATGGATTCCAGACTGATCGAAGGGGATGGCGGTCCGTAGCACTCTGACCGATGACAGAACAGGCAGTCTTTTCTCAACAACAACAGCAAATTATACGATGCCCCTTTGGCTTGCTGAGAAGGCGAATTTGCGCAAAATATCCTACCAGTCTGGAATCCATAAAGAGCCAAAAAAAACGGGGCCTGCAGGCCCCGTTACGCCACGAAAAATCCGGACTAGGTTTAGAAGTTGTGTATGACGCCGAGCGAGAAGCCCTCCCAATCATCGGTCGCGCTCGTCTTGTCCTCCCAATCGTATTTGGTGTACAGGGCATAGACTTTGGTACGCTTGCTGAACTTGTGGTCGAGACCGACGGCCCAGCTCTTTGCCTTTGGCTCGGAGGTATTACCGGGAGTATCCGGCTCGGCCTCACCGTACATACCCTTGATCATGCTGTTACCGAACCTATAACCGGTTTGGACCTGCCACAAATCCATTTCCTTGTCCTTCACGAATTTGGCATCCGTGTCGCCGTTCTTCCAGTTTTCGTAGAGTCCGGTCAGGGTGAAGCCATGGAAGTCCACCATGCCTAAACCGACACGGATTTTCTTGAAATCCTCAGCTCCCGTGGTGGGAAGGTCGCTGTCTCCACCGAGCTCGCTACCCAATACCTCATAGGCGGCACTGACATGCCAGGGACCATTGCCGTAAATGGCGGCCACGGAATAACCCTCCATACCATCGGACTTGTCGTTTCTGGTCCCGTAGACAGTGCTTGCGGCGCCGGGCACGGCAGCGGCGGCAAAGCTGAAGCCCTTCCAGTGGGGGCTCATATAGGCAACGGTGTTGTCGGCGCGGACATCGTGGAAGTGGAGAGTGCCTTCGTAGTCGGCCATGGTATCGTTGAACATCTCCAGCTTGCCGGTGGAGAGCTTGAACGGAGTGTCATGACGGCCGAATAAGAGAGTACCCCATTTGCTCTCCAGACCGACGTAGCTGTTACGCATCTTGATGCCGGACCTGCGACCGCTGTTGAGGGGGTCGTCCTTGTCGCCGTCGGCGAGGTGATAGTCGCTTTCGTTGGCCAGCGGCACACCGAGCTCGATCTGATAGATGCCCTTGAGACCACCCGTGAGTTCCTCGGAGCCCTTGACGCCGATACGGCTGCCGCGACTGTTGCCTTTACCTCTCTTACCCTTGCTCATGGTCCAGCCTTTGAAGCCGTCTCCGATCTTGAAGTAGTCCATGCTTACATGGGCTTTACCATAAAGAACAGCATCGGCCAGGGCCGCCGCCGGAGCAGCGATGGCGGCCGCGACCGCCACGGAAAGGAGTTTTTTATTCATCGGATTCTCCACTGTTGTCGATTTGCCAAAAAGCCACAACGCAATGCATTTTCCATGATAGATGATTAGGCAACACTGTCAACAATTATTTTAAAAGACACGCTCGGCTGTGGTCTGTTGCTTTTTGCCGACAGCGGATGCGAAAATACCGCCGCAGAAAAAAGCCGGCATTTTGCCGGCTTTCTTCTCTCTTGGCTGGGGGACTAGGATTCGAACCTAGGTTGACGGAGTCAGAGTCCGTAGTCCTGCCGTTGGACGATCCCCCAATCGAATCCCATCATCTTCGATCAATTCCTTCTCGCATTGTCACCGCTTCGAGTACTGCGGTCGCTTCCGTGCCTTGTGCAATCCCACTTTTTTGCGCTCGACCTCACGGGCATCACGGGTCAGAAAACCGGCCTGGCGTAACGGGCGGCGCAGTCCCTCGTCGTAATCGACCAGGGCGCGGGCAATGCCATGACGTATCGCACCGGCCTGCCCGGAGGTGCCGCCGCCGGTAACGGTAACCCCAAGATCGATGCGATCCAGCATCGAGACGGTCTCCAGGGGTTGGCGGACGATCATTCGCGCGGTCTCCCGACCGAAGAACTTGTCCAGGGGGCGACCGTTCACCATGATGTTGCCTGAACCCGTGGCCAGAAAGACACGGGCTGTGGCACTCTTGCGCCGCCCGGTTGCATAGTTGGAATCTGACATGGAGTGGCTTCCTGTGCTCAGATCTCGAGGAGCCGGGGCTGTTGGGCCTGGTGGCGGTGCTCCGGTCCGGCGTATACGTGCAGCTTTTTCAGCATGGCACGACCGAGTGAATTGCGTGGGAGCATACCTTTGACGGCGTGGGTGATCACCCGCTCCGGCGCCTTATCGAGCAGCTTCTCCAGGTTGATGGACTTGAGGTTGCCGATGTAACCCGTGTGGTGATGGTACATCTTGTTCCGAAGCTTGCTGCCGGTCACCCGCACCTTTGCGGCGTTGACGACGACGATGCAGTCGCCGGTGTCCACATGGGGGGTATACCGCACCTTGTGCTTGCCGCGCAGGCGCCGTGCCAGCTCCGAGGCCAACCTGCCCAAGGTCTTGCCTTGCGCATCGACCAGATACCACTCGCGGCGGACCTCCGCAGGCTTGATACTCTCAGTTCTCATGTCCGCTGCTCCAGAACCTTAGCTCACATAACTCGATCAATGGTAAAACTATGAATAATACACTAACCGATAACAGGGTGACAAGAACGAGAACGCACCCGCCCCGCAAGAGATGGGCATCCCGGCGGAAAATCCACGGGCGACGGGTATAATCGTCCTCGGTTGGGCAGTTGCAGACCGCGCTACGGGCGGTCGGTTGAAGAGCACCTTGGGAAGCCGTCCGGCTAAAAGTGGTATCGGTTGCAAATGTCCCAAAATGGTCCCTTTTTCCGGCTACCAGCGACTGGCGGCTGCCAGCTCTTTAGAGATTGCCGGAAAGGCAGTTTTCCTTTAGGTCCCCTAAACGAGAGGGAGGTTTCCGAATGAAACGGCTCATAGCCCTGTTCGCGTGTCTGGCGCCACTTTTTGCCGCCGCAGGGGAATTCAGCTCCACTCTGGTAGTTCAGACTGGCTTCTTACGGGAAGGCGATCTGATCGTTCGCAACATCGCGGACTTGGTGGCCAAAAAGACCTGCATGACCTTTTACATTCGTACCGCCGGGACCAGCCCGATCACCGATTGCTACGAGGTGGTCGGCGAGTTCGGTGCCAACGTCCGGCAGTCGGCGCACCTGAAGGAGAATGAGTTGGTCATCCGCAAGATTGAGGACACCAAAAACAACCGCGCCTGTCTGGTCGCCTACGTCAGCACCCCCGGTACGTCGCCGGCAGTGCACTGTTACACGAGCACCCACCGTTTCAAGGAAGGGTTGCAGGTAGACAGCCATTTGCGCGAAGGGGACCTGGATGTGCACCGGATCTCCGACGCGAGTGCCGGTACGACCTGTCTGGTAGCCTTCGTAAAAACCGAGGGAACCGCTCCCTCGACTTTCTGTTATCCGAGTATTCCCGACGGTGTCGGCCCGCTGCGCCAGCAACACGAGCTCAAGGAGGGGGACTTGGTCGTCCGGAAGATCACCGACGGCGCGAACAACAAAGCGTGCCTAGTAAGCTACGTGAGCACTCAGGGTACCTCGTCGCGGATGTTCTGTTTCGACTACCGCTGACGACGGCCACCCATGCCGGTCTTGATTCCGATCATCGGAAAAGGCGAAAATGCTCAATTGCTGCACGGTTGCCGACAAGGGCCCGTCCGCGCCGCAACAGGTAGTTAACATCTCACAAACTGGTTACGAGGAGACAACTAATGAGACTAATCCTTTTGGGCGCCCCCGGTGCGGGCAAGGGTACCGTGGCCAAGATGCTCACCGCCGTCGACGGCTCGGTGCAAATCTCCACCGGCGACATCCTGCGCGCTGCGGTCAAGGAGGGCACCGAGCTCGGCAAACAGGCAAAGATATTCATGGATGCCGGTGATCTGGTTCCGGATGAGCTCATCATGGGCATCATGAAGGAACGCCTGAAGGAAGACGACTGCCAAGCCGGATTCCTGCTCGACGGTTTCCCGCGTACCATCCCCCAGGCGGAGCAGCTCAAGGTCCTGCTGGTGGACCTCGGCATCGAGCTGGACGCGGCCGTGAACCTGGACGTACCGCGGGACGTGATCCTGGACCGCCTGACAACCCGCCGGACCTGCGTCGATTGCAGTGCGATCTATAACGTCAAGTCGGCACCTACCAAGGTAGAGGGAGTGTGCGACAAGTGCGGGGGCAAAGTAGTGCAGCGCGATGACGAGACCGAGGAGGCAATCTCTAACCGGTTGGACGTCTACAACGAAAAGACCGCACCCCTGGTGGATTTCTACCGGGGTGAGGGCCTGCTGATGGACGTAACCGCCACTTCCAGCGAGGCGGTCGTCGCGGCTATCCGCGAGCGCACCGGCGCTTAAACCATATTCGTGGGCCTTACCGGCGGGTGAGACTTCGACCTCCGGTCTTCCTTAAACCGCTCCAAACTCGGGGTATCTGAACAGCTCTCGTATCTCGCAGCGCCATGGCCCGCGGCATCCATCTCAAGCAGCTCAAGTCCACCGATCTGCACGCGATCGGGGTGCCGAGCGACAAAATGGGTGAGACCGCAGACGGCGAGAACGAATGGCCCCTCAGCCTGTTGGCGGAAGCCGATCCTGTCCTGTCACGGACCCTGGAAGAGGTGCGCCGGGGTTTGGAAGCGACCCTTTTGCTCCTGGACGAGGCCCTGACGGCAAACCCCGCGACGCAAACGCAACCACCCCCGGTATGCAAGGAGTGAGGCGTTTGCTCGAGACCGTCGCGGCGTTTGGCCACGGATTCGACATGCCAGCCGCAACAAAGTCAATGCCACTAAGTGAGCTACTAGGGGGCGTTCTCAATTGAGCCGAACCCTCGTGAAAATCAAGCAAATCAGGCTCATGCAACTGTCAGCGGGTCTCTCATAACTGGTTTTTATCTTTAGATAATTTGTTAATTGAGAACGCCCCCTAGGAACGATTCACTAACAAGTTAGACATGTTTAGTATTGGTGAATTCGTTAAAAATGTCGGCAGCGAGTTGAACATACGAGGTTCTCATAGGAGAATGAGCCTACCTGAAGTACAAGATACCGGTAACCTGATGAACGGGTTTCAAGGCTACGATCAATCGCACGAAGACTTCATGTCTACTTGCGTTCGCTGCCGGAAGAGCACGGACGCCGCCACGCCGCGGTCGAGGCGCTGAAGATCGGCTTTGGCGGTTTCGCGTATGTGGCGCGAGTGTTGGGGATGAGCCGGCGAACGATCTATACGGGAATCGGCGAGCTGGAGGCCATGGGCAA
>Ga0209259_1000789_pt1 | contig 10276 bp, 11 predicted proteins | sample WorMetGr2BELIZE1_FD_187417 | JGI IMG/M metagenome (GOLD analysis project Ga0209259, IMG submission 187417) | Marine gutless worms symbiont microbial communities from Max Planck institute for Marine Microbiology, Germany - Inanidrilus... ...
GAGACCAAGCACGACAGTCCCGACAATGTTAGTCTTAACTACCAAAATAGAAGAGTAAAAATAAAGCCGACAGTCACATCATCATTGTTATTTTCAGTGCTCTGACACTGTTAGCTGGGTGATGGGAAGGCAAGAACCATCTCCAGCTGTCTCCGGAAAAGAAGACTCGTTAAACAGACATTGAACACAGCAGATACAAAAGTCATAGAAAACTGCTACAAAACACAAGTCTCTTTTGGCAACAATCACATCACTGGTGAATTAGATGCCAGTGCTGACCTAAGGGTTATCCGGTGTAGCAGATGTGGAAAAATTCGGAAGCGCTGAGTCGTAAGTTGCCAATGCCGACGGAGATTCCAGTGAAAGTCGTGCATGCACGCTGGTGATGATGTCGATTACTGCCGCGCCAATGGCATCTGCTGACGCACTGCTATCAGCAAGTGTCAACCAATCAGCTGAACTCACGTCAGCCGGTACCTGTAATTGATCAGTCACACAACAGTTGGCTGAAAGATACAAACAACTGAAATCTCATGGATATAACATGTTACTTGTACAGTGCTCAAACAAGACACACATGTCTAATGAAATTTGAGTGAGAAGATAGGAAATGTAGTTCTAGATTCAATACTCAGCAGTATATAGCAAAAAGCTACTGAAAGTGAAAGTAAAGGCACCACAAAATGAGCATGACATGGCAAAAGTCATGTGACGCTGACTAAGCCCCCTTTTGACTCATCTATCATCCACTGCCTAGAAGCTGCCACCTACAACATGTGTGCCAAATTTAACATGCCTAGTAGCTTAACCCAGTCTGAAAATATATGGAGGAGTACCAAAACTTTAAAATGGGGTGACATGATCCTATTCACATCCCCTCTGGGGGTAATTTATGATCCACTGTCTACACTGTATTCAGAAAAAACATCCCCTTTTGTTTTCTTTTATAACTTCTAGTCAAAATAACCAATATGCACAAAAATTTAGGCACTTATAGCTGAATGAATGAGGATTATAAATGTCTAAAAGTAGTCCATCTATTTGTCACATATTCTTTGCTATTGATGACGTAACTGTGACGTCAGTTAATACTTACATGTCAATGATGGGAATTGCACTCAAGATAAGTACTTGATCAAATATTTACGAGAAAATAAGAAATATGGAGCAAAGCGATTGCTTAAACTGTTTCCTAACAAAAACTGAAGTGTTGATGGATTGAAAGTGCTGATCAAAAAATTGACAACCCAGGTACTGTGTGGACAATGCAAGGTAGACCACTACCCAATACGTCGAACAAGTGTTGTTAATTTTTTTGATCAGTGCTTTCAGTCCACCAAGTCTCCAGTTTTTGTTAGGAAACATTTAAGCAACTGCTTTGCTCCATATTTCTTATTTTCTGGCAAAGATTTGACCAAGTACTTATCTTCAGTGCTAATTCCCATGACTGACGTATAAGTATTAACTGACGTCACAATTACATCATCAACAGCAAAGAATATGTAACAAATAGATGGACTATTTTTAAACGTATAATCAGTATTCATTCGGCTATAAATGCTGAAATTTTTGTGCAAATTGGTTAATTTAACTAGAAGTTATGAAATAAAACACAAGGGGATGTTTTTTTTTCTGAACACAGTGTAGTAGTCAACATGGAGAATCTATGTATGAAATCAGAACTGGATAGCTTCACTTATTCCAAAAACATACCAGGTGTGACAAAAAGTAACCACCTTGTGACTTCTGCTAATATTTCAGCTATCCACCAGCACTTTCAAACTAAGTTCATATGCATATTTGGAGTTCATGAATATCTACACAGATTTCCAAAGTTTCATCTGTGACAAATATGAAGTACATAAATGTAGACGGTATTTTTAACTCAACTGGAATACACACAAACCATACATATTAATCTTAACAAAAACTTAAATAATGTCACAAAACTGCACACCTCAAATATTTTTCCAGGGACTCTGAACTTTCCCGAGGCAGCTCCGCCAGTAATTCTGATTGGAATAACAACGTGATCATTCCAGGCAAATTGCTCGGCTTCATGAGCTGCTCCTGGACCTCCTGGCGACACAGTGACATGTAGGTCACATGCTAGTACACAAACTGAATGTGTTCTAATGAACAGAAATGAACAAACAAACCATGCATTAATCGTTCAACTTGCCTTGTTACTTCTTCTATTTTACAGAAGAAACAGTAAAATGATTTGCAATCAAACAACAATCATTCTCTGCTTCTCGTTTTCGTTGACATTTATGAACTTTGCATAAATATTCTTGAAATAGTACTGTACTGTCTTTGGGGATTTTTTGATTTTTGCACAAAGCACCATCTGTGCCATCATGTCTACTGAATCTACACCACGAGCTAAAAAAAAACAAGCCACTACAATATTGTCAATGACTTCGCCAAATGTTGACCAATTTTCTAATTTTTTTCTGCTGACAGATTCACTAGTAAATATGCAACAAAATCGTCATTAACTATCCCACCACACCTTAAACGTGTCGCTGCACTATCTTGTGAAACATCAATATTGGAAAACTAGCGAAAATTTGATGCATGCATCATTATCAATAACAAATCACAAGGTAGTGTAGCTACATGATTGAGGTGTGGTGGGCTATTCAGTAATCACTTTACTATGGACTACTGTTGAGTTTGCTTGTGAAACAATTTTTAGCGAACGCGAACTCTTGTTCGCGTTCGCTAAATGCTATCTCCCATCCGTTTGTCGTCCGTAACGTTCGTGCGCCCTACTCAGGCGGTTCAAATTTTCCGCAATATTTCTACGGCATTAGGTACCTGTGTCGCAGCAGATGCATACAGTCATACTGTGGGAATTTTAGTATAGCCAGTCTGTGTATCTTTTAGTCAGTGAACTAAATAATGCTAAAATCAGTATAAGGAATTTTTAACAACTGTTTTGAATGGCTGAGTTTTGCATGACAGCTTGCTTCATACAGTCAGGTCTTGAACATGGCAATTTTTTAACACTGATATTTCACAGGGTAGTGTAGTATCACAATTAAGGTGTGGTGGGATAGTTAATGAAGATTTTGTTGCAATTTTACTAGTGAATCTGTCAGTGAAAGAATTTTCAAAATCAGTCAACATTTGGCAAAGTTATTGGCAATATTTTAGTGGCTTGTTTTTTATTGACTCACGGTGTATATCATTTTGAAGGATTTGACCAACGCTAGGCAACACATAGCAACCATTCTCTAAAGCACAAAACTAATCACAAACTTTTGCCAAAACCAGTTCAAGATCTCCATCACTTACACAGCTGCTTACAGACAGACAACCACACACATAAACAGAAAAAAATGGAAGCACTGAGACAGTGCATACCTCTGCCAAGGCACATCTTACCAGTGCCACCATCTAACGAATCAGTATCAGCAGCAGTTTTATGTCCATTAACCACTGCCGCCATCTGGCAAATCAGTATTAGCAGCAGATTTATGTCCATTAATAACCACTTTCCATATCTCCAAATAGTGATGAATACGGAAAACAATCCCTCTATCCAGATGGTTATCTGGATCGCCACCCAAATTCGTTCATTGGCCCACTGCCAACCTTTCGTGAAAATTTCATGCAAATCCGTTTGGAAGTTTTGTGCAAAGTTGCTAATAGACAAACAGACAAACAAACAACAACGATTACATATCCTCTTTGGTGGAGGTAAAAGCTGTTAGATATACTGTGTGACAATAAGAGCCTAACATCTAAAAATAAAACACAATTATATGAAAGTAACACCAAAAACAGATAAACAGAACGTGCTGAAATGATGCACAATCAGTTTAACATTTGGTGAAAAGCCTGCTTTTATGTCAAAACATCACCTTCCACAATGATGCAGATGTCAAAAGCTCGTGCCGTAAGTTGTTCACGTTGTCGAACACTTTCACCAATGAACAGCGTCCGTCCATAAGACAGCGGAGCAAACGACTTATCAGCATTCTGCTTACATTTATGAGAGAAATCCTGCAGCACCAAATACTCATTACACTTAGTGTGAGTTGTAGACGATGCAAAATGTATATGTGGTGACAAGCGTCTGTCTGTGTGTCTGTCTGACTGTCCGTGGCCATATGCACACACTACTGCACGGACCCAGATGTAACTCGGGGAATGGTAGGGGTGCCTCCTAGTCCTAGTTGTGCGCTATTGGGCAGATTTGCAATCGGTGCATGGGATGCATTGTTATGGCAACATAGCACAAACATAAAATGTCAGCGAGTGCTTGTACTCGCTCTATCTATGCCTGGTTAAATTTGCAGCGGAAAATAGCAACTACAATAAACTTGCAGTTATGCAATAAATAGGTTCTGGAAAACGCTGGTCCAATCAATCAGATAAAACAGGATGACATACACCTCGCATATCACATCAAAGTCGTATGACGTCTTAAAATATTGACTCTTTTTACTGATCATTTCAGTAATCCAGGTACAGCGAACAGTTCGGTGTGTGTGTGTGTGTGTGTGTGTGCTAAATGACCACTGACCAAGATATCTAGGTCAAGTTCAAAGGTGAAGATCACGGGTCAAAGTTCACAGTTGCAGGAGGGAAAATGCTACTGAAGTGGTCAGTGTGACCTCGAGTGTGAGCTTTCTAGTAAAACTACCACATGGGAAACCACCAGCAAAGTGACAGCACGTCATACTCGTAGCTAAGAGGTCACAGGTTAAAATTCACCCGGTTCACTACAAAGTACTAACCTACTGATGCTCAGGTACACTCAGCCTCCTACCATCAACCGGCCATGAAATGAACAGTAAAGGATGAAGGCCTATTGCAGATGACTGTGTGCCTGTAGACTCACTGTTGGTCAGTTCAGGCAATAAATGGCAGCATAGTGCACTCTGGTAGCAACGAACAACTCAGGCAAATCAGACGACTCTTCTGAGATTGGAAAATTAGATGCCTCTTCTGAGATTGTAAATTATCACTCATCATTTTCCCGCAGTGCTTTAACACCATTGGCTGGGTGACAGGAAAGGCATGCATCCCGTAAAAGTCCTGTGCCACTTATCCTCATACGTTCTCTTCCATAACAAGCAGAGAAAGAAAACAAGACCAAGCACAAGGAGGTTCTTTGCTAACCCAGGTTCACCTAGAAAACGACCATTAAGACGGAGGTGATGGTGGTGCTGACCATAGTCATGACTTGCACAACGTGCAGTATGGCAAGTGTTTTACTCAACAGCTACAGCAAGCAGACATTTTACCGCATTTTGAAAATACCCAACATCCCGTCAGTGCATTGACACTGCTGGTTTAGTAACAGGAACAGCTTCCGGCCCACAAAAAGTCCGCTCAGTTATTCCCCAAAGTTCTCCTTTGGATAACCCGGCCAGTAACTCCGACAAAGAAGGCCCGTTAAACAAAATATTTCACATGTGCACGATGTACCCAACCTGACTGTCTTGTTTCGGCAGGACGTGCCAGATATTGCTTGCTTGCCCCATCTCACAACGTTTCTCATGATAGCTGCGACCGACGACGTCGCCGACTCCGTAAAAGCCACCAGTAATGACATGCACTTGTTCCATTGATGCCAAATGCTCACCAATTGACCTAATAATGTCCCAGCAAAACAACACCACAAATTGAATACCAAAATAGCAAGAAGATGGCAATATGACACCATTATTACATTAACTAAAATGTTAATCTGTCACTCTTGTTCCATTTCGAAAGGCTGAAACAGATTAATATGACTAATCTCAGATCCAAGGCCCTGATTTTCATTTTAAAAAACTTACTACAAGAGCTCAGCAGTAGCTGAGATGGGCAACTGTGGCCACAATAGACATGGGCCGAAAAGAGGGGGGCTGCTGTGCCCCTTTCACGGAAAGCTGGGACCCCATCTAATACAATGTGGCCTGGGCCCAGGTCTACTTCGTACCAAGTGGTGTCTTCATCCATCCAGCCGTTTGGCCATAAAAGACATCAACCGAAAACTGCGGGTCTGTGCCCCTTTTAGGGGAGATCTGCGACCCCACCTAACACAACGTCGCCTGGGCCGAGGTTTACCTCCATACCAAGTGGCATCTTGATCCATGCAGCCATTTGGCCACAATAAACGTGGGCCAAAAATTGGGGGCTCCGCCCCTTTGTGGGGAGGGGCGCTCGGTCCCCATCTAACACAAAGTCGCCTGGGCTAAAGCCTACCTCCATACCAAGTGGCATATTGATGCATCAACAATAAAAATGGGCAGAAAATTGGGGGCTCTGCCTCCTTTTTTGGGGAGGGGAGCTGGGTCCCCACCTAGCACAATGTGGCCTGGACCCAATGCCCACCTCCATGCCAAGTGCCATCTTGATCCATCCAGCCGTTTGGCTACAATAGACATGGGCCAAAAATTTGGGGAGGGGGAGCTGGGTCCCCATCTAACACAATGTCATCTGGGCCGAGGCCTAACCCCATACCAAGTGGCATCTTGATGCATCTAGCCGTTTGGCCACAAGAGAAATGGGCCAAAAACTGGGAAGGGGGCTCTGCCCCTTTTTGGAAAGGGGGCTGGGTCCCCATCTAACACAAAGTCCCCTGGGCTGAGGCCTACCTCCATACCAAGTGGCATCTTGATGCATCCAGCCGATTGGCCACAACAGAAATGGGCCGAAAACTGGGAAGAGGGCTCCGCCCCGTTTTGGAAAGGGGGCTGGGTCTCAATCAAACACAACGTCATCTGGGCTGAGGCGTACTTCCATACCAAGTGGCATCTTGATCCATGCAGCCATTTGGCCACAACAGATATGGGCCGAAAATTGCGGGGCTGTGCCCTTTTGGGGGAGGGGGAGGTGGGTCCCAATCTAACACAATGTGTCCGGGGCTGAGGCCTACCTGCACGCCAAGTTTCATATTGATCCATCCGTTTGGCCACTGTGCATAAACGTCACAGACAGACAGGACAGACAGACAGACATATGCTATCTGATAGCCGATGCTATCAGACAACGGTCTGATAGCATACGGCAAACCATTTTAGAAACGGTCGCCCAAAAATCTAAAGACAATCTTATGATGATTTTCTGATAAACTTAATATAAATTTACAACCACATTAAGATAATCTTTAAGACCACAACTCATTTTTATGCAATGCTTGATCACAACCAGACAATCTTAAGATGTGCTAAGATAAGGTTCAAAAATTAACTTACAATAATCTTAAGACAGTCTTAGGATATCTTAAGTCCTGAACTTATGATAAATTTAACATAATCTGAAGGTAAGGCTTAAGACTTCTGAAAATTTGGCCCCAAGTCAGATCTCTTAGATAAACTAGATCAACCACATCCATTCTTTTTTGATCCAATAAAATTAAGATATTTGAATAAACAAGAAATCTCACTTACAGTCAGTAATCTTCCATTATACAGTGACAGAAAATGTTAGCCAAAGCAAGATCTCATGACATGCATAACAACAAACCGGCAAATATTTTCAGATTGTGGACAGTAGAACGTAGTACTGCCGGATATGTAAACATACACAGCACGACTGCTCGATGTCTGCTGACTGCTTGAAACCTGCGATGCAACAACAACAGTACGTACTGCAAACGAATGACTGGTTTCCAGGTGAACCCGGGTAAGGTGGTTCCTCCTTGGTTTTCTTTCTCCAGATGTTCCAACACAGAGCCTCAGGGGCAAATGGCACAGGCTTTTTTATGGACCAGACTCCCTTGTTGTAAGTCAACCCAAAAGTGTTGAAGCATTGAAGAAAACTCAAAGTACTGACCCAAACATGGGAAAATCATGAACTCATCTCAAGCTTTCTTCATCTACCACTGGGCTCCCGAGAGAAGGGGCACTGCTGTCTTTATGCCGGCTCACCGATGCCATTACCAACATGATCCAAACTAGTGACTGGTTAAGTTTTTACGTCCCATTCGACACAAAATATGTCATCTTGGAGACGTTCCCCAAGCCAATCTCTTGGCTTGGTATGGAAAAACAAAACCTAACACAACAAAAGCACACATTCACCAATCAAACAACATAAAAGCCAGGTTTAGTTGCCTCCTATGACATCCGGCCTGGAAATGGAGAGGGCCTATTCTGGTTTCGGCACTTCATAAATTTGTTTCTTACTTACTTACACACTTACCCACTTACTTACAACCCCGGGACCCAGATGGGGCTGATCCAAAATAGACATACTGGAATAAGTCAAGAAAGGGACAAAGATCTTGTCAGAACATTCAGATACATCAATATGTAAAATGCAACCAGTTTCAGCACACCTGTATCCGCAGCATTTATTGACCTGTTATGGCTGCCCGCAGATGTGGACATATGTTTGCCCCGTGGTTTCTTCTTCTATCTTTTTTCCTCACCTAATCTCAGCCGTCGCAGAGTCAATGTCTGCCATACTTGCACACATGGTGTGGCCTTAGTTTGAATCTAGGATGCAGGTCCAAAACATGCTGCACGCAGCTCGCTGTTAATACAGGATACAAAAATTCGCCATCTGGGCGCCATCACACAAATTTGTCGGGCTATATCTTCGCAACTAAGGCACGCATCGACAATCGGAATAAAAACTTGTTAAGCAGCAATATCTCCTCCAGATGTCCCCACAATATGGTGAACTTCAGCCCACTAAAGGCCGAGATCTGTTGGCGAGTTTGGGGCACCCTAGCAAAAGCAAATCTCAATGGGTTTTGTGTCTTGTCAGCATTACTGCACGGCACTCGACAGTGGGTGTCAGCCAAAGTTTGCAGCATTGAACAGAGGGCGCCACCTATATTTGGCAGGGCGGCCATCACGTTGGGTATTGGCCCACATTCTAGTATTCTTCAGTTTCAATTATATAGACTAATGGAATGAATGCGTCTATGTTCACACTGTCACAAGCAAATGTTCTACCATAATGACGACGATGATGCACAAAGAACCAAGAATAATTTTCAGCAGTAGTGGTGACTTCACAAAATACCTCGCAGCCATCAGATGCAAACATGTCATCAGTAGTTGTCATCTGATCACGCAACGTTGTCACCTGCGTCCGCATCACAAACACTGCCAGATAAACGTTAGAAGACAACTTGTTATCACATGTTCACTATGTTTCACACCAGAAGTATCTCCATTTACCAACTTCTTTCTTTCTTACGGACATGCAGCTGTTACTATAAGTTTCTTGTTGTCGCTACCATCCTGTGGGCAAAACGTCATCACATACACCAAACAGGCAATAATAAGACAGACTTATCTGCCAAATACAGATCAGTAGCATATTCCACTCCATCAACATTTCCCATTGTTTTCTCCATCTCAGTTCTATGACTATTACTATTCTGTGACTATTATTAGCAACAACAGGCAAATAATGGCTTCAAAACAGACCCTGTCTACCATTGTGTAAAATATGAGAACAGAACTTCAAATAATACGATCCACTCACAGCAAACCTTCTCCACACAACACCATGTGGAAAACGGTGCCACTATACCTTTTGCCCATAACTCTGCTAAATGCTGAAATAATTATCAAAATTCCTTCACTGCAAAAATTAGCAGTAAATTTCTAGTAAATCAGTGATTACACAGCCTACTACAGCTCAAGTGTGTCATTACACTAAACTATGAAACATCAACGTCAGAAAACCAGCGACAAACTGAAATGTGTATTGGGATTAACGACAAATCACAAGGTAGTTGAGAGCCATGATTAAGATGTGACGGGACCTTTGACAACTAAGACTACGACTACTATTACCTCCATTTAATGGCCTTTTTTCCACAACAACCTGGGTAAGCTGGCACCAGAAAGGCAAACCATTCTCAATTTTACTGGAGCAAGACACGATGGGGTGGCAGTGGCATCAGTTGCACCATATGTAAATCATTTGCACCTTGTTCCAGACAGATAACCATGCGAGTACCTCACCACTCAGTTTTTACAGGCCGGATGCCCTTCCTGCCACCCAACCAACAGCATCAAAGCACTGAAAGCAAGATCTTTGACAAATACTTTATTGCAAATTTAATGTTGAGTTCTCTTTGAAAGAATTTTAAAAATTGGTCAACATATGGCAAAGTTATGGGCAAGACAGTTGATTGCCTCATAGCCTTGTGTGCCCAGGCACTGTCCTGCTGAAAGATGAAACTTGTCGGAGATCTGACATATGGCAACCGCCGCTACGTACCGACGTCCGTGTTTCGGTCGCTAGTCACTGCATTCGTTCTGAATCGGCTGGATTATTGTAACAGCCTGCTGGTCGACTTGCCGGC
>Ga0209259_1000790_pt1 | contig 10274 bp, 8 predicted proteins | sample WorMetGr2BELIZE1_FD_187417 | JGI IMG/M metagenome (GOLD analysis project Ga0209259, IMG submission 187417) | Marine gutless worms symbiont microbial communities from Max Planck institute for Marine Microbiology, Germany - Inanidrilus... ...
ATACATGTAAGACCATAACAGGTGTATAGATTATCACTTTTTTTACAATCATGTATTATGTACATGTCATAAATTTTCTAGATTCACGAACCAGTGTTGACTTGAGATAGCTAGACACGAATATGAATAAAACAGACGTAAGGGAGATAGCATGGTGAACAAATGAGTAACACTTTATGACAGAGTTGTCACCTGACATAGATTGGCCAAGAAGTTATTAGTGCAATGAGCTCAGTAGTTCAAAGCTAAACTGCTCTTGACAGTATTTAATAACTTCCATGTTGCTTATTTACTAAATATGTAGTTGCTACAGTGCATTACCCGGTAGTTTTCATAGTGTTTGGTTTACTGTTAGTGATGAGATACTCACTTTGTCAAGTGAATACCAAATTTTACTACTAAATTTTACACTCTGGTTAGGGCTGGTCTTCCACAACTAAGCCTTTAGGACTTGTTGAACATGTTTACGTCTTTTCAGGCTTGACGCCATTTATGTCACCCAACTAACAACATCAAAGCATTTTATGAAGTGAATGCTACTGGAATAATTTAATTTTTATTGGGCGACCGTTTGTAAAATTGTTAGCCCTATGCTATCGGTCCGATGTCTGTCTGTCTGTCCTCTCTGTCTGTCTGTCTGTAACGTTGGTGTATTGTGGCCAAACGGTTGGATGGACCAAGATGATACTTGGCATGGAGATAGGCCTCAGCCTGGCCACATTGTATTAGATTGTGACCCAGCTCCCCCTCTCCAAATGGGCACAGCCCACAATTGTCGGCCCATGTCTGTTGTGACCAAATGGTCGCCCATCTCAGCTACTGCTGAGCACTTGTAAACCATGGCATAAGTACAATTATAAACCATGGCATAAGTACAATTATAACTTGCTGTGTGATGTTGCTTGCCTAGTGTAGCTATGTGCTCTGTTGTGCTATTGCAGGTTTGCGTTGGGCTTGTCTCTGTGCTGGTGGTCTTGTTGCCATTGGCTCAGCTTTGCGTTGTATAACTGATGATCCATCTGCTGCTAAGTGGCAAGTTACTTGCTAATCCAGATTTGTTATTGCCATGTTGTTTATCATGTGCAGTGCATACATTTTTTTCATTTTTAATTTCTTACAATGTAATTACAAGGACTGATTAGAATCTGTGTTAGATAGATACTGTTAAGAAATAGGGCATATTTGATCACTTTATTTCTGTTTATAACAATAAATGCACCAAAACAAACTAAATGTTGTGGTTTGTTACTTAATGAATTTGTTTCATTTCATGTAACTGTTCTGTTCTGTTCCTTCGGGCAGGTGTCCAGCCTTCTCTGGACCCATGCGCTGAGGCCTTTTATTTCATGTAACGTCCACTTGATATTTAGATGGTATATTGTAATTTTGACTGTGTGTCAAAATAACTGGGCAAATGTGACATCTGAGGTAAATTTTGTTACTTACAAAAAAATATAAATTGGGTGATGATTTGTCATGGTTACATGTCTGTATATAAATATTCTAGATTAGTGACCTGCCAGTCACATAGCAGCTGCAGATCACTACTGAAAGTGAACACTACGAGTCTAATTTTTAGGTCTCGTCGCCATACTATGTACGTAGATGCGGCCTATTGTTACTGCGTGGTCTGTCAGTCTGTCTGTCTCTCACAGTAGTGCGCCCTGGCAAAATGGCCCAACCAATCAAGATGCAAGACTTAGCTAAACAAGCAGAATCATTTGAGACCATAACTAACAAGAAGCTCTGCTTTCACTGAAGCACTGTGTTGTATTATTTAGTTGTACTTTATAATTATAAATTCTATTATTCTGAGATGTTACCAAGTGCTCATGACATCTGTCTGAATGACATGCAGCTAACATGACTGCGAATGACCTTAAACAGGGTTTACTGCCATAGACAATTTAGCCAGCTATCGTGCAGTTCTGCAGACTGGCATGTTCTGCCAGAATTAGCAACTATCGCATGATTTTGATCATTGTAATATAATTAACTTTGTGTGTGATGTATGCTGTATTTTTAGGCCACATTGCAGTATTGCTTATGTAGATACGGCCTATTGTTACCAACCCAGTAGCATGTTCTATCTGTGTGTCTGTCTGTGTGTCTGTCTATCTGTGTGTCTGTCTGTCTGTCTGTCTGTCTGTCTGTCTGTCTGTCTGTCTGTCTGTCTGTCTGTCTGTCTGTCTGTCTGTCACACTAGTGAGCCCTACAGAAACGGCTGAACTGATCGAGATGTCGTTTGGGTTGAGGACTCAGGTGGGCCCAAGGAACCATGTATTAGATGGGAGTCAACATCTCATGGGAAGGGGCAATTTTGAGGGGGAAAGGGAGGCCCATTGTAAACTATGGGGACGCTGTACCGTGAGCTGTACCAAAAAACGGCTGAATCCAATCGAGTTGCCTTTGGGTTTTGGACTCGGGTGGGCCAAGGAAGTATGTATTAGAAGGGGCCCAGATCTCCTATCCGAAGGGGCAATTATTAGGGGAAAGGACATGCCCACATTTGCCCAGGCATGCCTGACGACACTGTGAGCCATGAGCAGTGCAAAAATGGCTGAACCGATCGATTTGCTGTTTGGATTGTGGACTCGGGTGAGCCTGAAGAAACACATGTTCAATCGTATTTGCCAGGTGGCGCCAATGTGCCCTCATGGGAGGGCACATTGGCGCCACCTGACGAATACAATTTTACAGTCCGTCTGCGGTGGCAATGCGGCCTTGTGTGATATTACTTTGACCACTTGTTGAATATTTGTCATGGACAGTTTCCAGTTGCTGGAAAAATGTCACCATTAGATAGATCACATGAATTCTTGTGAACTTTTTCATAATAGCTGTATCTATATGTTGCGTAATTTCGAGATATAGCTAGATATTGGTGGAAATTTGCACCTACCACGTGTATTTGGTGACGGTGTTAAAGATGATAGCAATGGAATTTCATCATGATATTTGGTTTTAGAAACCTAGAGTTCCTGGACTACCATCTAGCATTCAATGCTTAGTGATGGGTCAGCTACTTTGACACAGTACACAAGTTATGTATTGGATAGATGAATGGAAAGACATATGGACAGATACATGTCTGAGCAGTACTATGCTTTTTGGAAAAGGCCCCGTAAAACGTTTGATCGTGTTTCTGCGTGGGTTTGCGGCAGGTTTATGAATGGAGGTCAGCTAATGAATGGTCTTGCTGGTCCTGTATTCATGGCTGCTCCTCCGTTGATATCGGCCACATGGTTCCCGGCCAGTCAGCGTACAACTGCAACATCTCTAGGCATTCTCAGTGGCAATGTTGGATTTGCATTGGCATTTATCATAGGTTGTGTCTGTTTATGTGCACAGTTGCACATTATGTATTGTATACACCATTGAGTGTTTATGGGATGTTTTCTGTGCAACAGTAGTTTGTATTTTTGTGCACAAGTCCAGAGGTTCTCTTCTGGTACCGGCTTACGGGTGGTCCCAGAGAAAGGGCCGTAAAACAGTTGTGGTGGTGGTGGTGGTGGTTCAGAACTAATTTTCATTAAAATTTTGTTGAATATAACAAACTGTAGGAGAAATGGTGTGTGGAGTGTTATGCATTTACAAGCACAGTAAGTCAAGTAATATTGACTTGCCTAAGGTGAATCTAAGTCATATTACAATATTAGTATCCCCCTGTGGGTCCTGGGGCTGTAAGTAAGTGGGTAAGTGTCTAAGTAAGTAAGTGACAAATTTATGAAGCGCCGAAATAAGATATTTGCCATGGAGTTGTTCTGATGTTCTGTTACTTCAAGTGACCTTTAAAGATTATTCAAGACATCTGAAATGACTTGACCCAATAGATTATATATGACTTCATACTAACTCTGGCATGATCTTGTATTGTTTCTGTGATATAGTGAGATATAGGCCATGTTGAAAATGGCCAGTTTTTATGCACCACATATATTTGATGCTTCCATTGCAGATGACCCTGACAGAGCCTTTACTTTTACTTTCGAGGTGGGCAACTTTCAGTCACCCAGTGCTGAGGCCAAGTATGGATCAACCCATTGTGCGTACCCTGACAGAGCTTTGTAGTAATGTCTAGTGTTGATGAACTAGAATGATTGAGTTAGTTACAAGAAAATTAAAAACGTTGGATCATACGTTCACCTGCTTGACATAGTGCACAAGTGTGGTGGATGGTCGTACAGAATTGCTATAGTGTACACTGCACAGTAAGAACTGGAGACATATCATTATGGCAGTAGTTGGAGGTTGTTTTACAACTTCATATACATTAAACACCCTGTGCTTGAATCAATGGTATCCATTGTCTACTGACTTTTTAGTTCACGGCCAAGTGACCATTATTTTCGTAGTGTCTGTTTGTCTGTTTGTTTGTGCAGAGTTTTTCTCAGCCGTCTTTGATCCGATTTCGATCAAACTAAGACATATATTATATGTCTGGGTCTAGTTGTGTCCCCTAGAATATAGGGGCTGTGCGACCCCTGGGGGCTGGGTGATCCCTAAAAAACTTGTATTTTTAGGGGTTTTGGGGCTCAAAAAACTATCTCGTCCTACAGTTTTGATCGGATTGTCCTGATTTTTGCTTATATTGTAGAACGCACCAATACTAAAATTCTTTCGAGCCATTTTTTGTAATTTCCATCTTGAACCCAAATTATGACGTCATAAATGACGTAATTTCCGGTTTTGCAAAAGTTGTCGTAGAGTGATGCGGTTTTCACCGTTGGATAGCGCAGACGATTTCATGGGGCGAGGTGGTCTCCGTTTTTCTCTATCTCTTATAGTTTCCGAGTTATGACGTTATTAATGACGTCATAATGAGCGATGCGCATTGCACCCCAGGCCGTGAACCACGTAGCGTAGCCGCTAGTTCACCCTATAACTGTCACTGACATTTTGCATTTTTTGGTTTTAGGTCCACTGATGGTTCCTGATGACATTCCACCTGCTGACATTCATAACGAAACCTTTCACTCAGGTACTAATTTTCTGTTTTAATAGATTTTACTTGTTGAGTTATGGGTTTCTTTGTTGTTACAATCAGAAATTGACCTTTAATGACAAATGTTTAAGCACTGTGTAGTATATAGGATGTTGTGCTATTTAACTATTTGTCTTCAGTGCGTTTTGCCTTCAGTGCTTTGACACTGTTGGTTGGGCGTCAGGAAGAGCATCCGGCCTGTAAAAAATTTGAGTGATGAGGTACTGTCATGGTTATCGGTCTGGAATGAGGAGCAAATGATTTGCATATGATCCAGCTGATGCCACTGACACCCGTCGTCTTTTGCTTCATTAAAATCCAGAATGGTTTAGCATTTTTGGTGCTGGCTTACCCAGGTTGTCCTGGAAAAGAGTCCGTTAGACAGGTGTCTTGTGCTATTGAACTATGTGTTGTGTATGACTGTATGCAGAATCATTGGATGCAAACATGTACGAGATACTCACACATAACGACAGCACGCAGGCTGGTATGACGTAATGCATAAACGTTACACCAAGGATTCAGTTGTTTCTTTTAGTGCTGAGACACTGTTATTGGGTGACAGGAGGGCATCTGACCCATAAAATAGCTATAGGTTCTGTTCCGGAACAGATGGAAGAAGAAACTGAGAGGAAACTGGCTAACCCAGGTTCACCTGGAGAACGGCTGTTGAAATGGAGTTGGTGGTGGTATACGTCAAGGATTAAGTTGTGTGACTGAGTGTCGTTTTGTGACATTTGGTCTCGTACAGTGCAGCAAGATGGTCAATGAACATTTGTGCAGCACTGTACTGTGTTATGCTTTCATTGGTTTAACAATGTCAGTTGGGATCACGTAACATTGTGAAGGGTGTCTTGCCTGTGAAGTTATGTTTCAGCAGTTGCAGCGGTTACTTGAAGACCTTTCAGAGTGGAAATGTGCAGGGGCTAAATACACCGGCCCGCAGCAGCCTGGCCCGAGCCAAAGCTTGATCTGGCCCAGCCCGGCCCGAAAAGAACCACAGTCCAGCACAGCCTTGCCCGACTCGGCCCATGATGTAAAAACAGTGACGTCACGTATGGCATTGACATTACTGCTGTGCGCTGTTGATGCTGGGCAAGTTCCGTAACTGAATATCAATTACCAGATTCTACAGCAGCACTGTCAACTTGTACTACACTATGTTATTGACAGTTGCAAGACAATACAAACAGTGCATTCGTGACTTTTACACAGTTGCATTTATGACCGTATGAAATGCCGGCATACTTTCTTCGTATGCTGTGGGCTGAGTAAGTGCGGCCTGGCCCAAGCCAAAGTATGGCCTGGCCCGTGTCGTTTTACCAGCCCAATCCTCATCTCTATTTCAGAAACCAACAGCTCTTTCTGGAAAATAGCTGTAAAATGCTGAAGTGTGATTTGTGTTGTTTATGCGTGTATGCTCTTCTTTAGCCATGATCAGATCATTGCTTCCCGACCTTTTGTAACTAAGGCACGCTTCCCAAAAGCCATTCAATATGCGGCAAACTGCAGTTGTTTATTAGTAACATTTACGGGGGCATTTGTTAAATTGTTATCATTTATGTCACTCCAAAGGCTAAAACGTTTATTTTTATAGTTGGTGGCTTTGCAGGGAAGTAGAGTAACATGCAGAGTAACATATGCTTAATTACCAGTGTATTTTATGTTGATAACTGTATGTCTGTGCATTGCAGTTGTCAATTAAACATCTGGTTGCAGCATCCTTATACAATGCTGATGGTGCCATGGCAGCCAGATAGTGAAATGCTGGAGTAGATTATCAGTCACTGTTTGTTGTGTATGTTGTACACAGTGCTGTCAGCCCGGCGACATATCATGAGACTCATGTACACAGGTGGGCGTTTCATTATTCAGCTTCATACAGTAAGTCATTAACATTTCTCCGTTTTTTTAGCTGTTGTTAATTAGTTAATTATACAAGCTGTTGACATGGTGCAGACGTGTGTCACATATGTGTGTCGGATGGCAAAGTACCAAAAAAATTGTTCAGAGGAAGCTAGATTTGTCAGATTATTGGTTTTAAAATATTTGCCTTATTGCTTTGACACTGCTGATTTGGCATCAGGAAGAGCGTCATATAAAAAATTGAGTGATGAGATGCTGGAGTGGTTGTCTGTCTGGAGTGAAGTGCAATTGCTTTGCATATGGTCCAGCTGATGCCACTGCCATCCCGTCATTTCTTGCTTCATTAAAATCCGAATTTGTTTAACATTTCTGGTGCCAGCGTACCCAGGTTGTCCTGGAAAAGAGCCGTTAAATGGATCTGTCTGGTTAAAAATGCTGTATTTTGGAAGAATTGTTCTACAGGGCACTGAAGGCAACTTTCGCTGCTGCTTACAGCAGGCATATTGAGCGATGCGATGTTGGGAAACATTGCAGGGCTTAATGCAGCATGTTACAGACATGCGTTCCACTGTAGACATTCATGTTGTCGATGGTACTTATCTGAAGCATGTGCTAAGAATGAAATGGAAGCATGTGATCTGTGTCGCTGTCAAAGTAGACAGCGGCAGGGAAATGAGCAAAAGATACAAGAAAGTTCAGCTGTTGCTGTGATTCTCTTGGATGCTAACATTATATACGTCACAACTTTTATACAACTACCTCTTTGGTGCTCGGTTGAAAGTTTTTGTTTATCTTATGGCTTTTATAAGTTGCAGTTTTGAACGTTGCTATTAAAGTAAACTTTGCTACTGGTGTCAGGAAGCCGGCGTAAGAAGAGCAACACTCCTTCCATCACGAGAGTTCAGTGGTGGATGAAGAAAGTAAGGATGAGCCCAGGCCACAGGTTGGGATCAGTGCTCTGTGTTTCCTTCAGTGCTTTGACACTGTCAGTTAGATGACAGGAAGGACATCCGGCCCATAAAAACCTGTGCTACTTGTCCCCAGAGTTCTTGTTCCAGAACCAGTAGATTAGCGGAGTAAGAAAACCGTGGGGGAACTGGCTAACTTTGGTTCTTTGGGAAAATGGTTAGTAAATGGAGGTAGGTAGGTATTAAGTAGGTGTGTGTATGTCGTAGTTTATTCTGTTTGCTGGTGCTGTGGAATAGAATGTGCTTGGAGCTGCTTGCTGTTTGTGATGATGTTTCTCTACTTCCCTGCAAAGCCACCAGCAGCGCCAAGCATATCGGCAACCATTGAGAGGGTGGACTTCTTCTCTGGCCTAAAACAACTGCTGCGGTATGTACAGTGTGCCGTGTTAGTTACACAAGAATCCAGTTGCATTGTAATAGCGTCTGTTTGTAGTAACATCTGTTAGTAGCATAGCAACATGTTTGTAAATTTTAGGCACATGATGATACATTCAGCCATTTTCATAGAACATTGACTTGTGACAGGTGCACGGACGTATGGACATCAGGCCATAGCATATGTTGCACTGTGTGCATGTATTGCAGATGCATCATGTGATAGCAGCGGCAGCAAAGTATTTTATATTTAGTTATTTTTTAATAATCTGTACAGTGGAATTGTATTACTAGTGTGATTGTGTGTTTTGTAGACATGGAGCGTTTTGGAAGATTGGTGTCTGTTACGCTTTATCAAACGGAGTTTGCGACGAATGGTTGTCACTCATTGAGCCAATCATGAACGATGCTATAAAAGTACCAATGCTATACTTTTGTGTTCTAGTAGTGACAGGATTCATTGGCATTGTGTAATTTACTAATAATATTCTTGTTATCACTGTACTGTGCTACAATGTGTTCCCTTCAGTGCTTTGACACTGTTGGTTCGTCGATAGGAAGAGCGTCTGGCTTGTGAACAATTAAATGATGATGTGCTGGCATGGTTATCTGTATGAAGCGATGTGCAAATGATTTGCATTTTGCATATAGTCCAGTTGACGCCATTGCCACCCCATTATCTCTTGCTTCATTAAAATCCAGATTGGTTTAACCTTTCTGGTGCTGGCTTACCCAAGTTGTCCTGGAAAAGAGACTGTGAAATGGGTTTCTCAGTGTCTGTACTGTGCTGCAGCATTTACAGTGTTAACTCTTTGAAAACATTCCACAGATTTTCTGATTTAATTAGCTCTTTATGGCTGCCCTATAGAATAGGGTAGGCCATTATATTTTCATCCTGTGGTTTCTTCTTTCTTTCTTTCTTTCTTTCTTCTATCTTTTTTTCCTCGCCTGATCTCAGCCATCCCAGATTGGATGTCTACCGTACTTCCACACGTGGTGTGGCCTTAGTGTAAATTTAAGATGTAGGTCTGAAACATGCTGCATGGGGCTCACTGAAAATAAAGGATGCAAAGATGTCGCCAAAAATCGCCATCTGGGCACCATCGCACAACTTAGTCGGGCTATATCTTTACAACTAAGGCACGTATCGACAATGGGAAAAAAACTTGTTAAGCAGCAACATGTCCTCCAGATGTCGCAACAATATGGTGAACTTCGGCTGTCTAGCGGCTGAGGTGGGTTTACCAGTTTGGGGCACCCCAGCTAATTTCAACATCTTTCGCATCTTGGCAGCATTACTGCATGGCAGTCAAGTAGTGGGCGTCAGCCAAACTTTGTGGCATTGAACAGAGGGCGCAACCTATGTTCGGCAGGGCGGCCATCACGTTGGGCATTTGCCCACATTCTAGTTTGTTTTTAAATTTGTGGTATCTGCTGTGATGTTTGTTTGAGTATACTTTGTGCATGCAGCGGTCTGGTGGACATATAGAAGGACAGCAGGTGAAAGCAGGTTGGTTAGGATTTTCAGCATCAATTGCAACTGGTATTGGCGGCTTGCTTATTGGCAGGTATGCTAATACTATCAGTTGTACTAGAGCTTCTGTTTTGAAGAAAGATGCTTGTATTTTGTATAGCATTTGCAATATGCTCTTTTGCATTTGTGAGTAATGAGCATATTTAGTAAGCATTTTTCAAGCGTGTCATGTTTTTTCTGAATAATGTCGATCACATTTTTGTAGTGCATTGGCTATTTGATTACTGTACCATCACCACTTCCGTTGTAGCAGCCATTTCTAGATGAACCTTATGCCTTCTTGGTTGTATTCCTCAACTTTTCTGAAAGAAAACTTTTGGATGTAGATGGCACAGGTTTTTTTGTTCTGGATCCCTTTCCAGCCACCCAACCAGTAGTGTCAGAGCACTGAAGGAAACTCAAAAGCACTGACCCCAACCAGGAAATATCATCCAATGTCCTTATCCTTTCTTTATCTACCATGGGACTCCTCACAGAAGGGGCATTGTTCCCTTTAGGCCAGCTGTCCATCTCTGGTACCCTAATTTGATTACTTTATGTCCAGTGT
>Ga0209259_1000791_pt1 | contig 10272 bp, 5 predicted proteins | sample WorMetGr2BELIZE1_FD_187417 | JGI IMG/M metagenome (GOLD analysis project Ga0209259, IMG submission 187417) | Marine gutless worms symbiont microbial communities from Max Planck institute for Marine Microbiology, Germany - Inanidrilus... ...
AATTTCAACTGGTTTTGCGTCTTGGCAGCGTTACTGCACGGCACTCTAGTAGTGGGCGTCAGCCAAACTTTGCAGCGTTGAACAGAGGGCGCCACCTATGTTCGGAAGGGCGACCATCACGTTGGGCACTGGCCCACATTTTTAGTTATTACTGTTATTACAAGCGAATCACAGACCTGCAGTGTACGATGGCTGACTCCACAACTCCAGCTCGACACTGGCGGACTTCGTTCACAAATGTGAGGAATTCCGTGCAGTCATCAGGAACGCCGTGGTCCGGCCATGACATGTACTGCATCTGACAGATCTGCCTCTCGTCAGCGGCAAACTGACACCATCAATCCACACCGCGCTTGTGACTACTTTACAGGTTTAATAACAATGCAGGGATGGGGTCCTCAAGGACAGTCCTTGACCTTGAGGATGGCTCAAGGACAAAAAATTGTGGCCTTGGCTCAAAGAGTTCTTGCCTTGGCCTTGATCTCGAAGACCACTGGCCCTGGCCTCTACCCCAGTCACTCATTTGTAATTAGTGTGCTCAGTGTGATGAGTTTATACTTTACAAGTTTATAGTATAAACGGAATAGACTACGCTTTTCTGGACAACTTTTATGACTCAATTACTGTGTGAGTAATTATTACGACACCAAAAGTGTTGACCTCTGCCTTGCCTTTATCTTAGCTATTTTACAAATAATCAATTATGCTAGTATCGTATTAGTTGTGCTGTAGTGTTTATTTTTGAATGTATTCGCTGCGTTTTTCGGTTTTATCATCAAAGTTTTATCTCATTTTTATTATCCCACCATTGTGTAGTTATGTGTAACTGTGTTTTATCGTTCTCTCTCTGTTTTGTGTTCACTGCGTTTGCCGGTGACTATTAAAGTTTTATCTTATCTTATCTTATCTTGACATCGATGAAAAACTACTTTTGCCTTGGTTTACGGTCACTGGTCTTGGACTCGAAGACCACTGGCCTTGGCCGTGTACATGCTGTCCTCGAGCCCATCAGTGTAACAACGTCAGTCTCGGTCAAAACTTGCCAGTGAAAGGCAGTTACAGCCCTTCACTCACAAGTCAATTAAGGACTGAAAGGATAATATTGTAGTGAGTGATTCCTTTGGTTCGTTTCAGGAACAGCATTCAGACGCATACAAATTTGCAATCATCTCTCGACAGCAACGTTAGAATGGTGACTATACGGCAGCAGTGAAGTCAACACTGCACCAAATATACAGACATTAACAATAACTACTACAGGCAAATCACACTAGAACTGACAGCAAAGTCATCACAATGTAACCAATGATTTGCACTGACTTTGTCTTTGAAAGGTCACACTGTGACCCCAAAAGTGGGGATCTGCACCAAATTTTCAACTTTTGTGTAATGACAGCATGGCCATTTTACCAGTTTCTTTGACAGTTTCCTTATTACTCACGTCACTGCCATATAAACATCCTGCTGACTGACTTGATTGACTGAGTTATGATTTTGTGTTCCACTCGACACAAAATAGGTCATTTCGGAGACGTTCTTCCTAGCCAATCTCTTGGCTTACTACTGAAAAAACTAAACCTAACAACAAAAGCAAACAATGCAAGAACAAAATAAGTCTAAGCTAAACCAGTACTACACTACTACTACATTTGTTTAACGGCCTTTTTTCGAGGACAACCTGGGTAAGCCGACACCAGAAAGGTAAACCATTCTGGATTTTACTTGAGCAAGAGATGATGGGGTGGCAGTGGCATCAGCCGGACCATATGCAAATCATTTACACCTCGCTCCAGACAGATGACCATGCCAGTACCTCACCACTCAGTTTTTACAGGCCGGATGCCCTTCCTGCCACCCAGCCAACAGTGTCAAAGCACTGAAAGCATTAATCTAAACCAGCAAAACACATGAAATGCTAAACCTACATAAATGCACAAAAAACTAAACCTAAACCACCACTCATCTTTAAGAACTGCTCACACGTATGTGCATATCACTGTGCACAACTCCCATACACAACACCCTCTTATCATCCAGGTAATCATCACAGCTCCGTTGACATCTGCTGCAGTGAAGGGGGCAGGAGGTGAATGAAACTCACGTCGTCGTGAGTGAGCGTGAAGTTGCGGAGGACGTACGAGCCGTCGTCGCTATCCGTCTCCGACGCACAGGCCACCGTCAGCTGTCCAAACTGACACGTCTCGTCGACGTCTGGCCAGTACTTGTGACACTTGACTCGGCCGCGCTCTACGTTCGTCGTCAACATGACCACCAACGACGAACGCTGGTCCCACACCATCTCCCAGAAGTCGTGCGACGTCTCCGCCAGAGGTCCCTGCGCCGCGATGTAGCGATTGATCACTCCCGACCCTGGAATCTCCATCTGCAATCACAGAATGTCCGCAGAATCGGAGAATATGGAAGGGAATTTTACGTCATCAGCATCTTTGCTAGATATGCAGGGCCAGTAAAGACTGTAGAGTTGCTGTAAATATATGACGATGATAAACGGTACAACTCCACTCATCCCAACTGATACATTACTGCTGTCTATCACGCTTGTTTGTCGCCAGAACGTCAGTGTGGGGCTAGGGCTCTGGTTTGATGATAATGTGAGTCAATACATCATGACTGTGGCAAGCAAAGTGGCCAAAGACTGTATGGTGCGACGCCGGCGATGACGTCAACAACAACTACTTTACGGCCCTTTGTCTGGAACTACCCGGGTGAGCTGGTACCAGCAGAAACACTCACCCATCCACCATCCTGATCATCCAATCTTTATCAGCTTCTTCCATCTACAACGATCCATAGCATCCTCCCTGTTCAAATTACGTGCTTGGCAATCTTTTTGCACAACCTTTCTCCATGTCCTCTTTGGCCTACCTCTTGGTCTGGAGCCCTCCACCTGATACTCCATACATTTCTTGTATGGTGGCAACTGGAAGAGAAAACATGCAACCATCTTACACTCGTTCTTGTCACAGCTCGCCATGATTTGATCTGACAATAAATACGGAAATCTGGTTCGGTTGCCTACAGCAACATTTAACAGCCAGGAACATGGAAAGAAACAGAGACAATGCATCATGCTGTGTGCTTATGAATTCACCTACACTGAAAAGACAGCACTGACTCCATAGGTAACTATTGTGGTGTCTAACTATGGTACTTTAACTAACTCAAATGCAATTTACCAGAAATAGTTGGTCAGTGAGCGACTGATGATAAAATAAGCTACAGTGAGTTATTTATTTCCCTGTCTGCCATGAAAAAGGGCATCTGGAGTCAATCACCCACTATAACCAAGGATGCATCCAGCTAATCCAGGTTCACAGGCCACTAAGCCACTGTGTACACCATTCGAGGGCTGTAACAAAACAGCCAATGACCAAGCAGCATTTGACAGAATGTAGCAAGCCACCAAGCCTTACATTGACATAGTTGGCGTTAATGTAGTCATGTGACAGCCCTTTCAACTTGACCCGAGTCTCGTCATCTGCAGCATTCAGTGCATCGTGTATTTCATGGTAGCATGCCAACATACCACACAAAACATAAAAACACGAACACATGACCATTACAACGCATAAGCTGCGGGAAAACATGATAAGGTGCCACATCAGTAATATGAATGCACAGAAGCAGTATACTATCAGCACATCAAATCAAAATAAACCTGCACATCCATAGATACTTTTTATTCAAAGAACACATCCCTCATATTCTCAGGAGCACGCATAACCCCAGTCAAGAAGTCCATGATCCCAGTGTTAATGCAAGTTAACAAAGAAACAAAGTAAACGCAACTGTTTACTCAGCAAATTCTTTTTGTGCCTCACTGTGTGTAAACTACTGACAAGTGCCTACGAGAGATCAGGCAAAAGAAATGATGAATGCATTTGACCATTCTTACTTCCCTAAGTGTCCTGTTCTGTTAAATTGGACCAATCACAGAATAATCTCACATGGCAAAATGTCTCGGTAGCGGTTCTTGATGACGTTGTCAGGAAGCTGTGACAGGTCCAACGTCATACCTGCCTTCTTGCGGTACAATTGCTACATACACCAACAACATCATCGATCAGTCAATCAACAAATCAATCTCTGTCCTCTTCCACTATTACCATTACCACTGCTGTTTTATTTCTGTTTAACTGGCTTAGTTTACCAGAGTTACTTCAGGTTAAACCAGAGCTCACAAAAGTGAAACTTTGGTAAAGCAAAGTAACCGCACTTTATCATGAGAAGCTCCTCTCTAAAGCACTCAGGTATGACACGTGTTAATGAGGGATCACACAGTTTTACTTGCCACCCACACGTTTATCCACAACTGGAATGAACCGTGCCTGCCTTTACGCCCCTCAACAGCTGCAGAGCATCATCACACTTTGGCCGGTACTCATTTTCCATCCCGCTGAGGGTAGAAGGCTGAGTTGGCTTGAGTGGCTGGTTACAAAGTAAGGTGGTCTGTCCACCCACAGACAGTCACCCATCCCAGTCGTAACCAGGCTCAGCGTAATTTCGTTGATCAAGATCAACGTGCTACCACTAAGCCAAGCCGCCACATTTGGTACATATCTGCAGTGGCTCTTTCCAGGCTGGATGGCCTTCCTGTTGGCCAACCAGTCGTGTCAAAGCACTGAAAGTTCAACTCAACCAACCAACTCGGTTGAACTGCACCAGCTGCCACAAGGGACTTCAGATGCATCGTATTTGTCTATTTCTGTATCTACCAGTAAAACAACAACTAGAATGTGGGCTGATGTCCGTGATGGCCACCGTGCCGAATATAGGTGGTGCCCTCTGTTCAACGCCGCAGTTTGGCTGATGCCCACTACTAGAGTGCCGTACAGTAACGCTGCCAAGACGCAAAACCCGTTGAAATTTGCAGCTGAGCCCCAACCTCCTGAACCGATCTCAGCCGCTAGTGAGCCAAAGTTCACCATATTACGAGGACATGTGGAGGAGGTATTGCTGCTTAACAAGTTTTTCCAATTGTCGATATATGCCTTAGTTGCGCAGATACAGCCCAACAAAGTTGTGTGATGCTGCCGAGATGGCGATTTTTTGCGTCCTGTATTTTCAGCGAGCCGCGTGCAGCACATTTCAGACCTGCATTCTAAATTCACACTAAGGCCACACCATGTGTAGAAGTATGGTAGACATCCAACCTACGGCCGCTGAGATTAGGCGAAGAAAACAAAAGAAGAAAGAAGAAACCGGACAAAAATATAATGTCCGCATCTGCTACGGAGGGCGGCCATAACAATCATTTTAGGGGACTACCAGGGTGAGCTGGTACCAGAAGAAACATTCACCCACCCACCATCCTGATCATCATCCAATCTTTATCAGCTTCTTCCATCTACTACAATCCATAGCATCCTCCCTATTCAAATTACGTGCTTGGCAATCTTTTGCACGACCTCTTTCCATGTCCTCTTTGGTCTACCTCTTGGTGTGGAGCCCTCCACCTCATATTCCATACATTACTTCACCCAATCAGTGTCCTCTTCTCGCAACACATGCCCATACCATCGCAACCTGTTTTGCTGTAGTATCAAGATTATATGATCTATTCTTAGTCTTTCTCTTAACTCCTTACTTGGAACTCTATCTGTTACCTTAACATTACACATCCATCTGACCAATCTCATCTCTGCGTGCTGAAGTGCCACCTCATTTTCTTCCCTGACAGGCATGGTCTTACTTCTGTGTAGCATACTACTTCGCACACAACTGCTATACAGCCTCCCTGATCTAATCAATGATATATCCCTATTGGTAAGCAATGGTACCAACTGCCTGGATCTACCAGTAAGTAAATCCATTATGCTGTGCTGAGTGCTGAGCAACTATGAATTACCACACCCACTGCTCTGTGACGTTGGCAATCTACAGACGTTTTCAGTGCTGTATGGAGTATACCACGTGCCCCTGTGCAATAAGTCTTTTGCAAAATTTCAGGACTATGTTACTAGATTATCATAAATTTTCCAGGGTTTTCAAGGACCAGTCCGGGAAATTACAAATTTAAATTCTACGATTGTGTATTGTGCCTATCTCCACCATCCCCCCATATTTTTTACAGGCCGAATGCCCTTCCTGCTACCCAACCAACAGCATCAAAGCACTGAAGGCAACTAGTGCATCCGGATTAGGCAGAAGACGTTAGAGTTCTCCTCAACGGTGTTACCTGCACCGTCTCCGTACCGTACAGTTTTCACATCAGTTCAAGAACATACTGTATTCGTTAATGTAACTGAGGTCTAACCTCGAACTGAGCGACAGTGGTCCCAGTGTCAAGACCATCCTTCAGTAGCGTCATCGATGCTGCCAGCGGGTCTCCTCCGACTGACGCAAGACTTGGCGTGTCAGGGATGAACTGAATATCTGGCTCACTTGGACTGTCATCATCACCCAGATACGCTACCAGCACCCACACACACACACACACTTCAGCAGCCAGGAATACCAGGGTCAGGTGGGGGAAGTCCACGTGGTTTCCACCGCTGGACGCAAGTAACCTGTTGAGGCCAAATGCCACAGAAGACTTTTGACATTCTGGCGCTCTGTAAGTCGGATTATTATTATTATTCTGTTGATGTCCGACTAACAGACTCAAAGCACTGAGAGAGAAGCCAGGTAATCATGCAGTGCACAATAATACAGCACAGAGCAGCCAGCAATACACATTGCCAAATGCCAGCTTTACTTACTTACTTTAAGCATGCATCAAAAACCAACCATCTGCACTGAATTTAGTACATTGGCCTTTGATGAGCAGGCTGCTGCATTTAGTACACCTGCCCACCTAGCCCCTCTTCACCGTATCAAACATTAACAGCCTATTCAGTAAGACCCATTCGGAGTGGTATAATCAGAAACATAGCTTCTGTTTGATGCTGATGGTTGGTTCTCGATGCATTAGGTGCCAATAATAATATAATGATACCTAGTAGTGGGCATTGAAGTCGCTAGACTATAATGTTGTCATGACGTTCAGATTTAATAATAATAATAATTGTGCGCCAACTGAAAGGTTAAACATTACAGAGTGAATGTAAAGCAGAATTGTTTTCCCCACAACAAACTGGGCAACTGAGTGAAGTGCTGCACAGCAATTAGATTAATGTATAAACTTAATGCACATATATAACAGGCATATTTTTTCAATGACACAGTGCATCACAGTGACTATGGCACAGCTGGGTATCTTGAAACACGGCGGATGCATACAAAACTAAGTGAAACATCCACTCAATACTGATGGCCATGTTCCAGGAGAACTAAAGTTAGCTGGCTGCACCTCCATCTGTTCATAAAAGAACCCTTAAATCATAACTGCAGCGAATTCTGTCACAGGCCAAAAGTCCTTCCTGTAACCCAACCAACCGTGTCAAAGCACTGTCATAATTCAAACTAATAATGTCAGACAAGCCTCGTCCTTTCTTGATGCACTCACTGACTCACGAGGAAAGGAAACACTGTTCTACCTTTACGCTGCCTTTTTAATGCTACAGTGACAAAACAACAACAACAACGACCGTTTCACGGCCATCGCAGAATAAGTAATACATTAAAAAATGTACGAAGAAAACAGAAACAAACTACCGTTTTGTCGCACTACAAGCATCAGTTCACCAGAATGCATCTCACACGACGCCTTGATAGACTGCACAACCTGCAACGACCAATGTCAGCTGCAGCCTCAAGTGACACGTATGAAGGAGAACACACTAAGCTTAATATTGTACAATGTGAAATCCCACACTAATTCAGTGTCAATACAAATTCACAATACGAACAAATACTAGTTTAGTGGGTTAAATCAAAGTAGAAAGTAAGCAATAAACATGAAAAGAAAGCTGAAAGGAGGAAGAAAGTAGCAGAAAGTAGCCCTAAGTAGTTAACTGAGTAGGCAGTTGTTAGTGGCACATCAGAGGATGGCATCATTCAAATACCTTCCTCTCACCATTCAACCCTCGCTCATCCTTTCTCGGTATGCATAAAACTCAAGCCAATTCCACAAATTCTGTCTACCACCGACTGCTAGTTCCCTGCGGATTGTGTTCATGGACCAGGACTCAGACCAAATTTCTTGTGCTACCCTGTCTTATTTTTCATTCTTCCTTAACCCTTTGCATCCTGACTGCAAACAGCAGCCAAAGACAATACTTTCAGGAATATGTGCACATATATGTAGACTTCAGCTACAGAGACCCACCCTAAAATGCACATAATGCACAATTCGGATTCAAAGAGTTAACTTTCTGCTATGGTGTCTTGCAGTAGACTATGCCTTTTAGCACACATTTTGCTATTTGCAGTCACATGTATTGGCAAAGAGAAAATCTAACAGTGCAGCCGCACGGCGTGTCAGACCTGTGCGTGCGTATGCTGCGAAATGTCACGGCCGTTGATGAAGAGCACCTGGTCTCCCTCGGTGAGCCGAGGCAAACACAGGTCGGCAGGAGTGTTCGGTGCTACTCGTGACACTATCACAGGTGTGGATTGGTCCGAGCCGCCCTACACAGCATACCGCTCTACACTGCACCGTCTCAACAAACGGCAACGTGCAAATACTCACTAACTTGACCAATCAGTAACGGTTAATTGACTGAAGTCTAATAGAGCTTTCGACATAATTTAGGTAATATTATGCCTTTTGAGGAGCGACAGTTTATCGTAAAATGTTATATATTAGCAAATGAAGTTTTGAGTAGAGTTCATTAATGTTAATTCGATAATAAACATAATATTAAGAATATCTGCACTGACTGAGTTAAGGTTCTGTGTTCTACCCCACACAAAACAGGTCATTTCAGAGACGTTCTTCCCAGCCAATCTCTTAGCATAGTACCGAAAAAACTAAACCTAACACAACAAACGTAAACAACCCAAAAACACAATGGAAAAAAACATACAGAAAATAAAACCTAAACCTAAACCAACAGTTAACTCCAAGAACTGCTCATGTGTCAACATATCACTGTGCATAACTGGCGTGCACGATATAGCACAGAACGGTTCTGATAATTTTCCCTCTTATCCTTCAGGCAAACATTACTGCTCAGACGTTGTCTACTGCAGGGGGAGAATATCTGTAAATGTGTAATTATACTCTAGATGGGTAACATGGAGCTAAGGCATCACGTTCCACTCAATATAAGAATAGGTCATTTCAGAGACGTTCTTCCCAGCCAATCATCAAGCATGTATTGAATAAACTAATGTAACATGCACCAATAAATCGTTAGATGCTACAACACAAAATCAACATAAACAATCAAGGCCAAGTTTGGTTGCCTTGCGTGACGTCAGTCTGGAAATGGATCGATCCTATTCTTACAGCCCTGAGACCCACATGTGGCAACTGAGTAATAGATAGACACCCGTTTAACGACCTCTTTTCCAGGACAACCTGGGTAAGCCGGCATCAGAAAGGTTAAACCAATAAAGCAAGAGATGATGAGGTGGCAGTGGCATCAGCTGGACCATATGCAAATCATTTGCACCTCGCTCCAGACAGATAACTATGCCAGCACCTCATCACAATTTTTACACGCCAGATGCTCTTGCGAACGCCCAACTAACAGCGTCAAAGCACTGAAGGCAGAGGCAAGCCAGTAACAGACATGAAAGCAGGAGCTGGACAGAGGAGACACATGAGTAAACACAGCAAGATGGAATTGAAAAGAACACAAAAAGTTCTGGTCTGTCACAGATGAAGCAGAGTTCCAAAATCATTAAGAAGAACCATGGGGCAATCAGCTAAACTAGGTTCACCTCGAACAGTGCCACTAAAACCATGTGGGCATGAACATTTGCAACTTGCTAGGTCCAGTGCGGACATTTATGTTTGTAACCAGTGATCTACTGCCATGCAGTGTGGCTGCACAGTGGCCTGTAACATGATGACTTAAATGTCATTTGTAGTGAACGATCACAACACACAACAACAACAACCGTTTTACGGCCCTTTGTCCGGGACTACCCAGGTGAGCCGGTACCAGAAGAAACAAGCCGGTTGGTTTTTACGGCCCGATTGCGCCCCCAGTTCCGAGTGCCCCGAGCTTCGACTGCTGCACGTGGCCGCGCCGCCGGTTCAATCAGAATATCCCGCCAAGCATCGTGCTGCTACAGCAGTGCCATTGCCGGAATTGCCATAGGGGCAAACTTCAAAATCTATCTCCGCTGTCAGTTTTGTTCGAATCGAGTCCAATTTTTTTTTACAATACACATGAGACACAGACACAAAAAATGATG
>Ga0209259_1000793_pt1 | contig 10265 bp, 6 predicted proteins | sample WorMetGr2BELIZE1_FD_187417 | JGI IMG/M metagenome (GOLD analysis project Ga0209259, IMG submission 187417) | Marine gutless worms symbiont microbial communities from Max Planck institute for Marine Microbiology, Germany - Inanidrilus... ...
CAAGTAGTGGGCGTCAGCCAAACTTTGCAGCGTTGAACAGAGGGCGCCACCTGTGTTCGGCAGGGCGACCATCACATTGGGCATTGGCCCACATTCTAGTTAACCATGTTTCAAAATGGCCCTTACTGTATGGCTGTTTACTCATATACCCACACATATACACACAGTCAGTTGTAATGCAACTGGCCTGTAAAAACCTGTTGCAGTTATCCCCAATGGTTCTGCAGTAACTCTGGAAAAGAAGTATAGTTACACAAAATATCATCTAAACATTTGATCAGTTAATCTAGTTTTGCATGTACGCATTATGTCTGTGATATTTCTGAGTTAGAAAAGCAGCCTATATTCTATATAGCCAACCTAAGTCTGCTTGTCCAGCATGTCACTGCCTTTCGTAATGGCTCAGTAAGAGTATAAAGTGGTAATCAGGTGACCACTTGTCTGGGAAACTTGGAAATGACAGGGAATTTAGTAACTGTCAGGGAAGTGTCTGGGAATTGACCAAAATTCAGGGAAGTGTCATGGAAAAATATTGTCAGAAAAAACTAAAATTGTTTATTGCTAACTTGTCAACACCACTGTTTAGTGGACTGTTGTGGGCCACCTTATGTCGCCTGATGTAAGGATTTCGCTGCACATTAAATCACTGTGAACATTTTTAGGTCACATTGCAGGTTTTGCAGCACTAGTTAGATACAGCCAAGTGCTGTGGACAGAGTAGAGTGGTCTGTCAGTCTGCATGTCAGTCGGTTGGTCTGTGTGTTACGACCATGAGCCATGCAAAAATGGCAGAACCGATCAAGATGCCATTTGAGATGTGGACTCGGGTGGGCCCAAGGAACCATGTATTATATGAGGGTTCAGATGCCCACACGTAAATGCGTAATTTTGAGGGCAAAAGGCGCCTGTCTAGCGGTCGATATACTGAAAATAACTCAGCAGGAGGCGGCATGGGTATGATGAAGATGCTGATTGGGCATACTAGATGGGAGTGCACATTGATGGCACCTGGTGAATACGACTGAAGCGGCCGTGTGCGACGGAGTGCAGGCTTATGTCAAATTACTTTGTCCATTGTATAGAATATGCAGCGACATTTACAATGTGGCACTGTCATTGTCATAATGCTAATAACATTAGCATTGTCAGTAGAAAGTGCATGATCTGGGTATGCAACATGGTAGGAGTGCCACAAAGAGTAGGCAGATGTCATTGAAATATCAGGAAATTTCACATTGCCTGTAGAATGGTCACTGTGAGGATACATAGCATGACAGTGATGTAATTTCTTCATGTCACATCTATGCCAGCTGTTTTTCTGCCATTTTGTGGGGCACGCTCTGCGAGACGTTTGTTATTCTGACATCACTTTCTTAGTAGTAAGATAGTGATAATACGGATATTTTCTTAGGGCGTATTCGATTATCGGATACAGATCCGGATTCGCAGTGAATATGGGTTCAGATTCACTTTGCAAATCGAATGACTAGGCGTATCTAATGTGAGTCGGATTCACTTTGGGTTCGAATTCATTGTGAATCCTGATCCGCATCTGATAATCGAATAGCCCCTTAAACCAACTGATTCAATTTTATTCAAATAATGGAACAAGTCTTCACCACTAAACTGTACACAGTACGATGGTATTGCCCCACAAAATGGAGATCGTATTGCAACCGCAGATGTGTGTCATCACTTCACCCTACGTATAAATGATTATTGGCCTGTGATAGAACTGGAAGCGAAATTTTGATCACGATGGTGACGACAGTGATTCGGTAGCTGTTGATGATGCTGCTGCTGCTGCTGCTCGTGGCCGTGGATTTGATCATACACACAAGGCTAACAGCGGGACCGTGCCAAAGGTGTGTCAGATAGATACAGCTAGTTGAGGACTGTCTGTTTGGCCTCAAATATTCTGTTATTTAAAGTGAAGACAGTTGTCCTTTGCAGTTTACAGTGGATTATTTCATTCATATCTTCAGTGTCAGTTTGTTAGTGTATGGTTACTGACCGATTTTTACCAACCACTTTAGTGGTCCAGGTAGAGCAGTCCGTTGAGTGTGTGTGTGGCTCTGTATTCAGACAAGATGAGCTGAATGACCTTTGACCTAGATACTTGGCATGGTGTTTCACCTTGACATTATCCAGGTCATGTTTCGTAGTCAAGGCCATAGGTTACAGTTCATGGTCACACACAACTGTTTTACGGCCCTTTTATGGGACTACCCAGGTGAGCCAGTGCCAGAAGAATAACTTCTTCAGGACTTTATAATGCAAGGGAAGATAATATAGGCAGACACACAGACAATCCGATGGGCGCCACTCGATCCAGACTAATCAGCGACCCACCATCATCCCCCATTTTTACTCCGGATGCCCTTCCTGCTGCAACCCTCCCAATTTATCCTAGCTTGGGACAGGCATCAGTATGCTGGCGTGGCCTAAAGTTCATGGTCACAAGATGAAAATGTTTTTTTTCATCTGTGGATGCAGTTGATTGATTGTAAAGTGAAAGTGAAGTTGAGAAAACCAGTTACAGCTAAAAAAGAAGACGTGAATTGGAAACTGTAAATAAGTAACATCCAGCCAAAAACTCAGTCAGCTAGAAATGTTGCTAAAGTTGTTGATGTGATCTCCAGTGAGGGCTTTCTTGCTGGCTAGTCTTTAACCCACTTTAAAGTGTGTAGCATATAGGCCTTTTTCTTCAGGTAATCTGCTAAGAAGCTGGTGTAGGACTCAGCTCTTTTCCATCTCTGCCACTCTTTCGTGTCTTCAGCTATTCTTATGAGTGTGACATACTTTCCTTTCATCAGGTCGCTCAGCAATACAGCCTGTAAATTGGCACTAAATGAAGGTTGTGTTTACTGTATTCTGCATTGTATGGTCATGCTTTTGCTATTGTGTGATGTGCTTTGAACAGTTCGTTGGTGCCACGTTGTGTACAGATGATATCATCTGAGCTGTCGGTGTCAAGTCTGGTGCCTCTGGCTCCTCCTGCCACACATCAGATAACGTCAGCATTTAGACGTCCTCCTGGCTTGACGTCGCCGTCACCAGGTCGACTTCCTGTCAGTCCGCATGCATCGACGGCTGACCCAAACAGTGCCGGACACAGCCCGGCAATCGGGGCTCACCCGCCATCTCATTCCCCTTCAGCACATCCCTCAGCAATGCAGGGCAGTGTTGCAGCACTTGGACTGCCACCGGTGGCTGCAAGCAACGGGAAACCAGTCGGCGCTCCATCCGTGACAGCAGCACCACCTGTCAATGGATATGGAGTTGCAGACTACTCGAGAAAAGTCAACAACATGTTTGACATTGTCGAAGTTTCGGAAGATGAAGTGGTATGTCAGCATAAAACCTACTACTTTGTCTACAGTAACTGTAGGCAGGTATTTTAACATTATGGGCCAATAGCTTATATCCTTTAGCTGTTTATTTTGCCAAGACCTGAGATAGACTATGCTTCAAACTGATAATTGATTTATGGTATTCATTTGCCATACTACGGACAAACTAGAACTCAGTGATTGTTTTTTGTCTGTTGATGTTACTACTACCAGTACTACTGTTTTATAGCCATCTTGTATTATGGCTGTAAATGGTAGTAGTAGTAGTAGTAGTAGTAGTAATGTGTTGATAGAATAGTAGACTGGAAAGTACAGATGGGAAACAACCCTCAGTTCTGGTGTTTGGTTATTTGCAAATATCAAAAATTGGTTTCAAACATTTACTGTTGGTTTACATTTAGCTTTTTTGCAAGCTTGTTGCATTTTTTTTATAAATGGCAAGCTAGCACATGTTAGGGTTAGTTTATTTGTGTTTTTGTATATCTTGTAAAAACAAGATATACAAAAACACAAATAAACTAACCCTAACATGTGCTGTGTTTTCTTCTGGTTATTGCGAGTTGTGTTGTCAGTTCCAGCACAGGTGATTGCTTGAAAAGACTTATTACTAGTTGTAGAGCATTTAACATTGCTAACTCACTCACTAATATAATGATGGCAGTGTGAACTGATGCTGTGTTTCTGTAACAGGACCACGTTATTTCAACTAACTTAACAGACGCAAATACTGCTGACACTTCTGGGTCTGGATGCCAGCTGGAATCTTCCGGCAAAAACTCTGGTGATTTCGTCGAAGGTATGCCTCAAATGATGTTTTTACTGACCACTGTAATGGGCCAGTAGAGCAGTTGTTTCAGTGTGTGTGTAAATGTGGCTGTCTGTTTGTGCCGAGACAATAGCTTTCAAGTGAAGTGATGTTGGCCTCTTTATCTTGCATAGTGGTTCACCTTTATCTTTTCCAGGTTATGTTCAGTTGTCATGGTCGTATGTCATAGTTTGTGGTCATGGGTGGGACAGAAATTGGCAGAAGAAAAATCCTTTTTGGCTTTGCATGCACGTTATGAGGTGATACAAAGGCATGATTGGCTAAAAAGCAGACCTGAATTTGAAATGTTTATCAAGTTGTTTGTGCTGAAGTGGTCGTTGTGACTTCACGCTGGGCTTTCTAGTTAACAGTTGAATTCAGGTTTGTTACCACTATTGTGAATAAAGACAGAAATGCCATTTTTGTCACACAACACTGTTATAGCATTCAGTCCACACAACTAGTTAGGTATCATCAAATGCTGAGTCTTTCTGTAGGTAATCTGCTAACAAGCAGGTTATGAATTCCAGCTCTTTTCAGTTTCCTCCACTCTGTTCTGTCTTTGGCTATTCTTTTGAGTGCCACATACTTTCCTTTCATCATGTTGCTCAGCAGGTGCATTCTTTTCGTACCTCTTGTAGCCTTCCCCCTCATTCTTTCCTAGATTATCGTGCAGTAATGATTCGTGTATTAGCACATGCTCTAACTTCATGTTTGCGTTTTCCCACTGTGTGTAACGTAGTTCTAGTTAAATGCTGAGTACCCTTGATCAAATTACATTGGGAGTACCTGAGTGGGAAATCAAATACAGGTAGGCAGGTGAGGTATGAAAAATTCCAGATTTTCAACCAGTGTATTGTTGTCTAAGAAACAAACAGATAAGGACATGGTTACTATGGAATGCTAAAAGTAAGTGTTATTGATCTGTTGAATGGTAACATTGCAGATGGGCTTGAATGACCTTTAAAGGTCATTCTGGTTACTATAAACCACTCCATTGTCATACAGCATGTGTCACATACATGGTTAATTAAAATTTGTCTCAAAGGAACATTCAAGGTCATTTGCGGTGTCATTAATCATGTTTAGTGAACAAATAATAGAGTAACTCAGACATAGTACAGGATATAGTTACAATGGAAGACTGATAGTTAGTCGCATTGAATAGCACCATTACTAGTGAGCTTTCTTGACCTCTAAGAAGTCGACTACCTTAGAAAATATAGCACCTATGAGCTAGGATGTGTTGAGGATGGTTGTCTGTAGTTGTCACTGTTGTACTCCACTTTATGGACACAGGCACTCATGATGATAAACAAGTGATAATGTCTTGGAACGATGCTCATAGATCAGTAGTAAGAAACCATCAAATAGCACAATTTCTGACGACTTTGAGGGTCTAAATGCCGATTCTTCTACCTGACTGCTGACGCACAGTCTGTTTTGTGATAGCTAAATTTCTTGATATTTTTGTTGTGCTTTTGATGCTTTGACACTGTTGGTTGGGTGGCAGCAAGGGCATCTGGCCTGTAAAAAGTGGGTGGCGGTGTGCTGGTGTAGGTATCTGTCTAGGGTGAGGTGTAGACTTGCATATGGCCCAGCTGATGCCACTGCCACCCACTATCTCTTGCTTCAGTAAAATCCAGATTAGTTTTATCTTTCTGGTACCGGCTCACCTGGGTAGTCCCGGACAAAGTGCCATTAAATGGGTGTTGTTGTTGTTTTGTTGTGCTGATAGATCTGTCAAGGGTAACATCGCAGTCTGGTGGTTTGGGCGACATCAGCGTCATGTGTTCGCTGGGCTCGGAATTTGGTTCAACAAGTTCATTGGCTCAAGAATGGCGCAAGCTGGTTGACCTTTGTTCTGATCTGCAAGAAACAGACTATGACCAGACTGCGGCCAGCAGGTGTGTGGTTTGTAACATGACATTTTACCTGATTTGTAGCTTGTAGTGATGCAGTGTAGTGGTATTAATGGTAAATACTGAAGAATCAAGTTGATCTCTTTTGTACCCTGTGTTTCGGTGTAAAGTATGTTTGTTGTTTAGAGAATTATTGACCATAGGTTGACCCAAATGCTGTCATTTTGTGTAACTGACACACTGACAGACTTATCCACGTCCTGGTTGTGTGCCATAAAAGGCAGTTGAACGAAGCTAGTTTGGTTTGTTAGAGGTCTATATATTTTGATTTTTAGGTCAGTGTGTGTCCGTCCGTATGTCCACAAAAAGTTTTTTCGATTTCGATTTAATTTGGTGTGTGGGTAGACCTCAACCACATATGTGCACCAGTGTGACCTCGACCCAATCTAAGGTCAAGGTCAAGGTCATGGAGCTTCCGAAGTTGCCAAAATTGCACTTTTCTAGGTCTATCTCCACCATTTTTTCGTGGAGCTCAAAACTGATGGTTGGTGGTGATAGTATGGGACCTGGACTACACCTTTTCTGGGCCCGATTTTTGAATTTCCTTCTAGGAAAGCTATCACGAGAGTTCAAACTTCGCCAAATGTCCATATTTCACAGAATTCAAATGGCCATATTTTGGTACTGCGTGATGCTACAGTCACATGGTTGGGCTGGTAGTCCTACGCGTACTGTGTATGTTGATGTAACCTTGACCCGATCCAAGGTCAAGGTCACAGAGCATTTGAACTTCCGCAATTGCCCATAACTGCACATTTCCAGGTCTGTCTCCTCCGCCACTTTTGCGTGGAGCTCAAAACTGATGTTTGTCGGTGATAGAATGGGATCTGGATTACAGCTTGTCTGAGCCCGATTTTCAACTTTCCTTCTAGGAAAGCTATCATGAGAGTTCAAACTTTGCGGAATGTCGATATTTCACGACATTTAAACACCCATATTTCCGTAGTGCATGATGCTACAGTCAGATGGTTGGGCTTGCTGGTAGTACTACAGGAACTGTGCATGCTGATATGACCTTGACCCAATGCAAGGTCAAGTTCAAGGTCACAGGGCTTTTGAACTTCAGAAAATTAGCCATGCCGTGCATGCATGCTGGCGGAGATGACCGTTAGCCCCCCTCCGGGGCTTTCTGGTATAAGTGATACGTTACAAGTTACAAAGAACGTGTATGTATCAGAACACAGCTGTCAAAACATGTCTTCTCAACATGCTCTCTGTGAAGCTAATCAACTTATCAAAAGTCTCCATACAGGGGTCTTTCCAGCCAAATGCATGACCTTGCTACTGACAAACCAAATGCACAGAAGTGTGTAAATATATATAAACCAGAAAGCCCCGGAAGGGGGCTAACGGTCATCTCCGCCAGCATGCATGCACGGCATGGCTAATTTTCCGAAGTTCAAAAGCCCTGTGACCTTGAACTTGACCTTGCATTGGGTCAAGGTCATATCAGCATGCACAGTTCCTGTAGTACTACCAGCAAGCCCAACCATCTGACTGTAGCATCATGCACTACGGAAATATGGCTGTTTAAATGTATGGGCCTGTGTTTATTTATAGGGACATTAGTCATCAGTCAACCTTTAGAGAAGTATTGTGTTTGATGGAGGTGCATCATAATTGCATGCCTCTGTGCCAGATAGGATCACATCAATACTACTGTTAAAGTCACAGCTGTCTGTGAGTGATGGAAGTGGGCACCTTATATGGGCGCCTTACCTGCGGCTGGCTGGGCATGATCTGCGTGTGGTTGACACGCTACGGTGGGAAGTGGGTGTGGCTGGCCAGGCGTGGTCGTTGCACGGAATTTTCCATCGGCGTTGCTGGCTGGCCATGGTCCTTTCACGGCAAGCAGACGTGAGTGGCAGGCTGGGCACACTGGGTCGGTGCGCGTCGACTTCGGGACATTCTAGTTAACGATATAGTCAGCTGGCCTTGAGTGACTTCTGACACAAATACCTGCAGTTCTATCTTGTGATTTATGTAGTACCAGTCCACAACGTGGTAAAAAAAATTATCAAGATTTTGATGTGGTCTTTTTATGGCCGCCGTATGTAATAGGGCAGGCCATTATATTTTTGGCCTGTGGTTTCTTTCTTCTTCTTCTTCTTTTTTTGTTCCTCGCCTAATCTCAGCGGTCAGAGATTGGATGTCTACCATACTTCCACATGCGGTGTGGCCTTAGTGTGAATTTAGAATGCTTGTCTGAAATGTGCTGCACGTGGCTCGCTGAAAATACAGGATACAAAAAATCGCCGTCTGGGCACCATTGCACAACTTTGTCGGGCTATATCTTCACAACGAAGGCACGTATCGACAATCGGAAAAAAACTTGTTAGGCAGCGATATCTCCTCCACTTCACCACAATATGGTGAACTTCGGCCCACTAGCAGCTGAGATCATTTCGTTAATTTGGGGCACCCCTGGAAAATTCAACGGGTTTCGCGTCTTGGCAGCATTACTGCACGGCACTCCAGTATTGGGCATCAGCCAAACTTTGCGGCGATGAACAGAGGGCGCCACCTATATTCGGCAGGGCGGCCATCACGTTGGGCATTGGCCCACATTTCTAGTTTGCACTTGCATTATTGTGTTGGTGGTATTGCGATTGATGAAGATTATCATTATAGCATAACATTGTGTATGGCTAATGTAGATCTGATACAGCTGTTGACACACAACCGGTTGCCGTATCTGCATCTACCGGTGTATCTCAGACAATTTCTGAAGCTGAGGTGAAAAGCGAACCGATTTCACCACCACCACAGCCGACTAGTACCCACGAGATGTTTGGCATGCGGAATCCAGCGTTGCTGCACGGCCATTATGGTTCACCACAAGTGGCTGATGGAGGCAGCAACCGATTCCAGGCTGTCGCTGCTGATGGTCGATTTCCATCGCTTCACTCAAGCCATGCAGTCAGCCATAGATTCCAGACATCATCACAGTGTTCAACGCCGACTGCGGAGGCAAGCTATCGGCCACTTCTCGGTGCACACCAGTCAGCGCCAGCCCGACACTTCCACCCAAATGACCCGGTCACTCAAACGACTGCGGACTTATTCCCGCCCGACGTTACAAGATTTCACTCGGGTGTGAATCGCTTCAGTCTGGGAATGGAGCCATTCCGCGGTCGACTGGCCGACACCGCGGCCGGAAACGTCGTCAATGGTGACCGCTTTCAGTTTCTACATCCGCCGCGGTATCTCGCAAATGGAGGTGATCGGTTTCATCCGGTTCCTGCCCACGTTGGCGACGACTGCATTGCGAGTCGTTTTCAGCTAGCGGCTGTAGGTGATTCAGTGCTTGGAGGCGCGGGATCAGCGGCGTCGACAAATGGTCCGCTTGACAGTATGTACCACTGTCACCGAGACTTTGACGCTAGTTTGTATACGGCAGCCAAACGACCTCGTCTTGCTGCAGATGACTGGTTGTGTTGACTATGCGGTCATGTTGCTTGTATGTAGTTGTGTGTAACCATTCCCTACTTTACGATCTTATCTCGTTTGCTTATTGCCAGTGAGTCGCACTAAGTTATGGCTGGTGATTTTAAGCCCCTTTTCATCGGTTGAGGTTCTGTCGCCAGTGTTTTGGTTTTATGTAGTCAACCCGGTGTGCTCTGGCTGCTGTATTATAGCCAAGTTAGTTTCCGTTGCTGTGTGGTGACTGATGTAGATATGCTTGTATTACTTGCGGCTGCATCCACCGTGATGGTACTGCTCTGTTTCCTTTGAGACTTTGCGTCCCGTGAAAGAATCATGTCATAGGTCACTGTCAGACAGTTGCTTGTTGTCAAATTCTTTTGTCTGTTCATTGTCATAGAGCAGTTTTAGGCCTGCGTTTTCAGTTTTGCATGTGCAGTTTATTGTATTATTTGTACAAAAGTGGAGTGGTGCAAAAAACGGGCCATTGGTTTTAACTTTTCTGGGTTGCAGTTACTCATACTAAATCACTAAAATATTAAAGTAAGATGTTTGTAATATTATTCGTGTTTATTATTTCCTTTACGTCATCATTCATGTAGACAACAAAAGTCAAATATCTTGATGATTTTTTCAGTTTGCTGGGTGCACATTGGCCAGGACGTAATTGATGAGCAGTGGGAGTTTTGCAGATGGTTATCATCAGTTATTGTGGCATGTCGTCAAACATTATTTGACTAAAGTGTTTGATAGTAAAAGCGC
>Ga0209259_1000794_pt1 | contig 10261 bp, 9 predicted proteins | sample WorMetGr2BELIZE1_FD_187417 | JGI IMG/M metagenome (GOLD analysis project Ga0209259, IMG submission 187417) | Marine gutless worms symbiont microbial communities from Max Planck institute for Marine Microbiology, Germany - Inanidrilus... ...
GTTAACTTTATTATTGTGACCTGCAAAATTTGGCGGAAAATTGGTCTCGGGCACGAGACGTCAATGGCCGAGACCGAGACGAGACCGAGACGTTAGCCTTCCGAGACCGAGACGAGACCGAGACGTTGACAATTTTCGTTGAGACGAGACCGAGACGAGATGTTGATACGTCTCGAGACCGAGACGTCGAGACCGAGACCACAACCCTGACTACTACTACTACTACTAGTAGTAGTAGTAGTAGTAGTAGTAGTAGTAGTAGTAGTAGTAGTAGTAGTTAGTAGTAGTAGTATATTAGTGAAGCTAAAAGCTCATTTTACACAAAGAATAAGTCTGTTTTTGGGAGGTAAATGCCAGCTGTCACGCTGACATTAATCACGTTTTGTAATTTCTTTAGCCAGATAGCAGTATTCTGCTTTGCATTAGTGACATTTACTATCACAACAGAGGTGGCATGGTATTTGAGCTGTTGTATTCTCTGTTGTATGCTGATGTTGACTTTCAGGCAGTGACAGTACTTGCAAAGCAACTTGTGAATCTGCGAAAACAGAAAACTAAAACATATGCAATTGGCTCTAGAGTACAAGCAGTTGGTACTCAAGGAAAGGTAAAGTTTATGAGTTATAATATTTTATCTCACATATTTTATTATGTGAGATGGGGAATCTGGAACCCCCATCTAATACATGATTCCTTTGGTCCATCCGAGCCCACAACCCAACAGCATCTTGATCGGTTCAGCCGTTTTTGGGCGACCATTTGTAAAACAGTTCGCCCTATGTTATCCGACCATTGTCCTGTCTGTCGGTAATGTTGGTGTATTGAGGCCAAACGGTTCGATGGATCAAGATGAAACTTGGCGTGGAGGATGGCCTCGGCCCGGCCACATTGTGCTAGATGGAGACCCAGCTCCCCTCCCCGAAAAGGGGCATAGCCCCTATTTTTGGCCCATGTTTGTTGTGGCCAAACGGCTGGATGGATCAAGATGCCACTTGGTACAGAGATGGGCCTCGGCCCAGGCGACATTGTGCTAGATGGGGACCCAACTCCCCAGCTCACCAACCCCCCTCAAAAAAAGGCATAGCAGCCAACCCAATTTTTGGCCCATGTCTGTTGTGGCCAAACGGCTGGATGGATCAAGGTGCCACTTGGTACGGAGGTAGACCTCGGCCCAGGCCAGATTGTGTTAGATGGGGACCCAGCTCCCCCGAAAGGGGCACAGCAGCCCCCCCTTTTCAGCCTATGTCTCTTGTGGCAAAATGGTCGTCCATCTCAGCTACTGCTGACCTTTTGTTACGTAGCTCATGGCAGACAGTCTCTATACTTTACAAATGGTCCGCCGCTTATCCCCAAAATTTCCCCTTCCCATAGGGGATGTGAATCCCCATCTAATACATGGTTTCTTGAGCCCACCCAAGTCCTCAACTCAAACGGCATCTCGATCGATTCAGTGTTCTTGCAGGTCTCACTACTGTGACAGACAAACTGACCAACAGATACGATACGATGGACTATATTAACATGCGCCCAAATGCTGACGAGTAGCCAGCTTAGTCTGCCGCAAAGAACCAAACAAAAAAGAATAATGAAGAAACTGAAACAAACATAAAACGGAGATGCTCAGAAGAAACAGATCACGCTACTCGGTCAGTAACAGTGGCCGCATCCAATACATACCGGTAGTACTGTGATGCGACCTAATAATTGTTGTAAGTAGAAAAACATGCTATGTTGATGCAAAGAAGTACAAACTTAGAAGAGGTGGACTCTGTATAAACATATAAGTAAGTTAGTGTATTTATAAAGTGCCACTTTTTAAAAGTGAACGTTCTCTGAAGCGCCTCTGACAAGTAGGCTCACACGTAGGCAGCGGAAGGTCATTTAAAATTGAAGGGCAAGAATAGGGGTCTGAAGGGTGCTTCCAATGTGGTCCAGGGGCAAAGCCCATGGTGGGATGTCTTGGGGCATAGCCCCCAGAAGTTGACGACACTTGTTTGTAAAAAGATGCTATTATCACTTATCCAGTAGCTCGAGCATTATCCTGCTTGGATCCTCGTAACATGGCTGGTTCTCCAGAGCAATATAAGACAATGATAAGGCTTTTGTTGTCAGCATGTGTTGAAGGCGGTTTTGTTGTTGAAGCGGACTGTGATGAGGTCATGCAACAGTTTGATGACTTCATTCGCACCTGTGCGAAGGGTGAATTAGAAAACTTTTGTGTTGCAGATGACCGCCTTGACACATTCCTTCGTAGCAGAATGGCAGCTAACTGTCATAAGGCATGGTCAGTTTGTGAGCTAGCATTGCTCTTATCACATGGACAGGCCTCCGTAGAAAGGGGATTCTCTGTCAACAAGGAACTGGTTGTTGAAAACCAATCCAAACAAACTCTAGCAGCAAGGAGAATAATAAAGGATCACATCATCCATGTTAATGGTGTAACTAATGTTGTAGTTAAGTGCTGCAGATGTGCTGTTATGTTTGCTACTAGTTTATGTTGATCGACCAGTTGACAGTTGTCATCACTAAGATGTAATGATGCATTTCAACAACAGTGCACTATGATTACTGGTTTGTTTACTTTTGTTAGTGAAATTGTGCACTTACATACACATTGGTATGTGCTTTAGTGCATAATTTGTGCTGGTGTTGCAAGTTATTGTGTTCTTATGGAGTTTCAGTACTGAAATTTGTGCCAATATAGGTCAGGGAAATGTTGTGTGATTGACTGGAAAAGTTAGGGAAAGTCAGGGAATTTTGTTTTGGAAGACCTGTAGGAACCCTGACGTACGCTGTGAACTGTGCTGGTTGCAGCTGATGCAGTCTAACGTGAAGATGGCAGATGCCATGGCTTCTACAACAAAGGTCCAGAACTTACTGTATTACTTGCACAACTTAGTATAAAAGTTTTAATTATGCAAGACATACCCATTTAACGGCCTTTTTTCCAAGACGACATAGGTAAGCCGGCACCAGAAAGATTAAAACAATGGATTTTAATGAAGCAACAGATGATGGGGTGGCAGTTGCATAAGCTGAACCATATGCAAATCATATGCATGTCACTCCAGGCAGATGACCATGCCAGCATCTCATCACTAAACTTTTACAGGCCAGATGCTCTTCCTGACGTTCAGCCAACTGTGTCAAAGGGCTTAAGGCAAAATATGTATTTTATTATATAGATATTTATTTGCTGTTTTTGCTTGAACTGCTCTTGTATGATTCAGAGTCTGTAGTTTCTCTTCTGGCACTGGCTCACCCGGGTGGTCCCGGAAAAAGGGCCGTAAAACGGTTGTGGTGTGGTGGTGGTAGTTTACTATCTGAGTTTTATTGTCATGGCAGTAACTGTGTGAAGAATGGCTGACTAGTGGAGATGACGAGATGTTGATGTTGCTGCGAGTGAGTGAGTGAGTGACGGAGGCTGCGTGTGTGCTGTACAGACGATGCAGTCCATGAACAAAGTGATTGATCCGCAGGAGACAGCGCGGACGATGCAGGAGTTTGAGAAACAGAACATGAAGATGGAAATGACTGAAGACATGAGTTAGTTCAGCAAGTCACTTCCTGTCTCTCTTTCTCTTGCTCTCTGTGTTACAGTCTTCTCTCTGTTTTGCCACCTGCATGCCGTTCATATACAGGGTGGTGCCAGAAAACTAACCGTGAGTGACTCGCAGTTATAAATGGTGCTACCATACTATTGGGCATTACTGCTCCAAATGCTCACTGCAGTTCTGTGACCCTCAGACGCGGCTGCAGTTCTATAATAAGTTCATCATTCAATGCCTCACAACACTTAGATGGGTCGCTATGCTACCGTTTGAAATAATTGGCCCCTTTTGACCTGCAGCAGCCAACAGTGCGATTTTTTGCACCACTTGTATAACACTGCATCGGTCTTCAGTACTTTGACAGTGTTGGTTGGCGTCAGGATGAGCATCCGGTCTGTCCAAAATTGAGTGATGAGGTGCTGGCATGGTTATCTGTCTGGAGCGAGATGCAAATGATTTCCATATGGTCCAACTGATGCCAGTGCCACTCCATCATCTCTTGTGTCATTAAAATCCAGTCTCGTTTAGCCTTTCTGGCGCCTGCTTACCCAGGTTGTCCTGTAAAAGAGGCCATTGAATGTGCGACGTGTATGATGCTGCAGTTCCAATTTTTGCTGACTGCAAGACTGGCAAGTAAGCAATGAATGATGCAGACGTCAGTTACTAAGCAAGGTGTTGACTTGTGTCTGTAGTCAGTGACTCGTTGGACGACATTTTGGGTGAGTCTGGGGATGAAGAGGAACAGGATGCCGTCATCACGCAGGTGCTCGATGAGATTGGCATCGAGATCTCCGGCAAGGTCTGTCTCTCTGTCTGGCAATCTGTTGTACGCTGCAGTAATAACGTTGTTTTTGTGACCTGTATGCCTGCTCATTCAGTTGATGAATTGGCTGATCAGTCGGTCAGCTGAGTTAACTCTTTGATGAAATTTCTGGCATCACTTACATGTAGATGAGTGATGGTCTCAGTAGACACATTTAATGTTTGAAAATATGATACTACTGATACATACTGCTTCATGTCAGCAGGACGTGGTGTGCCTCAAATGATCCGTGTGGTCAAAGTGCTCGTTGTATGTCTAGCAGAAACTGTTAGCATTTTACAAGACTGATGTGCCAGAAGGCATATTACATTTTTAATTGTTAAATGACATTGTTAATGGTACTAACATTGTGCCAAAGATGTTTGACTAAATGGGCAGTAGCGTCGTTCATTGCAGTAGTGATAGTGAAGTGCTGTAAATGAAATGTATGGTGCTTTGTGTCGTCAGCAGCTTTGACTATTTCGGTCCACTAACGTCTCAGATCCATTCCAGAGATTGTGTTGCCCCACCAAATTTCAACAGGTTTCGCGTCTTGGCAGCGTTACTGCACGGCAATCTAGTAGTGGGCGTCAGCCAAACTTTGCGGCATTGAACAGAGGGCACCACCTATATTTGGCAGGGCGGCCATCACATTGGGCATCGGCCTACATTCTAGTTTGTCATACATTACAAACACCACCTTGATGCACTCAGCCATTCCCACACAGCACAGCTGAGAATGTAACAAGATTATATGCATTTTTTGTACTCAGACTGAACTCGAGCTCTGACCTGCCCATGTATGTAGTCCAGTGGATAAATCACTTGAGTGCCACGTGCAATAGAGGAGGTTCAATCTGAGCCTCCTTCCGGTAAGGCGCGTCCACCTACTAAAGAATTATTTCTTAATAATTCCTGTGCACATGATGATCGGGGAGATAATCCCTGGCAGGTAATAGAGGGTTCGACGGTGTCCTCTAAAAACTGTGACCGTTGCTGGCATCTTGATTAGCAGCATCAACGTGGTCCAAACCAGATAGATGTGACTATCCTCTGGCTACGCTGCATAAGTGTGCGCCAGGGCTAGCGCTGAATAATTGCTAGTGGGCTGTCACTGCATAAGTGCCAACTAGGTTAGCCAGTCACTAGGCCACGCCTTGAGGGGGCGTGACAAGTAAGCCGACGAGCTGTTCACACCTACTTAACCTACCTTCCCTGCATGTCACGTACACACTCGTACACACCAACCAATTCCCTTCCTCTCTCCCTGGGCAAGCGCATTGGACCTACTAACGGTATCCGCGCTGGTGTCTAGAGTAGGCTGGACCCCTGCCCGCAATAAAGAAAGAAGAAGAAAGAAAGAACTCGAGCTCTACAAAATGATACTAATATTGCTTGGACAACTTGAGTGGTTTTGATGTGCTCATGACAGCAGTGAACGAAACCCACAGATTTAGACCCCAGCCACCATCTAACACAGTGTGATCAACCGTCATCCTGAGTGGTATCTGTCCAGCTGTTTGATCATGGCTTATCTGTGTGACCAACTAACTGATCACACCACCAGCTACGCTTAACAGCCTTTTTCCAGGTGAACATACATTAGTCAATCCTGCGGTGGTTTTTCTATCTTCACTTGCTACGGAAGAGAACCTCTGGGGTAATCAGTGGCACTGTTTTCGTGGGCCAGATGCCCTTCCTGTCACCCAACCAGGTGTGTCTAACACTGAAGTAAACTCACAGCACTGACCCGGCCAGTAGCTTGACCTCGTGCTGTTCATCCAGCACCAGACTCCTGAGAGAAGGGTTGTTGGTCTCTTCGTTCATGCCAGCTGTCTGATGCCTGTACCCAAACCAGCCAACCATTCAGCTAAACCCATGCACATTAAGAATAACAGGTGATCAAAGTAATTTGACATAAGGCCACATCGCCGCCACACATGGGTGGTTCAACCATATTCGCCAGGTGGTGACAGTGCACAGCCCTACGTAATATATGCTTCCTTGGACCCACGTGAGTCCTCAACCAAATGGCATCTTACAGATACAGATACACATACAGATATTTATTGACAGGTCTGCGGCTTAGAAGCCGAATAGCTTCATTAAACGAGAAAGAGTTTAAAAACAAGTAAACAACACACACACACACACACAATAAACCTATGGGAAAGAGAAGGGTTAAGCCAACTAGTTATTACGGGGTGGTACCTGGTAATGATTTAAGGCGTAATTAATAAAGGAACAATATTTTTTGGTGCGTGAGATAGGACGTGTAAACTGTGTGGCTGTTCTGAGCCGAGACAAGACAGATGTATCACGTGGAGGGGGAGTAAGTGATAGAGGGAAGAGGATGGGTGACTGATGTCTTGAAAGAATGACCTTGAAAGTTGGTCACGCCTGGATTCAAGGGAGGTAAGCTCAGCGACGAACAATATATTAGAACATGACATGCCCGAGTAAAAGGATAAATAAAGTGAATAGCACGCTTTTGTATAGACTCCAAATGTTCAGTTTGTAATCGAGTGATGGCATAATGCCAGACTGGGGCGCAATATTCGAGTACAGGGCGAATTAGTGTGGCGTAAAAATGCAGAAGTTGTTGGGGAGGAACCCCCGCTCTCTTGAGCTGTTTCAGGAAATATAGTTGTTTGCTGGCTTTGGTGGTGATAATAGTAATGTGAACAGACCATAAGAGACTGGCATGAAAGTTAAGTCCTAACAATTTAAAGGTAGAAACACGTTCAACTAAGCCTGCTGATGTGAACAGAAATGGGAGGTTAGCTGTACTAAGAGAGCCAAAAATCATTTCTTTAGTTTTTGATGTGTTGATCTGCATGTTATTACTAGCAGTCCAGGATAGAACTGAGTCAGAAATCTGCGGCATATGACTTGTGAAACATGACGAGGGTATCAATTCCGACAACGTAGTGTCGTCAACGTATTTATGTTATTCGCAGGGAGCTCGCAGGTCGTCGATCATGACAATAAATGACAAGGGTCCTAGACGAGAACCCTGCGGCATGCTGCCATTTAACGATTTCCAGTTGTTTTTGCACAGCTCACGGAGCGCATCCATATATTTTACAATGGGACGCCCTTTACCCCTCAAAATTGCCCCTTTCCATGGAGGGATCTGGACCCCCATCTAATACATGGTTCCTTGGGCCCACCCAAATGGCATGTCCATCAGTTCAGCTGTTTTAGCAGTGCTCACTACTGTGACAGACAGACCTTCCGACAGAGCATGCTACTCAGTCTGTAGCGATAGGCCGCATCTACATAAGTAATACTGCGATGCAGCCTAATAATAGTCGGGCTTTGAAGTCGCATGTGTGTTTGTATGCAGTTGGCAGAGGCGCCGTCAGCACGGCGAGGTCCAGTCGGTGAGAAGACAGCTGCCGCATCAGCAGCTGTTTCAGATGACGATATTGAGAGACAGTTGGCTCAGTTGAAAGCTTTGTAGTTGTTCCTCCCGTTGGTTTGCTGCATTGTTGCTGCTGGTCAGTTCAGTGCTTACGTGAAGGCACTTGCTGGATGTAATATAATTTGCTTATTGCATTGTTGTTCGAAAGTAAAAAAATTGCATTTGTAGCACTTTTTCCCTATTTTGGTTCACGGCCAAGTGACCATTATTTTCGTAGTGTCTGTCTGTCTGTCTGTCTGTTTGTGTGTGCAGAGTTTTTTTCAGCCGTCTTCGATCCGATTTGGATCAAACTAGGACACATGTTACATGTCCGGGTCTAGTTGTGTCCCCTACAATATAGGGGCTGAACGGCCCCTGGGGGCTTGGTGACCCCAAAAAAACTTGTATTTTTAGGGGTTTTGGGGCGGCCGTGAACCACCATAGGGTAGCCGCTAGTCACTGTTTATAATCTTTAAAAATGGTTTAAACCTGACAAATTTGCAAAATGTTGCAAAAAATTGATCTGAGTAGTCTGTTATTGAAACAGAAATCGTAAATTGAATGGAGACCCCATAGTTGCTGGCATATTGTTTGTTACATTGTAAATAATCTGCACGGTTGTGCAGTAATAGTGAAATTGTAAGGGCCAATGTTTTCGTGATGTTGCATGCTCGCAGGTAGGTACAACGTACCGTCACCCTTTCCATGCTGCAGGCAAATTTTATGAAAACCAACTTAAGGCATGTAGTGTCAGTGCTAGTATTAGACATGAGTACCGGCACCTTTTTGTTTGCAAACAAAGCACTGGCTAGGCCAAACTTTCAAAACAGCGATGACATGGACGAATTTTTGGGATATTTATTGGCACTGTGCTGATCTGAACACCAGCATTACCACAGTCATCAGTTCAGCTCAGTCTTCTTGATAGTAAGTAACAGAACTCCAACAGTATGAGACTTGTAACTGTCAGCGTCGACAATGTAGCGATGTTCTGCTGCTGTTCGTTAGTTTCTAGTAGCCAGTAGGTTTAATTTATTAAATGTGTAAACTTGTAAACGTAAACGTTTACTAAGTGTTTACACATATTGTGGCGGCCAGTAACAGAACTCTGATATTTCTTAAGCACAATAACAACGTTATGATAAGTAACGGCCAGCAGCCGCCTGTCACGTCAGCTTGACAGCCTGCAGTGAAGTTCATTCATCCGATTGTCGCTTAGTTTTTGCATTAAGTCACGAAAATCTCACCTCATCCTATCAACTGTTTTAGTTGATTCTTAATATCTTGCTACTGAATTTTGTCACTGCTGCCATGTCCGTTTATGCTATCATTTAATTTTGTAAACATTTGTACGATAGCTAATTGTGTATACTTATGCACGCGTTCATCCCTAGTTTCTAATTCATTCTTTACCACTGTCATTGTGAACACGTCTGCTAGAAGTAAGAGTGCTATGCTGCCGTGTGATTTGGTCCACTCCGCAAGCTTACTTCAGTAGCGTTTTGGGTCAGATATTGTCCATCAGTTGCTTCTTCCATTCAACTGTCATGTGGAACATAAGGGACACCAAACTACTGACACTCCTGGACCAGCAGTATGATGGTTCTCCAACTGTTGAGAACACTAGTGTCCCGATTGCTGAAAATTGCACAGATTTTAATATGAATTTTCATAATTTTGGGGGTTATACACCAAACCTGGCAGTTGACTGTCTGCCAAACTGCCTAGTTGGCTGGGGAGGGGTAGCCGTCCTCAGGCCCTACCCTTCCACCCCAGCCTTACAACCGTGGTTGCACTCCTGCTGCTATTGAAATTCCTTAGACTTCAGCCCAAGGTGTGCTCCATCATTTGAGTGTAAAGAACTGTCTGTTTAGCAGGTGACCTCATCAGTGTGCGGTGGAGAATGTACAGTACGTTGTAAATGTAATCATATTAGCTAGCACAGTGATTCCCATCGTTTTTTGCCCATTGCATTTTTTGTCATATGTCAGAATGTCAGTCCTAATTTTGAAGACTGTCTGACCCAAAAGATGCATTGTAAATAATATGGGACATTATGCAGTAAAGCATCGTATTATTCTTGACTAAAGTGTGCCATTTTTGTGTATGTGTCTTTTGTGCACAATATGCGATTTCGTCAGTCTAGACAGTATTGGAATTACTTCAACTAAATCTGCTAATAGATTAATATTCCAACAGTTTGAGTCTGCAAATCAGTCATCTCAGTTCTCAGCTGAAACTCTGAAATTGCCCTATGGGGGAATTCTCTATGATCGTGAACCACTGAACTAGCATTTGTACAGACTTAGTTTATCATAAAAGTGTTATTGTTTTTCCAGAGTTATGATATATTGTAAATATCTTGCTGAACGTCCACCATAATGATGAGTAAAGTGACCAGCTGCATCGCAAGAATTGTGTTTAAACATTATGTCACTGAATGAGTTTTGCAGCGTTGTGTTTCCATGTTTCCGGATTTCAGAGAGTCAGGGATGAGGCCAC
>Ga0209259_1000796_pt1 | contig 10255 bp, 3 predicted proteins | sample WorMetGr2BELIZE1_FD_187417 | JGI IMG/M metagenome (GOLD analysis project Ga0209259, IMG submission 187417) | Marine gutless worms symbiont microbial communities from Max Planck institute for Marine Microbiology, Germany - Inanidrilus... ...
GCGTTGAACAGAGGGCGCCACCTGTGTTCGGCAGGGCGACCATCAGGTTGGGCATTGGCCCACATTCTAGTTGTTATTGTTATCATGTGCGTCACGTGCCGTATGTTGCCAGCCAGTTGACCGAGCGAGGCCTTATTAGCCAAAATAATGTAGATGTTGAGCTTGGTCTGTGGGCATTCGTTGACAGTGAAAGACATCGTTTGGTCTTCTCCGCATGCACACTTGACGTTGTCAGATAGGCCCAAAGTTTGATAATAAAACCGATTTAGCAGTGATCAGTGGTCTTGGAGGAGATCAAAATGTGGTTGTCAGATGGTACAGTCATCCACAAGGGAACAGTTGTCTGTAGAAGCCGATATAAGCCAACACCCACTTATGCCACCAGTTGATGTCAGTGAGGTAAGAGTGAGAGTGCTCCACATTAGGGGCATTTTTTCTTTTGTGGCGTGTTAGCAAGATTTTATGTTGCAATTCACATGCTTGTGTTTGTCTTTGGCTGTTCCATCCGTGTTTGTTGTCTAAGAATGGAATGTCATAGAAAACTAAGATTCTGTCGAGTAGGAGTATGTGTACAACAGTTTTGTGCTTTATGCTTCTGTGTCTTAGGTTGTTCTTAATGGTGTTATATGATTGTACTGCATTTACATAGAATGGCTGATCGTTGGATCTTTGTGTGTGAACAGCGACCGAAGGATATATGGAGATGTCTCCTCAGACGAGCTCGTCGTTGCCAACTGGATCAGATCAGATAGCTCAGCATCTGACGGTCGTACACAGCTACCTCCGCGACGACGATACCGTCGACGATTCCCTCCAGAAGCGGGCTTACTCCGTCGGCAGTAAACCTCCGACCGGAAAGCCGCATTCTTCCGGATCGTACGTGGACATGTCGGTCGGCAGCTCGGTCGGGTTGCAGCATTCCCTCAAGGATGATGCGGAGAAAAGCTGCAGTGCACCGCATCTGAATGACGAAGTATGTCGACCACAGTCGGGCGTCGCAAGTGCCGAAGTCTCCGATCTGTTCATGGAGCTGGATTTCAATCGGAAGTCTGACGATTCTGCGCGGGAGTTTAGAACGCGGGCGTCTAGCAGTGGTGCTCGAGACTTCGGCCATCGAAGACTGAGCCACAACGCTAAAGACGCGCTGTCGCGGATTACTTTTTTTCATCGTGGCGGCGGAGGTGCCGGGACCAGTCAGGATGCGGCCCGACGCCCGCGTACTTCGACTATCTGCCAGGAGTCGCTGCGGCCACGAACGTCGAGCTTCGGCACGTCGGACGATTCGCGGCCTCGGTCGTCGAGTGGCGGCAATGCCCGTTTCCGCGACGTTTTCGGCATGGACAGTGTTCACGGCATTCGGCACTTTGCAAAGCAGCGTTTAACAAGCAAGCGACCCTCCGTGGAGTCGTCAGCTGATTCGCTGGCAGCCGGCTCGGAATACCTGGACATGATGTGTGGAACAAGCACTCGAAGTTCTGCGGTGCAGACTGCTCCGGAGCAGCAGCAGTCTGATCCATACATGGTTATGCGTCCAGGTGGCAGCACTACACAATCTGCTGATAACTCAGAAAGGACAAAAAGTCACATTCCAGCCGGTGATCAGCCCGTGGTGTTAGAGGACAGTCCGATAAAATCGTCGGATGCTCAGTCAGCAGCCGTCACAGAATCTGCCGATAAAAAATCAACAGACGTTGCCGAAAGACCGCTACCTCCGTTGACCTCTCGCGAAATTAACCCGCCTGCACCTTTTGAAGTCGGGATCAGTTTTCAGTCGCTCCATTATACCGCAATGCATCCTGGGACGTCAGCCAACAACGAGGCGTTGGTTACGTCAGCTGCAGCCATTTATGTTACTGTACCATCAGCGTCTCACACTAATGCCGTGCCGGCAAATACAGACGTTTCTTATGCCACTTTGGACCTTCACACTGCTTCAACGAGTACAGTTGCAACAAGCGTGCAAGACTCGCCAGTACAACCTGTTGAGCCATTGTACCGTGGGGGTGCGCATGCATATGCTGAAATTGATTTTAGCCAGTCAGATAAAAAGTAACTGAGACGCGACCATTAATACCATAATGCACCGCGTAGAAGTGGGATTGTTTGTGAAATGCCATGTTTATTATTTATATTGACAAGATGTTAACAGGGGTGCCATATTGCCTCTGGTGTATAATGTACACTTGTAGTTGGAAAGAAGTCTTCTAAAGCATGCGGTGATGATCATGCTTTGGGATGGGACGTAGATATCCCATTGTATTTGACCTTTGTTTACAGAGTGGTGGGCACTGATAGTCAAAAGTTGCCACTATGATCTGCCAGATGCTGACCAACTTTTTACCACATGACGCTATGATAGTGCAGTTTGTGCTGTGGCCGTGTGTCCATCTGTATGTCTGTCTGTCTGTCACAAGTCGGAGTTGTACCAAAATGGCTAAACGCAGGATCATGCAAACAGCGGCTCACGGTAGCCCAGGGATTGAAGTTTTTGAAAGCCAAAGAACTTGATGAAATTCCAATGTGGTCACTCCAACGTGGGCGTCAAATACGAGCGGGGTGGGTTAGAATCTGTGATTTTTTTTACCAATATCTCATCTCAGAAATGTTGCAAGATAGGGACATAATTGCAATGGAACGCTGAGAGGAACTTGTATGCGCTGAATCAAGTGTTGCTGTTTCTAATGACTAAATGATCTCTTAACCACCTCAAACACCCCTTTCTACATTTGCATCGCCTTTCATATTTTTATAACCTACGGGGTTAGAGACTTCAGATTTGGCACATAGGTTGATCGTCGAAACTCCCAGTTTATGGATAATAATAATAATAATAATAATAATAGTGATAATCTAACTTGTATAGTACCGTAAGGTCATAACTTCAGAGGCGCCAACCACGTCTGAAAAAGGCGTGGTCATGTGACCCAGTTTAAATTTTCGGGGCCCCAGTCATATCTCTGGAATGGCTGAAGCTAGTGTCGTCAAATTTTGTACACAAGTAGGCTGTATTACATGTTAGCCTTCCGATGACAAATTACGCCCAAAAAGGGGAGTGGTCAGGGTCTTGTGACCCAACAAAATTTTGAGGTCCCAGTCATATATTTGGAGTTGGTAAAACTAGGCACTTCACATTTGGATGTGCACATTGATAGTGATGAGTACTAGAGCATGCGTGACAGACTACTCCCAAATGGGATGAGTTCGGGTCTCATGACCTCTTTCAGTTTTGGGAAATAACTGATAACGTCTCACATATTGCACAAGACAGAGACATAGTTACAATGGAAGATTATCAGGAAATCGTATGTGTCCTATTGAGTGACACCATAGCACTGATCTCAAGTTGAGATCAGTGGTATGGTGTCATTCAATCAAGTGACTTTGAAGGTCACTTTTGTTGTCTGAAATATTTCTAACTCTCTTACCTCCGGGAATGATGTGTTTACACATAAATCGGAAAGTAAACATGGCTTGTAATTTCAGCTGTCTTGTCGAAACAGAAGGATTTCTCGAGGTCACAGGCAGTCACGTGCGCTGTAATTGTGGACTTGTGGTGATATCTCGCAAATGGTGCAAGATAGTGACATCGTTACTACAGACACTGATATAAAGTGATATCAATTCTGATGACCTTGGGCACCCTTCAAGGTCATTCACCTATTGGCAAGTCTTTTCAAATGGGATTTTTTGTTCAGCTGTTCAGCAGTTACAAGATTTCAACAAACAGCGTGTTGCATGGTCCATCTGCAGTAGCTGAGCCTCTTGTCAAAATTGTTTCACTGTGACATCCAGCAGTGAATGGTACAGAGTCGGTGCATGTAGCACCATCGAGGAGAACTCTAGCGTTTTCTCCCTAATCTGAATGCGCTAGTTGCCTTCGGTGCTTTGCCACTGTTGGTTGGTCTGCAGGAAGGGCATCTGGCCTGTAAAAAATGGGGGATGGTGGAGGTAGGCACTGGTTAGTCCGGATGGAGTGGCGCCCATCCGGATGGTCGGTGTGTCTGCCTCTGTTAGTCTTCCCTTGCACCATAAAGTCCAGAAGTTCTCTTCTGGCACTGGCTCACCCGGGTGGTCCTGGAAAAAGGGCAGTAAAACGGTTGTGTGTGTGTGTATGATATTCAGCAGTGATGGGCTGTAGTTAGCTATTAGTAGTTAACTATAGTAGTTAACTACTTTTAGTAGTTAAAATGCAGTTATTAACTAGAGGCTAAAGATGTTTTACCAGACATAAACTGCATGCAGGCCGCTGAAAGGGCCAAAAATGTCGTTTTCGTCCCTGGTGACCTTGGGCTTTGACCTTGACCTTCAAACTCGTCCGAGTGAGGGACCAACCATTTTCCATCTGAATATAGCACAAATCCGTTCAGCGGTTCCTGAGATACTTCATACAAACAAAAAAGTCACAGATTATGCCAAAAACAGAACCTTATGCAGTTCACTGCATGTGGTAACTGCTTGGAAAAGTAGTTAATAAGTAGTAGTTAGTTAAACTGCTTTAAACAGTAGTCAGTAACTACAAGTGTAGTTAACTACATTTTGTAACTACTTTTTAACCAAAAGCTTGAACTTTTAGGACATTCAACATCCACTGCATGGTTTTGTGTTTTACTCGTGCATCTGGTTGCCTTGTTCTTCTGATTGCAATTATTAATGTCCACCAAATCTGAGTGGTGTTTGAACAGTTAAATGGTGTGACAGACAGACACCCATTTAATGGCCTTTTTCCAGGACAACCTCGGTAAGCCGGCACCAGACAAGTTAAACCAATCTGGATTTTATTGAAGCAAGAGAGGATGATGTGGCAGTGGCATCAGCTGGATCATATGCAAATCATTTGCACCTTGCTTCAGGCAGAACCACGCCAGCAGCTCATCACTCAGATTTTTACAGGCCAGGTGCTCTTCCTGACGCTTAACTGGCAATATCAAAGCAATGAAGGTAAAACGTTGTAGTTACAGAATCTTTAATATTTGTTGATGACTACTTGAAGATTGCCACAGTAGCAAAAGTAGGCAGCTAAAAAGTAGTTAATAACTACTTTTTTTATTGATAGTTAACTCTAGTAGTGTAACTACTTTTCAAATAGTTATGCCCAGTGCTTTCTTGTGAGGGTACACACCAGTACAGCATATCCACATGTTTTTCATGCTGCAGGTAAATTTTGTAAAAAAAAATCTGCTTAAGTCATAACAGTATATATAAAGTCATAATTACAGATCCCACCATGCCTTGAAGTTGTCATTACACTACACTGTGACATTGACAGTTTTAATGGCATTCTGCATATTTGCAGTCTTTGATTATAATGGCCGCCCTGCGTAGCCAGATGCGGACGATGTATTCTCATCCTGTGGTTTCTTCTGTCTTCTTTCTTCTTCTTTTTGCTCGCCTAATCTCAGCCGTCGCAGATTGGATGTCTACCATACTTGCACACATGGTGTGGCCTTAGTGCAAATTTAGACTGCAGGTCTGAAACATGCTGCACGCAGCTCGCTGAATATACAGGACGCAAAAAAATCGCCATCTGGGCACCATCGCACAACTTTGTCGGGCTGTATCTTTGCGACTAAGGCATGTATCGACAATCGGAAAAAAAAACTTGTTAAACAGCAGTACCTCCTCTACATGTCCTGACAATATGGTGAACTTGGCTAACCAACGGCTGAGATCAATTCGTTAGTTTGGGGCACCCCTGCAAATTTCAACGGGTTTTGCGTCTTGGCCGTCTTACTGCACGGCACTGTAGTAGTGGGCGTCAGCCAACTTTGTGGCGTTGAACAGAGGGCGCCACCTATATTCGGCAGGGCATCCATCACGTTGGGCATTGGCTCACATTCTAATTTGTGCGTTTTAAAATTTTAGACAGTTTACAACAGCTGCATACAGTCAGTTTGGCTACATAAGAGTCCTGACCACTATGTGTTCTCCTACTTTTGCTACTGTTTTACAAAACAGTACAGTTGACTCCATTTTCTGTTATAATGTTCGTGCAAGCTGCTAATGTACCTAATCATTTTATAAACAGGTGGGCAGAGCCAATTATGCTTTCACTCAGGGACGTGACTGGCCATAACTGATTTGATTTTTATGTTGCTGGATAGTTACACAGACTAGTTCTTCTGCAGCAAGAACCGTGTGTTATCGAAACTGATTTGTGAGTATACTTAGTTTGTTGTGTGGCATGTGATCTGTTGGTTTTTGCTGAGTGTGAGCGGCGTCGTTAAGCATCGATTGTTAGTGGAGACAATCAGCGTGACATGGACTGGAAGAAATGAAGCGTGTGATCAGTTACTGACGTCTTGTGGTTTGTGTGGTGTTTGTCTTTCTGATCATGGCGTGAAGCCCATTGATATACTCGAGCATAAAAAGCATGCATATTGTTGTTGTAAATATACCATTGTTGTGTAATAAATGAACATTGTATGATGTATGGATGTGTGAATTTTTTTCGGCTCGTGGTTCTTGCACATTGTCATTACCTTGCCAACCTCGGTAGGGGTGTGAAGTACTGCGATGAGCGTGTCTGTCTGTCTGTCTCTGTCTGTCTGTCTGTCTGTCTACTCCCAGTCTCCCACATCTGAAAAACTGCATGTCCACAATTTTCTGTACGTGTTATATGTGGACATGGCTCGGTCCTGTGACGACAATGCAATTTATGCAATTTGTTACGTACTTCCGGTTTTGTGGGTGTTTGCGCTTACCGGCTGATCTGTCACCCCTCGTGGCGACAAAAGCACCCCTTCGCCGCATGCGCTGTGGAGGCATTACCCATTGTTTGCTTCCACCACAGCGCCCGTGGCGGACGAGTGCATTCGCCACTGCGAGGGGTGACGGGGCGAAGTCTGTTATCCCGACTGTCTAGTTTGCAGGTTTTATAACAGTAGAAGAAGTCGTGATTCTGTAATTGTCTTGCAAAATTATCTACTGTGTACTAAATTTTTTATTAACTTTGCATGTTTAATAAACTTCTTTTACACAGAAATGACACGAACTGAAAACACTACTTTTCAAGTTTAAACAACATGTTTTACAAATTTTGTTTTAAGGGTCTACCTTACCTAATATGTTAAGCATATTATTACAACGTTAGTTATCAGAAATTGCTTTCTGTGTGAGGATATGTGCCTTCCATTAACTGCGGGAACAACGAGCAATTGTTCATCTTGTGAACGAAGGGTACGATCAGAGGACTATGAAGAGTTAGTGAAGACTGAGATGGAGCGGTTGATTATGTGCCAGAGGCTCAGAGCAGAGCCTAAGTTAAGGTGCCTATTTTAATTGTAGTGCAGACGACAGATCAACTGCTGGTTATCGTACACGGACTCTCGTCTAAAACCATACACAGGCAGTGATGTTTTGTACGCGTTGGCGACGCGTTGGAGTTTCATCATGTTAGACGCCGGACAGCCAAATAGGACCGAATTAGCATAGTTTTTGATTGAGTAGGGTTTAACGTCCCACTAAACACATTATAGGTCATATCGGGGACGGGTTTTTAGCATAGTCGAGGCAGCTGGGAAAACCAAGGGTGAGAAGTGTGAATAAGTGGTCGTAAGTAATTTGACAAAAAGGCATCTCCGCCACACATGTACGGTTCAGTTGTGTTCGCCAAGTGGCGCACGTGTGCACCCCGTCTAATACGTGCTTCCTTGGACCCACCCCAGTCCACATGCCAAACGGTCTCTCGATCAGTTCAGCCGTTTTTGCAGGGCTCATGATCGTGACACCGACGTACACAAAACGCTACTCCGTCTAGCAATGGGCCGCTATATCGGCCTAAAAATTAACGGGTGTCAGTGGCGACGATGGCCGATGCCTGAAAGGCCGAGAGCAGAGGATGGGGTTCTTGGGGAGGGGGAAACATCCTCTCTCTATCAGCTAGACCCCGAAGCCGTGGCTCAAAGCGTTGACGGCTGGCTTAAGAGGTTTTAGAGACTAGCCGGCTTAAGCCGGCTGGCGTGGACCTTAAGTGGATGGCTACGGCTTAGACAAGTACGCGGCGGCTTACGGTGGCTTAGGCTCCCTACAGCAGTGAGTTCTTGCGAGTCGGGTTTACTGAATGTCTAGCAACATCGAAAAGCAACATTGCTGTAACGATGATGTATAAATATAAGGTTGGTGATCATCATCTCTCGTTTATTAAAAAGTTGACAAACGCAACCATAATACAATTTAAAATACAATTTAAAAAAAGAAATTGAGATGTGTTAAAAAAACTAAGAATGAATGGTGAAATAGTTTTGGTTTGGAGTAGTGTCAGTAACTGTCTTTGTAGGTTGCACGAATGATATAGTCATTGTTAGACAGATCAACAGTTTTCGTTATTAGTGACTTGTTGCAGTGAGGTCGTCGCCTTAGATTGTACGACAAGTCCGGACGGTCTGGGAGGAAAGGTTGCAGCACGTGTTCACTGTTGTTCATAATGCGACGGAACAGTCGTTCGTCTGCGTCATCCATCAGCTGACTGAGTGACGGCTCGTTCTGACTGCAGTAGCCGAGGCGTCGGCATCGGTTTACAAACGCGTCCAGCTTCGCGCGATCACCAGCCGAGCACGCGCCGGACCACGCTGGCGCGGCGTACGTCAGCTTTGCGACAATTGTCGCGCGGAAGACGTCATGCAGTGACGTGTCGCTAATACCGTGATTACGCAAAACGCGAAGCGCGTACAGCAAACTGTTGCACGACGCTAGAACGTTGGTGATGTGGTCAGCTGATGTCAACTGATCGTTGACAATGACGCCGAGAATTCGCAGAGTAGAGACACGCTCGATGTCCGAACATGGCGGCTGCGGGCAAGCTGACTTGCCGCGCTTACCGCGTGCTCTGATGATCATTTCCTTGGATTTCGAGCAGTTCAGTGCAAGATTGTTCGCCGCCGCCCATGCCCGGATATGGCCAATCTCCAACGTGCGTGAGTTCGTGTTGGCCTCGGGAACGACCAAGTACGTGTCGTCGGCAAATTTGAATAATCGGTTGCCGGGCGTGATGGGGTGTAGGTCACCAGCCGTGATGATGTAGGACGACGGACCAACTCCGGAGCCCTGTATTACGCTCGCTTTGATCTCAGCGACCGTCGAGCACTGTCCTGCGTACCGCGTGCAGTGATGTCGACAAGTGAAGAAATCGTGTAACCAGTTGTAAATGTTGTCCGGAAGTTCCAAGGACGCCATCTTGCTCATCATCGTCTCATGGCGGACAGTGTCAAACGCCTTCGAAAAATCGAAGGCGATGACGTGCACATAGGCGTTGGTCGATAACAGTGACCGCACAGTATGTAGCAAAGCGATGATCGCGGCGGTCGTAGAGCCTGTCGGTCGGAACGCGAATTGGTCGTCGAAATTCATCTGCGGGGGCGGTCGAGTCAGTGCCGGATAGATGTATCGACGCACGACACATTTCTCAAGCGTTCGCGACATGACTGAAGTGACCGAGATCGGTCTATAGTCAGTTGGCTGAGAAGGTCGCGGTACTTTAGCGATAGGAGAAATTATCGCCGTCTTCCACTGAAGTGGGACATTGCCGGCGGTCAGAGACTGACTGAATAGCTTGGCTAACGGCGCGGCAAATATCGGCGCTCCAAGACGGAGGAACCACGCCGGTATGCCGTCTAGCCCGGTAGCCGTCGACTTCAGCGTATCGAGCAGCCGGAAGACGTCGTAGTCGTTGACAGGAAAATCTCGGTCCGCAGCAGTGAGCTTCTTCGGTGGTGGTTGATAGATGGCGTCGGTTGAGATAGCTGCGTAGTGGTCGTTCAGAATCTGCGCAGTTATACCACAAACAGGTTGGTTGTTGTCTCTGCGTGGTCCGTGGATGACTTCTCGGACTTTCTTCCATGCCGCAGCAGGACTCTTCTTGGTGTCGATGTCACGTAGCCACTTCGAGCTCTGGTGTGTAATGATTTTGCGTACTCTGCATGCTAGTGCGTCCGCCTCTGCTGTGCGACCAGCTCTCATGAGTCGATTTTTCCGGCGCAGCATCGACTTGACAGCCGGCGTGACGAAGTGTGGGTCGGATGACGTCACGGTGATCTCACGTTCTGGATAGAACCGGTCGATTAAGGCACGCATGACGGTGTACAGCTGGTCGAAGTTTGTCTGTACGCTGGCGTCGTCTTTGAACTCAATCGTCAGACTCGACGCGTGTTTGAGAAACAGCGCATGTTGCGTTGGTGAACGACGTCTGAACACTCGTCGCTCGCTGGTCTTGTTTACTTGCTGTGGGGCCGTACCGGTGTACGCGACGACTGCCTTGTGG
>Ga0209259_1000798_pt1 | contig 10245 bp, 7 predicted proteins | sample WorMetGr2BELIZE1_FD_187417 | JGI IMG/M metagenome (GOLD analysis project Ga0209259, IMG submission 187417) | Marine gutless worms symbiont microbial communities from Max Planck institute for Marine Microbiology, Germany - Inanidrilus... ...
ACCGAAACCTACCGGAATCTGACTCTGGTAGCTTTTGGTAGGAGTCTGGCATACCAGGTCACATAAATTATTCCATATAAGGAAAGCAGGGGTCTAACGTAACAGCATAAACACCTACCAGACATGACCTGTTAGGTTCTGGTAGGTGTTGAAAAACGAACCTTTAGACTGTCCACAGTTACATTGCCATTACACCTGGATTTCAGCATAATGTAACGCACCTCATCAATACTGTTATATTTTCCCTTTTCATAGATAGCACAAGATGTGACTTTTTATCATCTATCCAACAGATATCTCTTAAGTGTCATAAAATATGTGCAAAGATTAACAATGTGCAAAGTATCAACATTTTTCTTTTTGTTCATTCACTGTCCTTAACAGGCTTAAAGCTTTGCAGTTGAGCAAGGTAGGCCTATGGTCCGATTTCTGACTGGACATTATTGACACTGCAGTTGACCAGTGAAGAAAGCATCTCCAGGCACGTGACCGTGCAGATGGTGGACATTTTGAACACCTTTCGTGAACAAACTTGCAAACAATTTGCAATTTTTCATGTCTTTTGGTTGAAGTGGCTTCTGTCCATCATATCAGATTTTTACTGTGTTGACGATTGATGGTCGATAAGCCTACCTTGCTTAACTTCAAAGGTTTAAGGTTGTTAAGGACAGTGAATGAACAAAACGTAAAATGTTGATATTTTGCATAGTGTTAAGCTTTGCACTTATTTTCGCGACATTTGATAGATATCTGTTGTATAGATGATACAAACTCACAATTGAAACGTGTTACGTGCATGAAAAGTGCAAAATTTCTGATTTTAAACTTCCCAAGGTAATGCAGCAACATACTTAAGGTGTGGTGGGTAACCTAACATGGATTTTGTTGGAAATTTACTGCTCTTTGAAGCAGTGAAAGAATTTTGCAAATCCATGAAGAATTGACAAAGTTATAGCCATGGTCAGGGTGGCACCCTTTTTTGACTCACGGTGTATAAGTGAATATTTTTTAAAAATCATATTAATTAGTCATGCATTGTGATTCAACTTTGTAATTCCACAAGGGATAGTCCAGCAGCAGTTCCATACATATGCATATTGGGTTTGAGATTCTGGAAAGAAAAATGCATTTTACTATAGCGCTTTGAAGAAACATTGTATTTTCACATCTTTTCTGATAACAAAAATGTAGAATGAGATAATAAATGTATTTAGAGGTACACAATACGCTTAGGAGGGAGAGATATTGTAGAAAACATCTCACAACGTGACCAAAAAAGACGAAAGTGGGCAATATTTTCAGGTGTGTTATGTCACTCCCCCCAAAAGCACAATTTTGAGATGCATATATGCGGTATTGATTTTGATGTAGTAAACATGGAAGATGACAGTTTTTTTCTTGAGGACAGGTTTTCAACCTTCGACAGGGACCTAAAGAACAAAAAAATTATGGTCCCCATGAATCTTGAGGGGGGTGCACGGACAGCCCCTCTGGCTCCCCGACTATAAGGTAAAAGACAGTTACAAGTAAGGAGTTGAGAGGATGATGATCCGGATGGTGGGTGTGAGTGTTTCTTCTGGTACCGGCTCACCCGGGTAGTCCCGGACAAAGGGCCATTAAATGGCTGTTGTTGTTGTTGTTGTTGTTGTCAAGTACAATCTGAGAAATGACAATAAACTATCTCATGCACTAAAATAGTGCTAAAAGGAAGAGTTTAATAACTATAAAATAATACAACTGACCGGCTTCAAAACTGTCATATGCTTTTTCTGAATGATTGCTTTTGCCTCTTCCGAGCTCAGCATTGTGTTGGAAGAGACTTTAGCCATTTCGTTTTCCAGCTGTTTGAGCCGGCGCATGACATCCTGGTACAGCTGGCTCAGAGCGCCAAGCCACAGTTCGTCCCACAGCAGCGTGATGCGTCGCAGTTCTCCGACAAACAACTGTACCTCACTGATCATTCTAGCACCAGCCAACACAGCACCAACATACTGGTGCAAATACAGCCACAGAAAGCACTATCAAATGTAGTGACTGAATTGCAAGTATAAATTAAACATTTATAAAGTGAACCAAGCATAGAGTGAGTACAAGCACTCGCTGACAGTTCGCGTTTGGCACTATGTTGTCATAGCAATGAAACCCGTGCACCGATTGCAAATATGCTCAATACTGCACAACTAGAGGGCACCGCTACCATTCCCCAACTTATACCCGGGTCCATGCAGTAGGGTGGGAATGCGGCGAGGGACAGACAGACACACAGATGGCCACGGCCAATATACATTTCGCCTCGGCTATGCCTCACGCGAAATGTAATTAAGTGAATGAACACAACGCTAGAATGAATGAGACAGCAGACAGGCACTCATTTAACGGCATTTTTTCCAGGACTATGTGGGTAAACTGGCACCAGAAATGTTAAACTAATCTGGATTTTAATGAAGAAAGAGACGATGGGGTGGTAGTGGCGTCCGCTGAACCATATGCAATCACTTGCACCTCCCTTCAGACATACAACCACACCAGCACTTCATCGCTCAATTTTTACCGGCTCGTTGCTCTTCCTGACACCAAAACAACAGTGTCACAGCAGTGAAGGTAAAATAAATGAATTAGACAGCGATAACATTGCAGAAGTTAATACAGATGGGTGTATTTTGCAACACAGTATGCAGCAGGCATGCAAGATACTCACCAGTGTTATGAACCCAATCTTATGACGATCACAAGACTGCTAGCTCGTTCTACAGTGTGTCCAAGAAAACGGCCCCCTCCCTAAGTATAATGGTGTAGTATTTGAAATACTTGGCAAACATCATTGAAATTTTTACAACAGAATTTAGCACGGTTGTACATTGTGTGCAAAAATTCGTGGAAATTTAACGTAAAGATCGTATTTCATTACGTGTTTTCAATGTTTTCAGTGCTTTGACACTGTTGGTTGGGCGGCAGGAAGGGCATCTGTCCTGTAAAAAATGGGGGATGGAGGAGTTGGGCACTGGTTAGTGGTTAGTGCTGGAGTGGCACCCAGCCGGATGGTTGGTGTGTATGCCCCTGTTGATCTTCCCTTGCACCATAAAGTAAAGGTACAGAGACGGTGCAGATAACACTGTTGAGGAGAACTCTAGGGTCTTCTCCCTAATCTGAATGCGCTAGTCCTTCAGTGCTTTGGTGCTTTGACACTGTTGGTTGGGCAGCAGAAAGGGCAATTCCGGCCTGTAAAAAAATGGGGGGATGGTGGAGGTGGGCATTGGTTAGTCCGAATGGAGTGGCGCCCAGCGGTGTCTGCCGCTGTTAATCTTCCCTTGAACCATAAAGTCCAAAAGTTGTCTTCTGGCACCGGCTCACCCGGATGGCACCCCCAGTTAACAACTGCAAGATTTTGTTGGAGCAAAATTTTACTGCATGCATGCCCCTGCTGATCGCAACGAGCGCATTCAGATTAGGGAGAAGACGCTAGAGTTCTCCTCAATCATTATGGAAACAACGCTCATTACCTCAATTACATGATACTTTTGCTGAGAGAAGAATTCTATTTGCCAGACACGTCTTAAGCTTCAAGAGCAGACTGCATAAAGGTGCAAGAAACTGGCTATCAAACAATGAAAAAACAGAAAACAGCAGACTGAAGAAGGCATGGTGATCTACCATCAACGAAGGTATTCAAAGAATCAACCCGATGTGTAACTGCCCTTACACCACTCCAAAAGTGTAAAATAAGAGCATGTAGAACTCCTGGTACCCAATATGTACAGAAGAACAGGTCTGAGACTCAACGCATAATAATCACTGAGTTAAACCTAGGGTTGTTTGATGCCAATGTGTCAAGTATTGTTGCAAAGCAGTTCTGCAGCACGTTAGCACTGCGGTCATCAGTGGTCGCATCCTCATCCTGCGAAGCTGCATCGTCGATACCAGCAACATCCGCATCAAGACTGTCAGCAGCTGCCGCAGAGTCATCTTCAGCCAAGTACTCGTTCAACAGACCTTACAATCAAGCACATATACACACTGTCATTTTAACAGCCGACGAAACCTTCAAAGACTGGTAAGTAGCATCTCTAGAAGCAAATGCCTTTCTTTATGCCAAATTAACAGTGTCAGTCCAACCAACTACTCCTATCTCAACTACAAGGCACTCTGAAGAGTGCATATCTCTGCACAGTGTGCTAACGATAACCCTAGCTTACCTATTACTATTACCATTTTTACAGATACAGATACACATATACAGATGTCAATAAATATCTGTATCTGTACGTGTAAAAATGCACACATACAGATACGTATAGAGATATTTACATTTTGCGTGAGTCGTAGAAGACGCAAAATGTATTGTGGTCATGCGCATCTGTGTGTCTGTGTGTCTGTCTGTCTGCGGCCGTATGCCAACACTACTGCACGGACTCGGATGTAACTTGGGGGAGTGGTAGAGGCTGCCCCCTAGTTGTGCACTAATTGGCGGATTTGCAATCGGGGCACGAGTTGCGTTGCTATGGCGACATAATGTGAACCCTAGTTACAAGCTTGCATCCATCCCACGATATGACGACATAGTGCGAACGGCCGGCTGGGCGGGGTCTGCGCGTGCTGCTGGCCGCTGACTGGTGGGTGATGGAGGGCATTCTCAAAATTGCGCGCTGTATATGCGAAGTGGGCGTGGCTGGCTCGCCGGTGATTGGCCGTCGACGGGGGGCGTTCTCAACATCACTGCGGCAGTCTGGACTGCGGACTTCCACTGGTGGCGTTCTGGCAACAAAAAGCGAATGCAAAATGTTAGCAAGTACATGCTTGTACTTGCTCTATGCCTGGTTATTGACATTCTTGCAGCTTAAAAGTCGAATAACTTGACAAAGCGAGAAAAAGTTTAGAAGCAAATGCCTTTCTTTATGCCAAACCAACAGTGTCAGTCCAACCAACCAATCCAAGCTGAACTAGAAGGCACTCTGAAGAGTGTATATCTTTGCCACAGTGTGTTAACAATAACCCTAGTTTACCTATTACCCAAATTTCATTTTAAAAATCCTCCACAACTTTTTGAGTTATGCTGCTAACAAATAAACACAAACAGATAACATGGATCAAAACACTACCCCTAGCAACCTGTGGCAGAGCTAATAATTGTTAACCTCATACATGTATTTTATAATAACAGACAGTATTTGTAAACAACTCTAAAGCAAATTAAAAATGGCTGAATAATAGAGCATGTTACCATCTCTGGTTCCTTCCTCTTTGCCGATATCTTTGCCAGACGAGTAGCCAACAACTGCTGGATAAACAATGAGATGTGGAGCATCAAGTGCCACACGGCACAGTAGATCAGACACACTGAGGCGAACGTACGGCTCCGGGTGACTCAGCCGAGAAAACAGCTGCGGTATGATTCCTGTCTCACAAACAGACTGCCACATTTTCACTCTAGTCTGGTGCAATATTCAGCGCAATGCACAACTACTGCACTACACGTGAAACTGTACATTACTTTAATGCCACACATCCACCTAATCATTCTCATCTCAGCCCGCTTTAATGTCAACTCGTTCTCTTTCTTCAGTGGCCATGTTTCACTGCCATATAACATACAACTATGCACACAACTTGTGTATGATATCCCTCTCATAAGAAGTGAGACGTCCTTACTGGTAAGCAGAGGCACAAGTTGTCTAAATTTATCAATTGCTGCTGAAGGCAAGATGAAATCTACAACAGCATGCAAATTTCGCATGCCAAAATAGTTACACGACCGACCTTTCCATGGGGCTGTAGGACTGCTGGCCAGGCCCTCCTCAAGTACATCACGCAGTTCCCAGGCATGCTTCACCAGCATTCGCAGCAGCCGCAGAGTTGCTGTAACTTTTCCATCAACATCATTTGACGTCTGAATGCAAACATTATACACACAATCGCACAAACACACTGTAACTCAGTTGTTGTACAATGATGCTCGGCTACTATACAATGACGAAACATAAAAAAAAATCACTGTCTGTGAAAACTATAAATGACGAGTTATGCTGCATACTTTGTGCCTATGAAATGGAACTAATTCCTACAAGTTGCCTCATTTTTCCTTTCATACAATATCAGCCACCAACGTCACCTCCATTTCAACAGACACTTTCCATGTGAACCTTGTTAGCCAGTTCCTCTCAGTTTTCTTCTTCTACTTGTTTTGGAAGACAAATGACACAGTTTTTACCCACGCGATGCTAGCGTCGCGCGGATATTAGCTCTCGTCGTGTCTGTCCGTCTGTCCGTCCATCCATCACAAGTCGGTGTTCCACTGAAATGGCTAAATGTAGGATCATGCAAACAATGCCACATTATAGCCCAGGGACTCTAGTTTTCTGATGCCAAAAATCTTGGCAAAACTCAAACAGGGTCACCCCCAATGGAGGAACCAAATGCAGGTGCGGTAGCTGAAAATTGGCGGCTTTAGATGCAAAGCGTTAACTTAAGCCCCGTTTACACGATACAACCTGTTGTCAAATGGGTTGTCAAACAGGTTTGACAACCAGGTAAATGTTTGTATACACGATACAACCGGTTGTCAAACCAATTTTCAAACCGGTTGCCAAACCGGTTTGACAACCGGTTGTATCGTGTATACAAACATTCAACCGGTTGTCAAACCCATTTGCCAACCGGCTGTATCGTGTATACAGCCGGATGTCAAACCGGTTGTAGAACCCGGTTTGACAACCGGTTGAACGAACAATGGCTGTTCGTTCAACATGGTTGAACGAACAGCTGTTCGTCCAGATGTTCGTTCAACACGGTTGTCAAACCGTGTTTGTCAAACCGGTTGTACAACCTGGTTTGACAACCGGTTGAACGAACTGGTGGCTGTTCGTTCAACACGGCTGTCAAACTGGTTGCCGAACCGGTTTGACAACCGGTTTGACAACCTGTTGGATGTTTGTATACACGATACAGCCGGTTGTCAAACCGGTTTGACAACCTGTTGTATCGTGTAAACGGGGTTTTAGCTTGGTCGCAAGTTTATCACACTGAGCGTCCACGTCATTTGTTTGTAGCATGTTCGCCGTGAAGCAGTGCATCGCGTGGGTTTGTCAAACAACTGATATTCATTCACTACTACTACTACATCCGTTTAACGGCCTTTTTTCCAGTACGACCTGGGTAAGCTGGCACCAGAAAAATAAACCATTCTGGATTTTACTGGAGCAAGAGATAATGGGGTGGCAGTGGCATCAGCTGGACCATATGCAAATCATTTGCATCTTGCTCTAGACAGATAACCATGCCAGTACCTTACCACTCAGTTTTTTACAGGCCGGATGCCCTTCCTGCCACCCAACCAAAAGCGTCAAAGCACTGTTTACTAGGCTGTCTAATTAACACGTTAGCATATTAAGGAATTAACTGCGATTTAAAAATTAGTGCCACTAAAAATTTTAATGCAGATGCAATCACCACAATCCCCAAAGGCAACTCCTTGTGCAAAAGCACATCATATGATATATAGATCACTAAGATTGGTCTACCCATTTTTGCACAGCTCACGACAGAGAGTCCCTATACTTTGCAATGTGACTTAAAACGTGACTAATGTGTGATTCAAAAAATTAATTGCTGTGATTAATTCAATTTAAAAATTAATCATTTGACAGACCGATTTTTTACAGGTAGAATGCCCTTTCTGTCACCCAATCAACAGCGTCAAAGCACTAAATGGCACAATTCATACAACATCAGCACTGATGACACATACAACAAACATACCGCAGAGTTCAGCTGGAGGTAGGTAAAATAAGCCCTGGCAGATTGCTGATAATAATGGTAGACTCGGTGTACGATGGAACGCCAGATGACAACCAGCTGATCAAGACAGTCGCTGTGCGTGTACTCGAGTAAAGGCAAACAAGCAATCAGCTGACGACGAACAGTCTCCGTGCCGTCATCGTAGCGAGTCTATTAGACACAGCAGTTCCACACACATTCGGTGTCATAACTAACACAAAACACCAACAAGGCAATCATAGATCGCGCTGTGCACTCCCATCACCCCCTCCCGGCGGCGATGGAATGATCCCTTCTGCTGCGTGACTTTGTTTGCAGCAAACATGTTACAATACATTGGCAATCGAGAGGAAAAACCCCAAAACTGCCCCGTCCCCTTGAGATTTCGTTACCCTGCCAGAGGAGGACCAAGCCATGGCCATAGGCAACACGCAAAAAAATTAGGTAAAGATCGCATGGGTGGCCCAGAGATATGCTTGCGAACAGACAGACACACACACAGACAGACAGACGCGCTCATTACAATACTTTGTCACCGCTCTTACGGGCAAAGTAATAGTTACCGACAAACACTCTATCCAGCATCAACCAACATCAACTGGTTAACTATGAAATTACATATATGTACATTGTACAAAAAGACAACTAATAACGTCACGCATCCAAGGGATTCAATGTACTCATGTGTATGATAATGTTTTTCTGCAGCAACGGAACAATACTGGCAAGATACCCTTGCTAATGTTACCAATGCCTCACTCAGGTACAAAGTCTCAGCAGAAATACGCCTCAACTAGAATGTGGGCCAATGCCCAACGTGATAGCCGCCCTGCCGAATATAGGTGGCACCCTCTGTTCAGCGCCACAAAGTTTGGCTGACGCCCACTACTAGAGTGCCGTGCATTAACGCTGCCAAGACGCGAAACCCATTGAAATTTGCAGGGGTGCTCCAAACTTGCCAACAGATCTCAGCCATCAGTAGGCCGAAGTTCACCATATTATCAGGACATGTGGAGGAGGTATCGCTGTTTTATGGTCGCCCTATGTAATAGGGCAGACCATATATACTTTCATCCTGTCGTTTGTTCTTTCTTTCTTTTTTTTTCCTCGCCTAATCTCAGCGGACGGAGATTGGATGTCTGCCATACTTCCATACATGGTGTGGCCTTAGTGCGAATTTAGGATGCAGGTCTGAAACATGCTGCAGGCGGCTCGCTGGAAATGCAGGATGCAAAAAATCGCCAATAAGTCGCCATCTGCACACCATCGTACAACTTTGTCGGGCTATATCTTCAGAACTAAGGCATGTATCGACAATCGGAAAAAAACTTGTTAAGCAGCAATATCTCCTCCAGATGTCCCCCACAATATGGTGAAGTTCGGCCTACTAGCGGCTGAGATCGATCCGGTAGTTTGGGGCACCCGAGCTAATTTCAACGGCTTTCGCATCTTGGCAGCTTTACTGCACGGCAGTCAAGTAGTGTGCGTCAGCCAAACTTTGCGGCATTGAACAGAGGGCGCCACCTATGTTCGGCACGGCAACCATCACGTTGGGCATTGGCCCACACTCTACTTGACAAGTTTTTTTCGGATTAACGATACATGCCTTAGTTCTGAAGATATAGCACGATAAAGTTGAGCAATGGTGCCAAAATGGCGATTTTTGCGTCCTGCATTTCCAGCGAGCTGCGTGCAGCACATTTCAGACCTGCATTCTAAATGTGCACTAGGGCCACATCATGTGTGAAAGTATGGTAGACATCCAATCTGTGGCGGCTGAGATTAGGCGAGGAAAAAAAGAAGAAGAAGAAACAAACCACAGGGCAAAAATATAATGGCCTGCCCCATTACATAGGGTGGCCATAAATATTCACTATACATTTCCAATCTTCCACGAACATGCATCTATACTATCAATTTGTTAGATGCTGTAACACTAACAGAAGCTTACAACAGTGATGTAACTTCTCCAGTAGGTTCACAGAGTCAAATGATTTGTTGCAGTGGGTGGTAGGCTTGCAGCAGCAGCAAAAGTATATGCTATTTGTGCTTAAGGTAAAGGTTGCAACTTAATGTGCCCTGTTAGCTAGCGCTGGTCCATGGTATGTGTATAAACTAAAACTATAGGTAGCACAAGGGAAGGAGAGCACGTTAGTATGACATCGTGCAGCCAGCAATTTAGCATTTATTTAAAATGCCAAATGGTAAATATCCTAAATTAACCACAACACTGGGTATACAAGCCAGCACATTTAGTAAGTAAGAAGTAATTAAGTAAGATAATTTATACACGGCGCTCCTAACAAGTGTCACAAAGCGCTGCGGTCCCAACCACCAAACAGATATGTCTTCAGCAACCGCTTAAACTGTCCGAGACTGTCACAATGCCGTAGCTGTACTGGCAACGTGTTCCACAGACGTGGTCCAGCAGCTGCAAAACACCGGTCGCCGAAGCTGTTGTTTGAACGCCGGACG
>Ga0209259_1000799_pt1 | contig 10239 bp, 4 predicted proteins | sample WorMetGr2BELIZE1_FD_187417 | JGI IMG/M metagenome (GOLD analysis project Ga0209259, IMG submission 187417) | Marine gutless worms symbiont microbial communities from Max Planck institute for Marine Microbiology, Germany - Inanidrilus... ...
ATTCTAAGGGACACAACTAGACCCAGACATATAACATGTATCCTAGTTTGACCGAAATCGGATCAAAGACGGCTGAGAAAAACTCCGCACAAACAAACAAACAGACAAACAGACAGACAGACAGACAGACAGACAAACAGACACTACGAAAATAATGGTCACTTGGCCGTGAAGCAATAATTATTAACGTCTTATCTTATATGATCAGGATAGGTCAGTGGGTGAATGTTTCTTCTGGTATGCGGCTCACACGGGTAGTCCCAAACGAATGGCCGTAAAACGGTAGTAGTAGTAGTAGTAGTATTAGCGTCTTATCCGAGCTGCATCGTGAGTGTGACGGTCCCAAAACTAAAATCCAAAATCTTGGTTCCGGCTGCGAACCAACAGATGTTCAGTTGATGGCGCGGCAGTTGAATCGATTGAGAACCACCTGTCCAGGCAGTCTACAGTCCTCGTATCAACTCGAGTAGTCTGGCCAGCTATTATACGAGACACGGCGTACAACGCTGTCGGAGATCTATGGAGGAGCGGTATTGGCCGAGGTCATCGTGATGGAGAGACGTGACTGCCTTCGCCGGCTACGCCGCTCCGACAACGGTTACTGGACCAACTCGCGAATCCCACTGGCGACTTTGCCTGCTTAGTTTTCACCAGAACGCCCCCATCAGTCGAGGCGCACCGACCACTTTAGCAACATTGCAAGGGCGCAACCACTGGGGGTCGAGGAGGGGGGTCCGGACCCCCCAAATTTGGACGGACCACCCCAACTTTTTTGATAAAGAGTGTGATTACCATTACGTAGCAGCCTCCAGTGCACGAAACTGTGTATACCATCTGTATTTTGTTCTGTACAGTAACCTAGACCAAGGAATTGGACCCCCAACTTTGAAAACGTGGGTGCGCCGCTGCAACATTGTAGCCGACCGTGAATTTTCGACTAATTGTTACATATTTACAGTTTCCAATTCAGCTCTGCTTTTCTATACTAAGCATGTGTCGACCACGCCCAGCCAGCCACGTCCACTTCCGTCACCGACAACCATTGTGATTTTAATAACAGTAATGATTTTAGGCCACTTATTAATATTTTCTTGCACGTGTACATAAAAATACATTACGCTAGTTATTCGGTTAGGTGTATTATATGTCAACACATAGCCTAATTATGTAATTAAAACAACAAGTACTACTGCCGGTAGCATCCGCGATACCGCGAGTTGTCCAGTTACCCTGACAACACAGGCACTGCAGATTTCTGCGAAACGCACATTTTGTCGCGTGGAAGTTCACTGTCTTTCAGTTTATGCGGTCCACGGTGGGTCGTTAAAGACAGCTGAGGCTGCCCCAGGGCCCCACGTTATTTACAGTTCCTGAGCCGCATATTTATACACCGTGTTGAGAAAAAGTATGCAACTTTTTCATATATCTTTCATGGTTTTCGGAGAAATTATACTAAACCTTTTCTTAATGTCCGTTCATCAATCGGTCAACTGATGACAATCTGTTTTTGACGCAATTCTTTTTCCAGTGCCGTAATTATGACATTATTGTAAATACGCCGTGTTCTGAAGATAAGCAAGCAACGCGTCTCCTATAAATGAGATAAGATGGATGAGCAGCTGACTGGCAGTGCAATTAAACAGAGCCTAAACGTCTTGTATACAGCGTTTCTACACGAGGCGAACAAATAGAGCACACAGTGTAGGACAGAACTCCAATTACAGTTGATTAAGAGTTGACAGTTTATAAGTGATGAGTATTGTTGATAGCGTACATCACACGTTGTGTTTCAAATTGCAAAGAAAATTTTCTCCTGGCAGTTATCTTTCTACAGTATCACAGACTTGCGGGCTAATTATTCCATAACGTTACACTGAAAATGTGGAAAAAATCACACCGTTATTCTGTGAAGTTATGTTCAAAAACAAATGTACTACTTTTTTCAGAACACGGTGTACTTAAACTACCGACTACGTTACAGATGATAGTGTTTGAAAATCTCGTCTGCTTGTGCGACAGTGACGGTCAGCTGCTGTAAACAAAGGCGACCGTTGGGGGTTATCAACAACTTGCTGCGGTTGACAGCAGCAGTCGTGCGACGACAAAGCGTAGCTGATATTTGCACAGTTTAATGAGATGTTGCATCTAAAATGTTTGCACTGGCTGAGGTGTGCAATATTTTGGAGATATTGGCCCAAAGCAGTTTCTAGTAACGGAGATGGCATTCAAAGATCACTCACCAATTTCACCGTTCGACAGATCGTAAGTTATATGACTTTCTGGTACATGTTATAGGTCCCATCGTTATTAACAAGAGCTCAGCAGTAGCCGAGATGGGCGATCGTGTCCACAATAGACATGGGCCGAAAAGAGGAGATGGCTGCTGTTCCCCTTTTGGGCGAGGGAGCTAGGTCCCCGTCTAACACAATGTAGCCTGGGCCGAGATCTACTTCCGTACCAAGTGGCATCTTCATCCATCCAGCCGTTTGGCCACAATAGACATGCAACGAAAACTGGGGGCTGTGCGCCCCTTTTAGCGAGGGAGTAAGATATGCCATTAACACTGTCTGTTAACTTTCACCCCAGGCTTGACGAAGAACAACTCCCATCTTTTACACAGCGACCGACACCGTGACAGACTTGATAAGCAGAGCGTACGGGTAACAAACTGCTGGATTCTATGTTCCCTTTCTATAGGTTTTGTCTCATGTATGCAGTCGATCACTTTGGGAATGAAGGGTAATTCAACTGCGATCAGGCGATAATTTAAATGTGTTTTCTGTGTTAATTGGCAAAGCAACATACAGTGTTTAAGTGAAAAGATATGCAATTCTGAGTTTCCTGTTTTGCAAGGTAGTGCAAAAGCACTAGAGAGGTGAGGTGGAAAAACAAAGCATCGTTTGATTTCTTACTTTCTTACTAACACTTTTGCCAAAAAATTATCGTAATCGGATCGTGTACGTCAAGTTATAGCAAGTCAATGGTGGGACCTTTTTGTGAGACACGGTGTACATCAAATCATTTCATGTAACCTACTCGCACAACCAGCGCCGGCGCCTATGAAGTTATGACCTTATTACTATCGATAAGTCGTTACTACATAGTATCGCAAGTTCGCAACATTGCATATAGGCCAGGCTATATCTGTGTCGAGGTTGAAATGTCCCAGGCACAGGACAGGGTGATTTTGGGCGACAGTTTGTAAAACGGTTCGCCCTATGCTATCGGACGGTTGTCTGTCCTGTCTGTTCTGTCTGTCTGTGACGTTGGTGTATTGTGGCCAAACGGCTGGACGGATCAAGATGAAACTTGGTATGGCGGCAGGCCTTGGCCCAGGCCACATTGTGTTAGATGGGAACCCAGCTCCCGAAAGGGGCACAGCAGCCCCCGCCCCGAGTTTTCGGCCCATGTCTATTGTGGCCAAACGGCTGGATGGATCAAGATGCCACTTGGCACGGAGGTAGTCCTCGGCCTAGGCCACATTGTGCTAGATAGGGATCCATCTCCCCCTCCCGAAAGAGGCACAGCAGCCCTCTACTTTTCTGCCCATGTCTATTGTGGCCAAACGGTCGCCCATCTCAGCAGCTGCTGAGCTGTTGTTCAATTAGCGCCAGACTTGCCGGCAGAGGTCAAAAGTCAACAGAATGTGACCAGAAATAAGTTCTTGTCGTAGCACGAGTTAAAATAGCACGTGGCGTGGCTGTCAAGCCGGCTCGGTTGCAACGACGTCTGTATGTCACAAATCACGGCAACGCCAGAAGTCACATCGTAATAACGTGAGCCGATGACTGTGAGACAGAGAGCCGGGCGCGGTGGCAGGGAAAGACGAATAGAGCTTTTCCAGGTTGGCTGGAGTTTAGCGTCCCTTTTCAGCACAAATACTCACCTTGTGTGGCCTCACCGGTAGGAAAACTCCCCCCAGGAGGCCCAGGGCTTAGCGGACTAGTCCATGAAGAAGCCCATCCTAGAATTTCTTATCATACTTAACCTAGTTTTAAAGGCTGTATCAGAGACGAAAAGAGCTTTTCCAGGTGCCGGACGGAGTGGCTACGTCAGAAGTAGATTGACAATGTCGACGAGATGCCGGCATTGACGTCGCACGCTCGCTGCAAGAAACGACGTCGTCATGCCGTGCGCTGCAGTCACCATTATTATACACGGCTTATGTCAGTATCCACCGCCACGTCACGTAATAACTCGACATCTCACCGACACGCTACTTTCATATTAGACGTTTTCGCATGCAACCACCGCGGCTGGAATGGCGTCATTACGACTGCGATATTCGTGGTATAGAATGTAGCATACTTACTTCGTCATTTTTCTAGACTGAAGGCCGTAAACCGGGTTGCGTGGTTTCGTTGTCATGCATATTGTGCTAATTTCCCACACGTTCCAGTGATTCGTTTGGGAAGATACAGACGATCACTGTTATAATATGTATTAGCTTAAATCGGCTTTTCGCGAATAACTACGTCAAAACCTTAACGGATGCGGATAAAAGTTTACAGGCATATGTGGGCCGAACTCAAATTTCACGTGTTTTGCCGCCCTGGGCCAAAGGGGAGCAAAATGGCGGCAACAAAGGTGAGTGTTTTATTGTAACGGGTACAATGAAAGAGTTTGGCTGACCTCCGTTGAGCGACGTCGGCGCAGTAACGAAGCCAAGACGCGAAACCCGTTGAAATTTGCTGGGGTGCCCGAAACTCACCAACCGATCTCAGCCGTTAGGACGCTGAAGTTCACCATATTGTGAGGACATGTGGAAGAGATATTGCTGTTTAACAAGCTTTTTTTCCGATTGTCGATACATGCCTTAGTTGCGAAGACACAGCCAGACAACGTTGTGTGATGGTGCGCAGATGGCGATTTTTGCGTAACTTTTACGTTCTGTATTTTCCGCCAGCCGCATGCATCACATTTCAGACATGCATATTAAATTCGTACTAAGGTCACATCATATGTGGAAGTATGATAGACATCCAATCTGCGACCGCGGAGAATAGGCGATGGAAAAAAAGAGAAGAAGAAGAAGAAGAAGAAGAAGCCACAGCTGCAAAATAGAATGTCCGCATTTGCTACGCAGAGCCGTCATAAAAACCGAGATGATGTTGCATTCGACTACTTGACTGGTCACCGGAGTCATCATGCTTACCGTTGTGCTGCCGGTGACTTGTCTCACTGCGTGCTGTAAAGTAAGTAAGTAAAAAGTAAGTAAAACGTAGATTTATATAGCGCATCGTCGTGAAACCCCGTTTACACGATTCAACCTGTTGTCATACCGGTTTGACAACAGTTTGGTTTGACAACCGTTTTGACAGCCGGTTGCGTGTAAACGTGCTGTGACACAGCGGCTGTTCGTCGATGTATGTACAGTGGCTGGAATGTCGCGGTCTGACGCTGACGGCGACTCGACGACGTGCAGAAAGTCGACTCCAATCGTCGTCAGCGCGGCGCCGCACGGCTACCTCGTCAGCCCGGTCATGTCCTCGTACCCAGTCATCGACGATCAGCCGCGACCAGGAACCGCCCGCTGCCCGTGGCTGCTACAGGTAGATCTCACGGACTACAGGCCGACACGCACTACCCGTAAACTAGGCATAGAGCGAGTACAAGCATGTACTCGCTATCATTTTGCGTTCGCGTTACAACACCCCCGCAGTATGGACGAAATGGAACGGCGTCGTTGCAGATAACGTCGCACACGCCCAATCTTCACGTCGATTTTATCGCTGGTGCGTGCGTGCGTGCGTGCGTAGTGCGTGCGGCGTGCGCTGGGCCTGGCGGATTACCGCTGGGCTCTGCCACGCATTTCTAGTGCTGCCATAGCAATGCAACCCGTGCACCGATTGCAAATCCGCCCAATAGTGCACAACTAGGGGCATACCCTACCACTGCCCCAAGTTACATCCGGGTCCGTGGAATAGTGTAGGCATGCGGCCGCGGACAGACAGACACACACACAGACGCACGTGACCACAATACATTTCGCGTCGTCTACGACTGACGCGAAATGTAATAAGGCCCGTATATATCGTTCATTCAACTCAATTTTTGGGAAAGTTGGACGAATTGCCTCAAATGAAGTAATCATACACTTAATTAAAACAAAGTGTTTCCCTGTCCTATTTTATGGTTTGGAGGCTTGTCCGTTACGGAAGTCGCAATATAATTCGGTCGATTATGTCATTAATAGCTCATTTAGGAAAGTATTCGACACTAAATCACAGGAAGTTATTGATGCGTGTTTAGGCATGTTTAACTGTCTACCTGCACAGCAGGTTATTGCCTTACGCAAAAGAAAATTTTTGAAAAAATTCAATGCAACGGACAACCTATTATGTCGCGCATGTACAGATAATGCGGTAAAAGAGATAGCTTCCTTGTCGTCGGTTGGTAGTTAAGTGTTTTTTTTTCTTTTTTCATTTCATGGTTATGTTGTATGTATGCTACCGTTGTGGTGAAATACAATTAAAGAGATATACGAGCGTATTTACGGGTATTGCGTATCGGGCTTACGTCTTTCATTGCTCCTCGCAGCAAAACATGACCGCGTTCACTCGGTTTATTCAAAGTGTGTCAAAACTCGCTGCCTTCAGGATGGGGTAGGTCACTTGCAGCCAAGATTTCAGGGGAAGGGGTCGTCCATGGGGAATATTTTTTGGTTTCTACAAAACTAGACACATTTTGCTATCTGACAGTGCAAACCGCACAGTGCTACGTGCCGTCGTTTTGACACAATACCGGCGTGTGACAGACGGACGGACGGACAGACAGACGGAATTGCCGTAGGTAGTACAGCGCTTGCAACGCGAGCATTGCGGCGCGCTGTAAAAACGGTTCGCCCTATGCTATCAGACCGTTATCTGTCTGTCTGCCCTGTCTGTCCTGTCCTGTTCTGTCTGTATCGTTGGTGTACTGTGGCCAAACGGTTGGATGGATCAAGATGAAACCTGGCATGCAGGTAGGCCTCGGCACTGGCCACATTGTGTTAGATGGGGACCCAGGTCTTCCGTTCCCCAAAGGGGCACAACCCTCAATTTCAGCCCATATCTGTTGTGGCCAAATGGATGGATGGATCAAGATGCCACTTGGTAGGAAGGTAGGCCTCGACCCAAGCAACATTGTGTTAGATGGGAACCCAGCTCCTCCTCCCAAAGGGTCACAGCCCCCCCAATTTTCGGCCCATGTCTACGCCTCGACTGGGGGGCGTTCCAGTAATAATTGTGATCAAAGGTCAAACAGGAGAATAACGACGTGATATTTGTGCAGGCGCCGCCTGGTCAGCAGATCAACGTGACGTTGATGGACTACACGCCGGCCGTCAAGTCGCCGGTCACGTCGACCGCTGGTCGGCGGCTGGGCAGTGACTCGGCGGCCTGGTGTCCAGTGATTGTCCAGCTGAGAGAGGTCAGCGACGACGGCGACTCGACGCCGCGCGAGACGGTCGTGCGAGCGTGCGACTCGCGAGTACGCAAACGACTCATCTACACGTCACGTGGTAGCAAGGTGCGCGTCACCATGCCGACCACCGCCGCCGCCGCCGCCCGGCCAACGCGACCCGTCGTCGGCTACTACCTTCTCTACTTCGAAGGTAACTAGAACGCACCCGGTCGAGGCCGCACTCATAAAGCCAAATTCCATTACGCTAGCTGGTTCGGAGCTGGCTCCGAACATGTTCGGAGCTAGTTCGGAGCTGGTTCGAAGCTGAAATTTGGCCTATCATCTAGCTTGCTGGCAGCGAACTAGCACGAGCTAGCAGGTTCGCGGCAAATTCCATTACGCTAGCTCGTTCGGAGCTGGCTCCGAACCGGTTCGGAGCTAGTTCGGAGCTCGTTCGAAGCTGGTTCGGAGCTTGTTCTGAGCCAGCTCTGAACCAGCTAGTGTAATGGAATTTGGCACGAACCAGCTTCGAACGTGTTCGGAGCCAGCTCCAAACTAGCTAGCGTAATAGAATTTGGCTTATACCCGTCACCACGCCCAGCCAGCCTTTGTGTGCAGTGTAAACACGCGCACCTCTACCGCTCAGCGTCTGCTCCTGGCTGGCTGACACCGTAGCGTGTCGTCCACGCCCACTTCGACCACGCCCACCGTCACCGGTCAGCCCGTCAGTATCACCGGCCAGCCAGCCACGCCCACCACCGACACTCCTTGCGTCACCCCTCACTTGTGGTTTTAATAATAGTATAGATGAACGCGACTTGGGACATGCGCCAGCAGTAGACCTGGCGCTGCGCCCGCCAGTAACAACAACATCAACTACTACTACATACATTTAACGGCCTTTTTTTAGGACAACCTGGTAAGCCGGCACCAGAAAGGCGAATCATTCTGGATTTTACTGGAGCAAGGTATGATGGGGGTGGCAGTGGCATCAGCTGGACTAAATGCAAATACCTCACCACTCAGTTTTTACAGGCCGGATGCCCTTCCTGTCAACCAACCAACAGCGTCAAAGCACTGAAGGCAGTAACAATAACAACGTGACAGTTAATTACTCTGTGAAATGCCAACTGAATACATTTCGCGTGAGGCGCAGCCGAGGCGAAATGTATATTAATCACGGCCGTCTGTGTGTCTGTCTGTGTGTCTGTCCCTCGCCGCATTCCTGCACGGTCCCGGATGTAAGTTTGGGGAATGGTAAGGGGTGCCCTCTAGTTGTGCACTACCATTGGGCGGATTTGCAATCGGTATAGGGGGTTTCGTTGCTATGACAACATAACGCCGAACGCGAAATGTCTGCGAGTGCTTGTACTCGCTCTATGTCTGGTTATTTCATTAGTCTTCACATTATCTTCATTCTTCAAAACTCCGTGAATTCTTACGATGTTCAGTCTAACGCACGCTACCTAATTAAGGTGTAAAACGAGGCAATCACAGATATCAGAATTCGCCTGCAGCGCCCCCTGGTGAGTAAGTGAGTATACGCCTGACAAATTATGGGCAAACATGGCGTCATCCGCAAAACCGGAAGTACCTAACGTATTGCATTGTCTTCAGACGAGGAGCGAGCCACGGCCACAGTTGACATGTATAGGAAATTTCATGAAGTGTGGACGTGTGTTTTTAGCGAACGTTCGCTATTTGCTGTCGCCCGTCCGTCTGTCGTCTGTCTGTCTGTAACGTTCGTGCGCTTTACTCAGGCGGTTCAAATTTTCGGCGGTATTTCTATGGCATTAGGTACCTTGGCCATCCACTGACACCCACTGAAAATTTCACGGAGATCGTCTTAGGGGAACCCCTCCGCCGGGGGAGTTAAACACAAGAGGGGTAGCCACGCATAGCGATTTCGGACCTATCGACGGCTATATCTCGGAAACGGTGCAAGATAGGAGGTAAGTTAGTATTAATCACTAATAGGAAATCGTATGTGAACTTGGTACCAAAATCGGTGACCTTGAATGACCTTGAACGGCGTAATGGCGTTATTTTGCGTTATTTCATCGAATTCGTGTAGCTTCCGGGGCGTACTGCGTAAAAGTTCACGTTCGGTGTCTCATCTCCTGATGAGTTCTTGTTAGATACATGTATGCGAGCGAGCGGACAGTCATACTGACAGACATACAGACAGACACGTTCGTCGCAATACTTTGCACCCCCATCGGCGGCGAATTAAAAACAAGACGAAAGTACCGTGGTAAACGTTGCATGATTGATGGACGCAGCGTTCAGTTAGTTGGTCAGAGAAAAAAACATCAACGTGCAGTAAGAAAAAACTGCCTCAAGGTGGTCCATATTAAAAAAGGAATGAAAAGAGTTTAGCAGTTGCTGACATGGGCGCCGTTTGACCACAATAGACATGGGCCGAAAGTGGGGGGGTGCTGTGCTCCTTTTTAGCGGGGGAGCTGGGTTCCCATCTAAGACAACGTGGCCTGGACCGAGGCCTACCTCAGTAAGAAGTGGCATCTTGATCCATCCAGCCGTTTGGCCACAATAGACATGGGCCAAAAAGTGGTGGGGCTGCTGTGCCCTTTTTAGCGGGGGAGCTGGGTTCCCATCTAACACAATGTCGCCTGGGCCGAGGCCTACCTCTGTACCGAGTAGCATCTTATCCCATTCAGCCGTTTGGCCACAAGATACAATCATGGGCTGAAAATTGTGCCCCTTTTTGGTGAGAGAGCTGGGTCTCCATCTAACATAATGTGTCCTTGGCCGAGGCCTACCTCTGTGCCAAGTTTCATCTTGATCCGTCCAACCGTTTGGCCACAATACACCAACGTTACAGACAGACAGACAAAC
>Ga0209259_1000800_pt1 | contig 10236 bp, 6 predicted proteins | sample WorMetGr2BELIZE1_FD_187417 | JGI IMG/M metagenome (GOLD analysis project Ga0209259, IMG submission 187417) | Marine gutless worms symbiont microbial communities from Max Planck institute for Marine Microbiology, Germany - Inanidrilus... ...
AACTCACCTTACAAAAAAAAAACAAAAACCTTACACAAAGAAAATCCAACACAAAATCGAGAACAATAAAACATAACATAATAACTAAGGGGGACCAGTAACAGACTGGCATTGGCTCATCAATGGTGTGACGCACCAACTATGTGGACACAATGTGGAACATTATGGCAGCGTTAACCTTGCAGCCAATCACCTAACAAAGCGTGTGATCAACAGACTAGTTAGTAAGAGCATCCATTCAATCTGCACATCTAAATTAATACCTCAATTCGATTCAGCATGTGCTACCTGTGGAGAAGACAGTAAACGTAGCTACTACACTGTGAGTCAAAAAACAAGATAGTCGATTTTGATGACTGTTTATAAAAATTCTTGCACTGGCAGATTCCCAAGGAAATATTTATGTGCTCTCATGAAGATCTGCCACCTAACCATAAATGCGTAACTACATTATCTTGTAAAACATGAAACTATTGGTGAATGGTGCAAACATCTGAGGTTGTGTTCACGATAGAGGCAAACATTTTAAGCACTTGATTTAACTTTAGGCTTACTTCCTTGGGTAGATGGACTATGGCAGCAGTTACCAGTTACTGTCACCTGCTCATACATTGAGCTTACTTGTCAGACCATATTATGGCCGCCCTATGTAATAGGGCAGGCCATTATATTTTTGCCCTGTGGTTTCTTCTATCTTCTTCTTCTTTTTTTCCTCGCCTAATCTCAGCAGTCGCAGAGTGGATGCCTACCATACTTCTACACATGGTGTGGCCTTAGTGCGAATTCAGGATGCAGGTCTGAAATGTGCTGCGCGCAGCTCACTGGAAATACAGGACGCAAAAATGACGCAAAAAAATCGCCATCTCGGCACCATTGCACAACTTTGTTGGGTTGTATCTTCGTAACTAAGGCATATATCAACAATCGGAAAAAAACTCGTTAAGCAGCAATACCTCCTCCATGTGTCCTCGTAATATGGTGAACTTAGGCCCACTAACGGCTGAGGCCGGTTCAGGAGTTTGGGGCACCCATGCAAATTTCAACGGGTTTCGCGTCTTGGCAGCGTTACTGCATGGCACTCTAGTAGTGGGCGTTAGCCAAACTGCAGCGTTGAACAGAGGGCGTCACCTATATTCGGCAGGGCGGCCATCACGTTGGGTATTGGCCCACATTCTAGTTTTGAATGTAATTGCACAATCTGCATTCTGTACATCGTATACTGTACGAAAATTAAGTAAACCTTTGTAGCTTATATAATGTGGGTATTGTTAGATTATGTTAAGTTTCATACAAGGCATCTGATGACAATAGAAACAGCTGGTGGTAATTGTTAATACTCTGATTTCACAAAGTAGTAGTAATTTTACAATGTAATAGTGTAGCAATGGTGGGAGGCTCTGTCAGAGACACAGATGCATATATCGACAATCTTGAAATCTGTCAGTGAAAGAATTTTGCAATCAGTTTCCATAAGCCCCAAAATTAAGTGTTGTTTTGACTTACAGTGTAGTCAACGTACAACAGTTATCATATAGTGAATATACGGCTACATATAATCACTTAAGTATATAGTGTTTCCTGTCACAAAGACCACGCTTACTGAATTGGACTTCTGAATTATCAGAAATGGCTGCTCTGAGTTGCCTCAGCAAACGAATCAATTCAAATCATGAATCAGACAATACTAGTTAGCAGACCGATGTACAATGATGTAGGATGATACATCAGCACACCATGAAGCAGTCATATTAACGATAAGGCAGACACAGAAACAAGAACAAGAACAAGCACAAACAACACTAACAGCATCAGTCACAACATTCCCTAAACCCACAACTCACGGGGTTCAAGTCTACCATCTACCACTAACATCTCCACAAAACTTCAACTTCGACATTATACACAACACTGCACGATTCTTATAAAAAGGTCCTAATTTTACGATCACAGTTTTACTTTTCCACTTCCTTACAAAACGACTGCACATTTTTCAGTTTCTGCACTTTATGTGCCATCAACTTAGCATTATATATTTTCGTTGCAATACACTATTTTAAGACATAAAACGTATATTTAACAGAAGCTCAGCTGTGCAGTGCTTTCTGTTGTAAAATAAATTTCTAAACCAAATGAAAATTCAGTTTAGTTTACACGAAAATATAGCTCCATGGCCGACTTCTAACCCAAATTATGGCCAAAACAGAGAATTCTTCTAAATGTACCATATCCTAAGTCTGTGGAATGATACTATATGAGAAGTTTTATGCACAGCCACAAAGATTAGCCAACAGCCAAGGCAGGTAGCAAATTGCTAGCGTAATACATATGACTCGTACATACAGAAAACTAACAGTGTGTGCAATACAACAATCAGCTATCTAGTAGCGCTCAGCTGAGCTATATCAGCCAATGTCTCAATCAAACAAATACCAACCACAAGGAATAGCCCAGTAAAAAACTCAGACCAATTTCCAGCACAATCAGCCTCCATGACCATTGACCATAGACATTCTACAGCTAATTTCACCTACCAATGATGCAATACGATACCTAAATTTATCACAGTTCAATAATGATGAGCCATGCTCATCTAGACTTTGTAGATGTGCCGCATAACTTACTACGGATAGAAATGGAACAAGCATTAGTAATAATTAATTTTTCATTCTTATCTTTTAACGTTTAAATTAACCATCCACTAATGTCTACATATAGTTATTTGATGCCAATGAAAGTTCCACCAGTAACTCATACAGTACACATTGCTGAGCAACAAGTTAAAGTAGCAAGCAAGCATTTACCTAAAATAAATGCGAGGAGAAACAACCTTGGAATCCAATTACACTGTGTTCCAAAAAAACTGAACCACCAAACTCATGGTGGTAACTTTGTCAAATCTTAACCGATTTTCAAAATTCTTTCACTGTTAGAGTAAGCGATAAATTTGCAGTAAAGTGATCGCTAAAATCCCACCACACCTTAAATGCATTGCTACACTACCCTGTGAAACAGTAATGTCAGAAAACAAGTGGCAACTTGAAACAGGTATTATTATTAATGGTAAATCATTAATCACTGTAGCTAGGCATTTGAGGTGTTGTGGCATTTTCAACGAAAATTTACTGCAAATTCACTGCTGAGTATGCTGCAAAAATTCAAGACCAGTCAACATTTGGCTAAGTTACAGGCAAGAAAGCTGATTGTCTCACACACTCTGTGTGCCTGGGCACTGTCCTGCTGAAATATGAAGAAATCACCAGATATCTTGAGTTTGGCTGTTGTTAACTGTTGTTTACATTGATTTTAACTTGGCTTAGACAATTATCAAACTGGTGTAAACCGATTTTGACTTGCCAACTAACATCATCAGAGACTGTGATTGAATGTTGATGATTCGCGAAAGGGTTTTGCTATGGAGCCTATCTTCTTTGTTGCGGCAGCTGCGTACAGTCAGTCATTCTGTGAGGTGCTCCGTAAATATCTTCTCGTTAGCAAATTACATATTGCTCACATCATTAGATGAGTATTTTTCGACAACAATTTTCAGTCACTGAATCTTGCATGCGTGGTAGTTTGTTCATGCAGTTCTTGAGCATGACGATTTCTTGAAGACATATTTCACAAGGTAGGGTAGCAACGCGTTTAAGGTGTGGTGGTATCTTTAACTATTACTTCTGTTGCAAATTTAATACTGAGTCTAACAGTGAAAGAATTTGGAAAATCTGTTAATATTTGACAAAGTTACCACCATGAATTTGGTGGTCCAGTTTTTTTTGGAACACAGACTGTAGTGTGTGTACTCTAAATAGCATCAGAGTTGTACCGAACACACTTGCCAATATACCCTTAATTTAGCAGGATACTGCACAATTTCCCTTTCATAAGCATTAACTCCTTAACACAACAGAGCCCAACAAAACTACAAAGAGCCATTGGAGCTCAGTTCAGCAAAGAATAAGACACACACAAACACACTGAACGCTAGCATCAACACAGGACAAGAACATAACAAGCTGCATTAGAAAACCTGCAATGTATCAGTATAAAAATTAGAAAGTAAACAAGCAATAAGCATAGTTTGATTGACAATCGGATACTATTTTTTCCCTAAAAAACGTTAACTTGGCCAGCAACATTGAGAAACAGACACGATTGCTGTAAGCACTAAAAGTCTTCTAGCTCTGAACAGAATTCAAATGGCACATGATCGATTTACATATATCACACCAGTTCAACTACAGATGCCACATATAATGTGCTGCCAAAAAAATCCAATTAGGCCTAACTAATCTCTGACTCAACAACTGGCTGCAGTGAAAGCTGCTCGAACTTTGATTTTAAAACTGCATTTCTACAATAGATTTGTCAGTATCTGGCTTGTTTTGCCAACGACAGAAAAATGATGCAGTAACTTCTACTAATTATACTGACAAAATAGAAAGTTTTACGTGCATATGCATAAACTCTGAGACAGTGTTTATATATTATGCATATGCAATTTCGACAGATATATTTAAACTCTGAATATCCTACAGCTTCAGACATCAAACCTTGCCATAGACAGTCCATGGGCAATTTCGTTGGGACATCTCTAATATCTGTGCAAAACTAATGGGAAAACAATCCAGCAACACAGAGCCTACAGCAGTGGTGAAAAGCAATGCAGCTGGAGCTAAGTGGCAACTGCTGACCACAAAACAGTAAGTGTCATAATCGAATATTGCAGACAATAACAGACAGCGTCAACTGCACAGTCAGCAAAACGGGATTTTCTGACACGACGTTTACAAAACCAGCAGCACCGTGACCATTCTGCTCAAATACAAGAGCGAGAATGCACATGGATATGTAGAAATCCAGCATCTCGACAGTCACAAATCACAGTGCTGATGTGCATGTGGATTTTGTAACGTGCAGAAAGATCCTACATTACAAAAAGTACTCAGGTCGTCAGAAGACATTAACTAACGCTGTCCTCTGCTGGAGGCGCTTTAACTCCATTTACTTCGGATGACTCTTTGTCACGTGATACGGGCTTCGTTGCTGCTCCATCGGGTGCTCGCTGCATCATGTTGATGGCATTCTCATCAAGTACTGTCTTGCTGGTGGTGGTTCGTCTCCGGAGCCAGGCATGGTTCAGAGCCTGCGGCGGCGTCATCCGTTTAGCTGGATCCCATTCGAAACAGCGGGAAAGAAAATCAACGAAAAGCGAATCCTCACAGCCACGCAGCGCTTTGGCAAGGTCTCGGGATGCTGGTGGACCACGGTACTTGCCGCGGCCCGAGCGACCACCAGAGAGCTGGTAACGTCCACTGGGGCTGGCCGTCAGCGAGCAGTATCGGGGAAATCCACGCGAGCTGATGAAATGTCGCGACCGCTTGCACACGTCAAGTAGTGATTGCGACGGCATGCCAATGACCTCGATGACGCATGCCAGCTGATCAGCCTCATCCTCTCCCGCAAAGAGTGGAGTCCCGGTCGACAGTTCGGCTAGGATGCAGCCCAGGCTCCATATGTCAATTGGCATACCATACCGCCCACCCAGAATAACCTCTGGTGCTCGGTAAAACCGAGACTGGATATAGGTGTAAACTCGCTGGTGCTCGTAACAGCTGGAGCCAAAATCAATCACCTTGACTCCAGATCGACCCAGCTGCTTCAGCAGGACATTCTCCGGCTTAAGGTCACAGTGGATAATACGGCTTCGGTGCAGGATATCGAGACACTGCAGAATGGAGTGGGCAAACTTCCTGACGAGCTGAAGACTGAAGCCGTGAAACTTGTTCTTCTTTATCAACTCATAAAGGTTGATACTCAGCAGCTCGAACGTCATGCAGATGTGTGACCGAAAGACAAAATGCTCGAGCATATGCACTATGTTCATCCGGCCTTCGCTGTCCTGAGTCCGCAGCTGTTCCAGAATCCGTATCTCTTCTGCAGCCTGCCTGTGAAATCGCTTCTCATTCCGAACAACCTTCACTGCAACATATGTCCTCGTTTTATGATCATATGCCTTCATCACATGGCCGAAACTGCCCTTTCCGATGACTTTTAGTACCTCATATCGATATGCAAGGTGATCATGTACAACATGAATGTATGAACCCTGTTCGTCATCATATCCATTGTTGTTGTTTCCTCCTGCGCTGCCCTGGCGCTTCTTTGCATTCAACCCGGCATAGTATATTTCATCATACGAAACGATCTCTTTCTGTTCGTACGGCGAAAGTTTGGTCGCATAATGCTTCAGTATCGACCCAGGTCGAAGAAAATAAACCGTAGTATCAGTCGTGGTTTTGACTGCAGGAGGAGATGCTAAAGAGGGACTGATAGACTGTATTAACGTTCCATCTGCTTCATTGTTATGTGTTTTTGTATCATTTGGTAATGGTCCATTACCAGCCACAGTTGACAGTACTTTAGGACCATTCTGGTAATCACTTCCAGGCTGTCCACTTGGTGCAGACGAATGTGGTGCCGACATCACAGTAACAAACACAGTTACACAACGTTCAGCAGGAAGTAGCGTTTTTCAGCAACACAACTGCTAAACTGATGCTGACCAATCAATATCCAGTCTGGAGAAATCGTGATACTCAGGAGGACAACTGCAAACACAAACATTCCAGATGTTATTTCCAAGAATAAAACTTAATCTATCTATATATATATAAAGGAGAAGAGAACTCCACTATCTCCTCCACGGTCGCTAATCAGATTGTCACTAGACTTTACACGTGAACATGGTAACTCACAAGAATGAAAATGGTTGAGGTCTGATTTCGATCGCAGCGTTCTAATTAAAGTTACGCGCGAAAATAGTATAACATTAATTAACTCTACAGCAGCAACACCACAGGCCAGCCGGCCAGCCACCACCATCACCTGCCAGCAGCAGCAGCAGTAGTATAGGCCTACACCCTTCAGTCATCAGCCATGTAGACCGGCATGCACACAGGCAACCAGACCACTGCACGCGTGCCGGTCGCTTATGGAACTGATCATCCACGGTCGTATGCTGTTGACGCATAGCCTTAATTATGATCGCCCTGTGTAATAGGGCAGACCATTATATTTTTGCCCTGTGACTTCTATCTTCTTTCTTTTTTCCTCGCCTAATCTCAGCGGTCAGAGATTGGATGTCTTCCATACTTCCACACATGGTGTGACCTTAGTGCGAATTTAGAATGCATGTCTGAAAGACTGAAACCTAGTGAATGTGGCTCGCTGAAAATACAGGACGCAAAAAAGTCGCCAAAAATCGCCATCTGGGCACCATCGCACAACTTTGTCGGGCTATATCTTTGCAGTCTAAGGCACGTATCGACAATCGGAAAAAAACCTGTTAAGCCGCAATATGTCCTCCACATGTCCCCCCCAATATGGTGAACTTCGGCCCACTAGCGGCTGATATCGATCCGGTAGTTTGAGGCACCCCTGCAAATTTCAACGGGTTTCGCATCTTGGCAGTGTTACTGAACGGCATCTAGTAGTGGGCGTCAGCCAAACTTTGCGGCATTGAACAGAGGGCGCCACCTATGTTCGGCAGGGCGACCATCATGTTGCGCATTGGCCCACATTCTAGTTGTTACTGTATATATCGACAGTAAGCCGTTGAGCATCCACTAGATGGTGTCAATGGCGCTGTTACATGAGTCACATAGGGCTAGCCGAATACCCAGTCGCCCTATATATTAGTTACAAAATTTCACAAATATGAATATCTAATTTGACAGCACATAAATCTACATTCACTTTCAAATTTTTCGTGTGGTAGACTAAGATGGCAGATGGGTAGTTCATCAGCTAGGCATGCCGGGTATGTTATTACTTTCATATCACTGTTTTTAATCGTATTGTATAAAATATAGCTCAACTATCATACAGCGCCTATGTAATGCTCAAAGTCAGTTGAAATCGTGTCAACTGCTGCTAAACTGTACAAAAAATAGCATTTAAAAAGCTTGCAATAGCCAAATGACCTTGAAATCACTCAAGGAGTCAAGATCATAAGAAATGGAGCTAATCGATAGGCCATGTATCACTGCCTAGTAGTGACCTGTAGTAATGCATCTATCTTGCACCATCTCAGAGACTACTAGTTTTACAGTGCACGTGACTGACTGCCTGTGACCTTGAGAGGTCTTTCATTTCCATATGGCCATTAAAATAATGCACTGTATACACTTTTCAATTCACGTATGAATAAATTCTAGCCAATAAGTGCTACCTTTCCAAGGTGTAAGATTTAGAAACATGCTAAGTTACTTTCAAGGTCACTCATGGTTATTCACACTGGCGATATATGACAGACCATATGACTTCCTGTTAGTGTTTCATTTTAACTATGTCACTATTAGAGATGTACCAGATATCTGGTTCCAGATGGCCAGATATCCGGATCCGACAAAAAATCCGTAAACAATCGGATATCTAAACTGGAATACTAAGGTATGAATGCGCCATTTTGGCACTGTTTTAAACAATAAATCAAAAATGCACTGTAAACAGACTTACAGTAAAAATTAAGCCATGCATGGCAGTATTTTTCTGTAGATTTCACGTTCACTTCACGTTCGCTATTTGCTGTCGCCTGTCCGTCTGTCTGTCTGTCTGTCATCTGTAACGCTCGTGCACCCTACTCAGGCGGTTGAAATTTTCAGCAATATTTCTACGGCATTAGGTACCTTGGCCATCTGTTGACATCCACTGAAAATTTCACGGAGATCGTCCCAGGGGACCCTCCGCCGGGGGAGTTAAACACAAGAGGGGTAGTAAAATATAGCAATTTTGGACCTATCGACGGCTATATCTCGGAAACGGTGCAAGATAGGAGGTAAGTTAGTATTAATCAATAATAGGAAATTGTATATGAGCTTTCGATTGGTACCAAAATCAGTGACTTTGAATGGCCTTGAACGGCGTAATGGCCGTTATTTTGCGTTATTTCAGCGAATTTTCGTGTACGATGTTGCCGTAAAACAATTATATTAGGCCTACCTCATTTTCAGAATCTACTTTTAATACTCTATAACCATATTAAAACGATCTGCGCAATTATTCAGCAATTATTTGGGCAAAACAAAGATTATTGATTATGTGCATAGATTAGGCCTACCATAGATATTTATAGTAGAAATTAGCAAGTCGGTTCAGTGGGCATAGGCGATGGTCTCCTCTACATGTATGTTGTCGTCATACAAAAGTTCACGTTCGCTATCTCGTCTCCTGATGAGTTCTTGTTGAAATATGACAACAGCAATGAATAGGCCATAATACTGATATGCAGTCTGGCCGTAACATAGCACATAGGTCTACTTATTCGCAGGTTTAGCCACTTTACCTTAGTTTTAGCCGTCTTGAGTACACTGCATGTTTAACATTGTACCCTCATCTCGTCAAAACTGTGCGATCAATTCGTCTCACGGCCAACTCGTCACACAGTCAACTCGTCTCTTGTGACAAGTTGGGCATGTGACGAGTTGACTGGCAGCCAGGGTTAGCACGTGGTAAAAACTTTGTTGTGTGGAGAAACAGTCGCTAAATAGCAGATGTCAGAACAGTGGTTGACGGAATAGTGGCCTGTACCCAAGTTGACCAGACCGCGAGTTGTCTAGTCTGTGACTTGACTAGTTCACGACTTGACTAGTCTGTGAGCTATCCAGTCTGCGATTGTCCAGTCCACAAACTGCCTAGTCCGCGAGTTGGCATATCCGCGAGCTATCCAGTAACCCAAGCAACAAACATGCTAAAGATCAGACAGACAATGCTGTAAAGATAACCACGTCATTATGACATTTGGTAATATCTTAATTTACACTTAGCAAGTAAGTCCTTACTGGACGTTTAGACATTTCCGAGTCCACAAACTCAGGAAAAGCATCGGCCAAACGAGGTCGTGCCACTTACGTGTACAAGTCACAATTTTATTTTAAAACAACGATGCAATAACAGGGACAATATAACAGCAATGACTCTCGCTATGACACACTGAAGCCAACGCACAATGGCAATACCGTCATCAGAATGCAGGTCATCCAGTTCCACATCGCCCATAGATTTGCACATTTATTCCAACTCACAACGATTGCACAAACTGTCAATTTATCCAGCTACTGATAATTTACGAGCAACTGACGCTATAAATATTAAATAACCTAACCACAACAAACCCACAAAAATCACAATTATTATGCTGACCGGAAATAGACTGGCTTACATCACCAACAATACCTC
>Ga0209259_1000801_pt1 | contig 10231 bp, 7 predicted proteins | sample WorMetGr2BELIZE1_FD_187417 | JGI IMG/M metagenome (GOLD analysis project Ga0209259, IMG submission 187417) | Marine gutless worms symbiont microbial communities from Max Planck institute for Marine Microbiology, Germany - Inanidrilus... ...
TGTATACACGATACAGCCGGTTGTCACAGCCAGTTGTCAAACCGCGTTGTACAACCGGTTTGACAACCGTGTTGAAGGAACAGCCACTGTTCATTCAACCAGTTGTCAAACCTGGTTGTGTTCATTCAACTGGTTGTCAAACCGCGTTGTACAACCCTTTTGACAACCGGCTGTATACACGATACAGCCGGTTGTCAAACCGGTTGTCTAACGGGTTTGACAACCGGTTGAGTGTTTGTATACACGATACATCGTGTATACAAACATTTAACCTGTTGTCAAACCCGTTTGACAACAGGTTGTATCGTGTAAAAGGGGCTTGACAGGTGTCAATGTGGTAAACAACAAACGATGCTTCACGTCATCAGACCAAGCTGGACGCTGGTCTGCAGTGACTTCACTCAGCTGACAATGTTGTTGCTGCTCAGTGGCTGATGGCTCACGACGTTGACGTGAACGCAGTTGTCTCTCACGGTCTGAAATGTTTGTTGTCGTTCACGAGCTGTGTACCATCAGCCATTGAACAGCAACATCGTCAACCAAGTGAAGCTGGTTCAGTCGAGCCTCCAGCCTGGTCTGGCGATCGGGGAGGGGGGGGCTGCTGTGATGACGTGGAGCAGTGTTTGTCGTTTTCCACATGGAGACTTGCAAGATCCCACTTTTTGTGGCAAGGTGTGCAGTGGCCTTGATTAGTCTGGAAGCGGTTTATTAGCGACCAGTTATTGTGGCAGATCAAATCCTGGTGTCCGGAGTGAATAAGAATTTACCACCGAAACTGACTTCCAGTCATCTTGTGGCTGAATGGTAATGTCTGTGGGATGAGTAGATGAGCATCGGACCAAAGAGGTCTGCATGATAGCAGACAGTTGTGCCAAGGATGAAACACGTAGTTGTGTAGCTGCCTTTCTACATTGACGTAGCTTGTTGAATGTCGCTCGTGACTAAAAGACGTGGTTATGATTGCTGACGTCAGACACGAAGACGAGGTGAGAGCCGCTGCGCTGTCCAACAAGACTGAGCTGAGTCGTGTCACAAAAGAACTGGAAGCAGCCAAAGCAACATTAGCACAACACAAGATGTCAAACGACTCGCTGAATTCACAAGTAAATATCATGCAGACCCTTACGCTGTTGGTCTGTTGTTGCATTTACTGTTACAGATATCATGAACAAGAAGTCTTCCAGAAGCAGGACTTTTGTATAGACAAGTTGTTAGTTCATGATAGCTTATCAGTGTTAATCAGCGAAAATGGCAGTAAAATAAGATATTCATTGACTACTTTTTTCTGTACTTCACAAACTTGCATTTGCTTTACTACACTTGTTACCCGCACAACGCTATGCTAGCGTGGTGTTAGCTATGATCCTCTGTCCGTCCAGCTGTCTGTCTGTCACAAACCGGCATTGTGTCAAAATGGCTGAATGGATCGAACTCAATTTTGGCATAGAGGCTGCCCTCAGCTTATCCTACACTGTGTTTTAAGGGAACTCGGGGTATGTCCAAGGGTACTTCCCTCTGGAACTTTGTCCCAAACTCTGAAGGCACATTGATTGTCGCAAGTGTTGCCAAATTAGTTTGACTGACTGTCACTAGTTTATAAGACTGAGCGTCCACCTTTGTGTACAACACAATGAGCGTGACACAGCGAGTCATGTGGGTCCGTCTGCGGCAGCTGAGACTTGTTCGTGGAATGGAACTGAAAATTTATTCAGTATTTCATCACTGCCTGCCAACTGTTGTCAAGTTCTACAAAACAGTTCTGTTCAGTGTCTATGTATGTGTGCATGTATGTGTGTGCTAATATTGTTAATTACTCTAGGGTACTGTCATTGGAGTGCCAGTATAAAGGAAGCTATGCCCCTTCCGTCAGAATTTCAGTAGTGGATGAAGAAAAGATGAGGCAAGGCCGCTGGATGGAGTCAGTGGTTTGTGGTTCCTTCAGTACTTCAACACTGTTGGTCGCGTGACAGGAGGACACCCAGCCTGTAGAAACGTGTGCCACTTATCTCCAAAGGTTCTCGCTCCGTGTAGGTCCCGGGGCTGTAAGTAAGTGGGTAAGTGTCTAAGTAAGTAAGTAAGTGACAAATTTACGAAGCACCAAAACCAGAATAGGCCATCTCCATTTCCAGGCCAGATGTCGTAGGAGGTGACTAAACCTGGCTTCAGATTTTTGTGTTTGTTTTGTGTTGTACATTTCTTTTGATTGATGAATGCATGCTTTTGTTACGTTAGGTTTAGTTTTCCATACCACCAAGCCAAGAGACGGGCTTGGGGAATGTCTCCAAAATGACCTATTTTGTGTCAAGTGGGACGTAAAACCTTAACTCAGTCAGTCATTCCGATGATTCTCATTGACAACAGGTAAAGGAAGAAAGCAGAGTCGGGGGACTAGCTGACCCAGTTAACTTGCCAGAAAGGCCATTAAAGTCGTGGTGGCGTTACTGTTGGTATTGCAGTGTGATCATGTGTATCTTGTGACAGGTTACACAGCTGGAGCATAAATGTGCCGTGCTGGAGTCGGTGAAGTCTACAAATGTGAGCTGGAGTTTTCACACGTTCAACATTTCTTTTGTACTCAAATATCTCATTGAGAACGTACTCAGTACACAAGAATGTAAGCTCTGTGTGGTGCTGTAACTTTGCTGTAATACTCAAGAAACGACTTGTATGTGTGTTAGGCTGCAGACCAGAAGCTGCAAACTGCTATTGATGGGAAGAATCGACTCGCGTCTGAGTTGAGACTTGCCAGACAAGAACTTTCAGAATGCCAAGTGGTGAGTATATGTGTGAGGTATTGAATTTTTACTTTTACTATTTTTATATGCTAATTATTATTTTATGGCTTTGGTCAAGTTGCAATTTTATGCAGATTAATTCACTTTTGTGCCGCATTTAAGTCATTTTTATAATGTACACTGAGTCTCAAAAATGTCCCACCTTTGACTTGCTATACTGGTGCTTTGTGCGTGCAACACAGTCCAACTGCTGCGGCACTCTTGACTTCCTTTCTCCTGAACAATGCCCCACAAAAGCTCCAAGCTGAATGCATTGCATTACAAGATTTAGGAAGTCATACAGCAGTATGAGTATGAGTCGTGAGTCAAAAAGATTGAAGAAATCAAGCAGTGATTGGTTAAATTCTGGCATTGCACCAATACAGTGTGAAAAATGCATTTTTCGTGTTTCCCGCTTTGCCAGGTAGTACAGAAGCACAAGTTATTGGACGTGGCATACTGAAGTGTCTTTTGATTGCTTATTTTATCGGTAGCATTTCTGCCAGAAAAATATCAAAATCCGTCCCCGTGTGTCAAAGTTATATAAAGCCAAAGGTGGGACTTTTTTGAGACACGGTGTAGTTGTCTGTTGAGTTCTTCGATGTGAATGTTTCTGTGCTATTCAGAAGTTGCATCATACTGAGGAGTTGAGCACAGAACTGGAGAGTCAGATTACCGACATGGAGCACGTTATACGCCGACAGAAAGAAGATGTGACAAAAATGACTGCCAACGAGTGTGTACTTTGTGCACTGTTGTTTGTTTGCTGAAATTTACGTTTGTTCTCACTGCATATTTACAGTTCGTTGGATACTCGCATCGGAAAACCAACGTAAAGGGAGCAGTGTCCATTCCGTTGGAGGGTGTTGAATCACAACTTTTATGAGATTTGTGGGTGATTTTCTCTGGTTGGGCTGTGAGTGTTTTGGGTTTGTTTCAGTGCTTTGACACTGTTGTTTGCATGATAAGAATGGCATCGGGCCTGTAAAAGCTGGTGCCATTTATTCTCAGAAGTTACTTTGGAGAGAAAAAATGGAGGAAGAAACCAAAGTGGAACCAGCTGACCCAGTTTCACATGGCCATTATAATGGAGATGGTGGTGGTGCTGCCTGATCACAGTTCATGCACTTCCAAAGGGTTTCTCCTGCGAGTCTCTGCTAAAACGTGTGATAAACGTGACCAAATTGGCGAAGAGAGTTTGTGCTGCATATATATGGTCAGTGACGAGTGATGGCTTGAGTAATAGACGGAATCATGAGTAACTGACACCACATTCTGGTGAGTCAGTTCAGTGTTCACGCTCCCAATTAGGATTACTTAGTCAGCCTACTTAACAGCTGTAGGTTAAAAGGCAGAGTCAGTGTCTCTCCAGTGGGAGATAAACTTGTGAGAGCACTTATAAGACTGGGAGATGCCCAGTCATAACAATGTACGCATACCTGAGCACTCGATGTAGATGAATTATGAAATGGCACAAAGGACTCGTGTTACATATAAAAATATATTAGACAACTTTTGGGGTCAGTGCTTGGTTATGGTCGGACCCTTACACATACGCATCTGGTACACAGATGTGTAAGGAGAAGAGATGGTCCGGAAACTAATTTATGCTTTACCTGGAAGGTGCGAGAACCCGGTAAGAATAGGATGGGAACAATAGGATGTGTCTGTGCAGTGTGCACGTTGGTGATAACAGTGATGTTGATAATGATGATGAGGATGCATTGATACTCGGCATTGTGTAAGTTCAGTTTTAGCCTGCAGCTGTCAATAGTGGCGGATATGCTGTGTACTGATCTGCACTGGTTTATTGTTGTCAGAGCTTTGCACAAGAAGACCATTGCAACACTGGAAACAGAACTGAAGAAACTACAGAGTTTGTTGAACAGTGAGAAACAACTGCGGTCAGTTCATCTCTCTTCTCCTGTGTTTCTTTGTATACGTTCGTTGCTTTTGCTGCATTCCATTGGGCTTGGAAACTTGTAGTTACGACTTCCCCAGTCCGAAACAGTAAATGCAACTCCGAAACTGGTACTTTTTCAACCACACCGAGTTTCCGATTTCTGAAGAAAATGGTGGACTCCATGTGGGTAAACAATTGCTTAATTGCACAAATTGAATACAAGACATTAGCTCGTGTGCTATTAGTAAATGTTTGTTTCTACATACAGTTACTTGTCGGTGAAGTAATTCTTTGACCTTTACGTGGTGTCACAGTTAAAGCGTTGGGTGACATGTAGGATACTGAAGCTCTGCTTTCAAGATGAGACGTGAAACGTGAACTACAGTGGAAACTTGTACTGTCCAATTTTCCAGTCTGGTAATTGCCACTTTCCGAGTCCAGTGGAATGCAGTCTTTGAGACTGTTGGTGTTAACAGCTGTTTTCCAGGTGTACCTGGGCTCTCAATTCCTCTCAGTTGTCTTCTTCCACTTAAACAAGAGGAGAACCTTTGGAGATAAGTGGCACGGGTATTTTATAGGCCGGATGTCCTTTCTGTCAGTCAACCAACAGTATCAAAGCACTGAAGGAAACTCAAGCTCACTGACCATTGGCCAGGCCTCGTCATTTCTTCATCCGCTGCTAGACTGCTGACAGAATGAGCGTTGATTCCTTTACACCGGCTCTCTGTTGCCAGGATGAGAGATTAAGCCACACTCAGTTTTCTACATGAGTTGTTGGATCTCTGCTGTGTCTCAACGCAACCAGACTTCTGTTAGATTTCTAATAACTTTAGCAAGTATAAAACAGTGTGGTAAGTTTTGGTAAGAAGAATATCCATTTAACAGTTGCTTATTAATACTTCGTCTTTTGTAAAATATGTTAAAACAGACACGCAGTGGAGGCTAGCACACTGTAACTGAATGGATGATTTGCTGAGAGCATTGTGTCTTTTGCAATGGGTAACTTTGTCTTTTTGTTGGATAATTTTACATTATTGTTATTGTGTGGTGAATTGGTGTATGAGTGACAATAGTGTGAATGAAGGCCGCTGTTGCTAATCATCTGTGTTAGTTCTTGGGATGCAGCCTATCTTCAGTCCCGTGAAACACTGGTTGTTTTTCATGACAGAACATCTGGTGACGAAAGACTGTCGGAAGTGAATCGGAAGCTTGAGGCAACAAGATCCGCATCAAGCTTGGAAGTGAATAAACTGAAGGCTGAACTGGCAGAACATGCAATGCATACGGAACTTCTTAATGATCAGGTGAGTGATTGGCTTGTTGCTCAGGTGAGAAATGGGCAACAACACAACGTACAAGATTCTAAGTTGTTTCACTTTGCTGCTCAAGTAACTTCCATTCTCAGACTAGATTTCCCATTCTAGTGATTTTAAATTTTTTCTTCTTCTAATGGTCCCGAGTGGTATACTGTGCTGGCCTGTGGCTGTCCATCTGTATATCATATCATATCACTTGTGCTTGAGGTGTTTGACATGCAAAATGATGGCAACTCGAGTGCTGGATATATCTGGTGACTTTATGTGACACCGTGACTGCGGATTGGCAGATTAAACTGATTAGCTAATGTCTTTTACATGCTAGATATTATATGTATATGCTATATGGTTAGTTAGCATTTAGTTAGAAAGAACATTTCTTATGCATAAATAAGTAAATGGTCACAATTCACTGTGGTCAAATAACTCCAAAACAGAAATGTTTTTAGTAGTTGCTGAAACTCTTTGTAGCGATGTCCCATTACAAAGATGATAGCAAGTTGTTTCACACATGTGGACCAGCAACAGCAAAGCTTCTGTCACTGACAGTTTAAAGTGTTAAGCTTTATTCCTGTAAAGTTTCTAACGAGGTTATAGCTTAACAAATAGCATTTAGAGACTTACCATGTGCATTTTAGCAACACTTAAACAACTTTGGACCAGCATAATATAATTTAACTGTTCTTTCTAAACATGGGTATTTACTATTTTTGTGTTGTAAGTTTTTGTGCTGTGCTATTAATGCTGAGACACACACACAACTATTTATTGGTCATTGTCCATGTGTGCCTATTACTAGGTTGCCCATAAATGGTTGAGAGTGAATAGATAAATTTCACGGGCGAGCTGCCCTTCATTGTAGGCATCTATGTCAGTGCTGCAGAAACAGTGCTGTACTGTTACTGCTCACATGCTCGCATCCAGTTTTGTTTAAGCAGCCTTCTTTTCTGAAGTTAATTTATGTTAGAGCAAACGACTGCTAGTACTACGTTTAACAGCCGTGTTTCAAGGTGACCCTGGGTTAGCTGTTTCATCCTTGGATCCTTCTTCTCCACCTGTTCTGAAAGAGGACCTCACGATTGTGGAACACTGATTTTTACAGGCCAGGTGTCCTTTTGGAGATAACTGAAGCAGTTTATTGCAGGCCGAATGCCGTTCCCATCACCCAGTCAACAGTGTAAACACACTGAGTGAATGGAGCTCGATGCACTGACGCCATCCATGCGGATTCACCCACTGTCGTCCTCCTTTCTTGATCCAGCAACTGTCTCCGGTGGGAAGAGACGTTACTTTCTTTATGGTGCCTCTCTCTGACCCCAGTACCCATTTCCAGTGCCAGAATTGACAACTGTTACTGCTGATGATATTAATGTATAGTTGTTGATTCGTTTTAACACTGTGTCGTGATGTGGTGAAATGTAGCTGACAAAGTCCGAGGAGAAGCGTTCGTCGGTGGAACTGGACTTCAAGAACCTCCAGCAGCGCCTGGTGCTTGCAGAACGTGAAATTGTTCACCTCAAGGAAGAGGTTTGTATGTCTGCTTTACATTTCACCTGACTGCACGAAGGGCATGTACCACTTGCCGTTGCTGATGCTGATTTCAATAGCAGGTGAAGCTGTTGCAGCTGTAGTGTTGTGATGTGTGATTTATGGGCCAGAAGGACTTCCTGGCACCCAACCAACTGTATCAAACTACAAACGCACACCAGGTGCCAGGTGAGCCCGGGTCAGCCAGTGGTGAACTTGATCTTCCTTCACTTGGGAAAGAGAACCTGTGGTGACATCTGGTACAGGTTAAATGCCGTTCGTGTCACCCAGCCGTTGGCGTCAAAGCACTAATAGGAACTTTAAGCAACGAAAGAAAATCACCGTCTGGTCTCATTCTTTCTTGATGCACCAATTGACACTTGAGTGAAGGAACATTGCCGCCTTCAATCTTCATGATGGCTGCGTGACGCCAATACCCTGTTGCACAGTAAATTAGGACAATTACGCTGTGTATTGTACTGATACAAATGCATTGATAACATGCAGTGCTGAAATCTTCCAAAAAAGAAGTGAGTCATTGAGCTTGAGTGAATGAAATGAGTTAGAATGAGAAGCTGTTAATAATAAAAGATGTAACATAAAAAGGATGCCGCATTTGATACTGTTTGTGATTGAATTCACGCGAATTTTCCAGACCCGTTTTTGTCAGCTGGTTTGAAATGACATTTGTTTTTATTTACATTTAAACCTGATAGAAACATTGCTGATTTTGCAAATATGTGCTTGTGGCTTTTGTATCCATGCACTTGTGTTTTCATTGTATTATCAAATGAACACAGTGAACCATTAAAAAACGTGGCATTTTATTTTTGACTATAACTTGCTAATCTTAACCGATTTTTATAGTTTTTTTTATATCATTTTAATCGTGAAGAAATTCTACATGCAATTGTAGTAGAATTTACCACATCACCCGATTTATGTGCCCACCGTACCTAGAAAAATTAAAACATACATTTTTGCCCGTGATTCATTAAACGTAGCAGTGTACATTTGACTGCAACTCTGTTAAATCTTAACCAATTTCAATAATTTTTGCAGTGCCAAAACCGGAAAAAATATACAAAACAGGGTATGCATTTACTTATTTATTACTTAAAGAAAGTATCGCTAATGACGTAGTAAATGTGTCATTGTTTGCTTACGACAAAACTACGTTAAAAACTTAAACTGTTAACAAAAGAAGACAAGTCATTGAAAACAAATGTCTGGGAATCAAAAAAGTACGGACTGAAGTGATTAATTAAGGAATTCCCAAAGAAGAAATGGAGCAAGCGTGGTGTTGAGGAATTTCAGAAGCGATTGCAAATGTGGTCCATTGAACAAGCACCCGGTAGTGGACGTGTGCGCATGACGCGCACTGCTGAGATCATTGTCGCTGTGGGGGACCTGGCATAGAGCCAGGAGAATCAACCCCAGACACACCGCTCCACTCGACAGATCTCACGAGAGCTTGGAATACCTCAAACAAATAATTGAAGATGACTTTTTCTGTTCTCTTTTGCTGTGAACGTAAATGAACAAAGAATAATAGCATTTTTAACTGAAAAGTGTTGTATTTAAATTTATGAAGTAAAGTGCACACACAATTAAGGTGATGTGGTAAATTTTACTACAGTCGCATGTATAATTTCTTCACGATTAAAATGATATAAAAACTATAAAAATCGGTTAATATTAGCCAAAGTTATAATCAAAAATAAAATGCCACATTTTTAGTGGTTCACTGTGTATATACATTTGTTTACTTTTTAATTATTGGTACACTTTCTGTTGCATAGTTATCGAAGGAGATTACTCGAAGTCAAGAGCTGAAGGCACGTAACACTGCTCTTAACAGAGAGCTGCAGTCAACGGCATCTCACTATGAGTCACTTGCCACTCAGAAGAACAGTCTTGAGGATAGGATGGAAACAATTCAGGTATAGACTGCCATTGAAGTGTTGTGAAAGAACATGCAGTTAACTTATATTGTGATTCCATGAATTCGTTTCCTGTGTGAAGCCTAAAAGAGATTTTTGGATACTGAAGAAATTTTTTTATTTTCTTATACACAGCATCAGGCATCGTGCATTTGCAATTTTTTTTACGTGTGTTGATAATTATGTAACAGTATGGCTGATAAATTTAGTGAACTGTTAACAGCATGGCACAAATAATTTGCTGCTGGCTGCAGGCTAGTGTTATTAGTAGACTGCCTTCAGTTTTGCTTTGTTTTCAAGTTTTTATTTCTAAAATTCAGATACAGGTAACCTGCCAAAATCTGATTATGCCTTCTTCAGACCTTCCCAAAATTTTAAGAATATTCGTTCACAAATTTTTGAATAATGCCATTCCTGATGACAGAAAAACGGAAAATTTGGGACTGAAACTAAGCCCTAATTCATGTAGGTAATAAATGGCAAGTGCATGGCATAGGCAGCCAACTCTGCTGTTTTGATAAAGTGCATGATTTTTAGGTCATCGCCTCGGCGATGACCTAGTAGATTGGAACTCAGGTGTGCCGTCCGTCCGTCCGTACGTCCGTCCGTCCATACGTCCACGAAAAGTTTTTCCGATTTCCATCTAATTTGGTGTGTGGTTAGACCTCGACCACATATGCGCACCAGTGTGACCTCGACCCGATCTAAGGTCAAGGTCAAGGTCACGTAGCTTCCAAAGCTGCGAAAAGTGCACTTTTCTAGGTCTAT
>Ga0209259_1000802_pt1 | contig 10228 bp, 7 predicted proteins | sample WorMetGr2BELIZE1_FD_187417 | JGI IMG/M metagenome (GOLD analysis project Ga0209259, IMG submission 187417) | Marine gutless worms symbiont microbial communities from Max Planck institute for Marine Microbiology, Germany - Inanidrilus... ...
ACACCTATGTGCCTCTGTCACCAAGCAGTATAACTTGGTACCGGCCAAAGGGCGGTGATGCTCTGCGGCTGGGGAGGTAACTGCTGGCCTGGTGGAAAGTAATGGCAGCCTACCGCCGGGTGGATGACTTACAGTCACCTGCAGGCTGACTGCCTGTACACCGGGATCAGCTCCGGGCCCAACGCTCGGTGTCGAGTATGGGAAGCCTTTACCTTTTTTACTCTTTTGGAACCAAAACTGGGCTACATTTACTTTTTCATTTGTTTATGGACACAGAGTGTTGGTTTGTTCTTTGAAGTTTTATTTTCTTAATAGCCTGCATCACAGCACTAGGTAGATGCACTATTGCTACAGACTGAGTAGCGTGGTCTGTCTGTCACGATCGTGAGCCCTGCAACAATGGCTGCACCAATCGAGATGCTGTTTGGAATGTGGACTTGGGTGGGCCCAAGGAACCATGTGTTAGATGGGGTCGAGATTCCCACGTGTGAAGAGGCAGTTTTGAAGGCAAAAAGGGGCCGGATCAGGACACGCCCGGACATTGGTAACTGTGATGCAAAAAGATGTCACCATAGTCTTGCCTGTAACTTTGCTGAATGCTCACCAATGCCATCAAACTCAGCAGTAGATTTGTAATGAAGTTGTCTGGAAAGATTCTGCACACCTTAACGTGTCACTGTGTTACGTGTACCTTGTGAAATACTTGGCATATTTTCTGAGTAACATTGGCCAGTAATAGCTAGCCCGGGTTTCTGCTTTACCGTGCAGTAGCACCGCGTTGCAGTAGTGCGCGCGTATGTGTGCAGATCATAACGGAGACCCAGCAAGCACGGCAGTCGCTGAAGGACATCGAGGCCCGACACAATGACATCGTGAAACTCGAGTCGAGTATTCGTGAACTGCATGAGATGTTTATGGACATGGCGATGCTCGTCGAGAGCCAGGTCGGCTTTCGTACACTTGCTGCTGTTCAAGACATGTAGAATGTTTGTGGGTATCCACGGACGACCTATTGTGTGAGTGGATGGGATTGTGGAACGTGAAATCGTTTCACCGGCACTGTTGTTAATATGCTGAAAAGTTAACAAAACATGTTTTCAGAATTAACAAAACAGATTGTTTGAAGTTCTGCATATTACGTGGAACATTGGCTTAATGGTAAAGCTGATGTAATCTCAGCCAGGTGACTTGGATTGTGAGTTATTGACAGCCTGTAAAAACCTGTGCCTTTTATCCCAAGGTTTCTGTTCCGGAACCGGTTGGGCTTAACTGGAAAGCAGTTTCTAAAATCGAGGATTAGGAATTGTCGGCAGTTTCAGCAAGGCCATGTAGTCATAATTGATCTTGGGTTCCCACAGGACTAAAATTGAACCTGTCTCTTCGGGTCATTTACACACATTGGGCATGTTATACACACTGAGCCGTGTCTAGTTTGTTTTCATAGGATGTTAGTCGGCAGATGGTGGCGTGTTGTTCTAGGGAGAGATGATTGATCGCATTGAGTACAACGTTGAGAAGTCTGTCGACTACGTGGAATCTGCCAAGCAGGACACGAAAAAGGCCGTCAAGTATCAGAGCAAAGCTCGCAGGGTGAGTGGCGATTACGATGACAATTATTATTATTACTATCGTTACTTTTATTGTTGTCGTTATCATCTTCTTGGCTGCATATTATTGGACTCTTCAGCTGCTACAGCCAATGTGTCAGTGTGTAATTAATATGCAAAGTGAGCTCATGCATGATGCATGATGTATTGTCGTGAATGAATGTATGTTTATCTGATGGTGATAATGACCAGAGAATGATGCAGTGAGTCGACTGCCAACTGGCAACCACGTGACTTGCTACTGTTCGGCATTCTAGAACATGATTGATCATTTTGCAGTGTGTTAAACCCAATCATGATGCGCATTGTCTCTGTATGAAAGGAGACGATGCCAACCAATGCAGTACAATAAAGAATGCTAATGTACTCCAAAAAGTGGCAGATTGTGGTACTGGCATTCTAGACAAGATTTTGGTGTGGGAAAACCGGTGTAAAGGGATCAGTGCCCCTTCCATCAAAAGTCTTGTCTTGGATAAAGAAAGGATAAGACCAGTGGGTGATTTTCTTTGGTTGTGGTCAGCGCTTGTCATTTTCTTCAGTGCTTTGACACGGTTGGGTGGCAGGTCCCCATCCTTTAACCCCTTAGGTTTTCTTTCAGAATTAGTGGGGGAAGAGCACTGAGAAGGACTGGCTAACCCAAGCGATGGTCAAAACGGCGGCGGCTGAGGTTGTGATGTGGTAATAATGGTGAAAGATGATTGAGCTGGCATGCAGAGATGCTGTTGAAATGGCCAGTCTCTGTAGCACCTCACTTCCGGTGTTCTCAGCCGTACTGTAGTCATTTCGTTTGGTCGGCCAGTATCACTCATTGTCTGTCATCAGTAGTTACCACTGTCCAGGTGTTATTTGCTTCAGTTCTGTTTGTTACTGATGACATTAGTGGTCCAGGTAGAGCCGTTGGTCTTGTGTCTGTGTGTCTGGACAACAACTGTTGGACTAAGTGACCTTTTAGCATGCTGGTTCACCTTTACGCTGTCTAGGTCAAGTTGAGGTCAAGCTCATGGGTCAGTCCTTTAAAGGAGAGGAATGTTACTAAAGTGGTCATTGCGACATCGAGTGAGGGTTCCGTAGTTGGTTGGTTGGTGTGTCTGTCGGCATGATTACTCAAAATATGTGCGTGAGTTTTAGTGAAATGTCGTGAGGGGTAAGTGATGGGACAAGAAATATGGAGTTAGATTTTGTGATGATCTGGGGAACTTTGTGAGCAAAAACATTAAATTAATATGTGTTATGGAGTATATGGGAAAACCACTGTGGGAAATCCCAGTTATTGGACAACTGCTGACATCAGCGTGGGAAATCCGGCTATTTGATATTCACATGGTGTTGTCAGCTTGGAGGAGGTTTGCATTTTTGTGAATGCTTTCTTGTTGTTGAATGTTGTAGTCTGAATGTACATTTATGAGTCAGTGCATGTTCGGCAGAGGACTGTGTGTGTAATGATGATGGGCTGCTCACTGATTGCATGTGATGCGCATTGTGTTTTTTTTGGATTGTAGAAAAAGTTCCTTATCATACTGTGTATCATAATTGCTCTGGCACTTCTAGTACTTATACTTGGCCTGTCATTTGGCCTAAGTTTTGACTAGATCCGTGCATCATCGCTGGCCTGGTACAGTGGTAGGTTGACGTGCAAGTCCTAAGCATGCTAGCGGCCACTGGCACTTACTCTCATCTTGTAGTTCAAGTTTACTAACCTCGTTTTTTACTTACAACTCCACATTTATTTCAGATTCTGTGTGTGTGTGTTTGAAATTAAGTTTTTGTCCATTGATGCGTTTGTTATGCATGCTTTTTATGACCAAGATGTACCAGTGCACTGCTAGTAGTTAGAATAATGTGAACAACCGTCTTTAATTTGTTTGTTAGACTCTTGTTTAGGAACTTCTGGTGTTGTTTTCTTCCTGTATTCTGTTGCAGCTTTTTTGCAGTTAAGTGGAGCTGTTACGACGTTTCAGTTTCCCGCAGTTGGTCAAATATTTTGATCAGATTGTTTTGACATTTACGTTGGTTATAACTGAGTTACTGTCCCATTGTCAAAAGTTTTAGACTATAGTAAAAACACAATTTGGCGTGTGAGTGACATTTCCTCAACACTTTGCACGTTATAAGTTAGATTGTTATGGCCTCCCACAGTAATTGGCAGGCCATTATATTTTGCAGCTGTGGTTACTTTCTTTCTTCTTCTTTCTTTTTTTCCTCGCCTGTTCTCAGCAGTCGGAAATTGGATGTCTACCATACTTCCACACATGGTGTGGCCTTAGTGTGAATTTAGAATGCAGGTCTGAAATGTGCTGCATGTGGCTCGCTGAAAATACAGGATGCAAAAAAATTGCCAAAAATTCGCCATCTGGGCACCATCGCACAACTTTGTCACGCTGTATCTTCGCAACTAAGGCATGTATCGACAATCAGAAAAAACGTGTTAAACAGCAATATCTCCTCCACGTCTCCCCACAATATGGCAAACTTTGGCCCACTAGCGGCTGAGATTGTTTTGGGAGTTTGGGGCAGCCCAGTAAATTTCAATGGGTTTCACACGTTGGCAGCATTACTGCAGCGACACCAACCAAACTTTGCATGATGTATTGTTTGGCTGTCTCTTGCCCCCTGATGGAATTTTGCCGGGTGCCTAATTCACTTTACGTCCAAGCCTTGCGTTGTCCTATATTGGAAGCCTTACTGCACAGCACTCCAGCAGCAGGCATCAGCCAAACTGTGGCGTGGTACACGGAATGGAATTACGGAACTTTCACAGAGGGCGCCACCTTTATTCGACTGGGCACCCATGACGTTGGGTTTCGGCCCACATTCTGGTTATTATTAACAATTGTTATTATTATGGTCATTGTTATCATCATTACTATTATTACTATTAATCTGTTATCGAAAAATGTCACGAACTTTTGTTTGGTTTGTGTGCATATATATTCTTGTTGTTATTTTGAGTTTGACCTTTTTCTATAAAGTGGCTATAGATGGCTTTTGGCATTTTTGCAATCATTAAGTCCTTTGGTCTTGTTATTGATCATGCTTCAGCTGCACTGTTCTAAGGCTTTATGCCCAGATTCACTGCTGAGTGTTCACTAACCTTTAGTGTTCTGTGTTTTGTTCGTCTTCAGACGTTAATCTTTGCTTTTGTATGTGCATGTAATCGTATTTCCATGTTTATTAATCGTCTAAGTATTGCATTATCGCTTGATGTTCACTGCATCATTCATTGCTTATTCTCTGAACCTGAAGTGCCGTTAAATCCTGATCAGCCTACCAACCTCTGAGCCTTTTTGACCAGTTTTCATTTGTAGTTACTGCTTATGCAAAATGCCAACATTAGTTAGTGTAAAAGCACATACCAGCATGTTGGTAGGCAGAACTATGTGTACTGTACATACATTGAACATGAAGACCTATGGCCAGCCTAACCTGTGTTTTTACCCACTTCTTCAGTTTCCATAGGTTCATTTGGCAGGGTTGTTTTTTTGGTTCACAGTTGGAGCAGTAACATTTGTGTATAAACATGGTGATGGTGGGTGCTGTGCGTCATGTGTCTGCTCCAGCTGATGAGCCTGCATTACACTGTGTTCTGCCATTTCTGATATTAGCAGCAAAATAAACCTGAATGATTCGGAAAACACGTTTCCCACAGTTACCACAGAAGCTACCCATCGTCAGATTTCCACCAAATTTGATTTGAGGAGTTCATCCTGTGTACATGATTGTGATCAGTTTCTGCAGTCTCAGGATTTTTGATTCCCATGAAGTTGACGCATTGCCACCTGCATTAGTACTGGTACTTCATTTATGGTTCAGTTTTGAGTTTTCCACCTGGCTCTGTCATACAGTTTTTGATCCCATTTGTCCAGCCTTCAGATGCCTTCTGATACCTCTTGGTTTGTGCTTTCACCACCATGCCTCTGCCTCGACATGACATCTGCATGTGTGTGTGTGGCCTGAGAGTGGCAGTAGTCAAGGAGCTTACTCGTGGTCTGTCGGCCGCTTCGGCAGAAAACAGTGATGTGTTGCTGTTTCCTGGATGGTTTTAGGAAGCAGTTGGCAACTCAGCATCTGGCTTACAATACCAGATGATGTAAATTTATAGCATTTTGCAGCTACATTATTTTGCCTTCAGTGCTTTGACACTGTTGGTTGTGCAGCAGGAAGGGCATCCGGCCTGTAAAAAATGGGGAGATGGTGGAGATGGGCACTGGTTAGTCCGGATGGAGTGGTGCCTAGCCAGATGGTCTGTGTGTCCACCTCTGTTAATCTTCCCTTGCACCATAAAGTCCAGAAGTTCTCTTCTGGCACCGGCTCACCCGGGTGGTCTCGGAAAAAGGGCCGTAAAATGGTCGTGGTGTGGCGGTGTGGTTTGCAGCTACATTATTGTAAAGTTATGCCAATACTGCGTAATCTACTTCTTACTCTGTTATATTTTAGATTTGCTGCTGGTAATTGTGGGCGGTGTTGAAAAATCCATAACAACGTTCTTAATTACTACCGTTAACACTAACCCCATCCCTAACCTTACTGACCCTAACTGTAACAGGTGGTATTAATACGGGATTAATGCTGTTATGGATTCTTCGACATTATTTAGCTGTGGCTTGTATGTATGTATGTATCCTTCGGGCAGGGGTCCAGCCTACTCTGGACCCATACGCTGAGGCCTTTATATAGCAGGCCCATTGTGCTAACCCAGGAGGGGAGGAGTCAGGTTGATGATGTGTGCGAGTGTGTGCGTGACTGAAGGCTGAGGAGGGGTGAGTAGGCATAAACAGCTTGTCAGGTATTTATAGCGCGCTCCTTCTAGGCGTGGCCTGCTGTCTGGCTTAGGCCCGACTGACTGATGCCTGTTATTCAACGTCAGTCAACAGACCCCGCCAAGTCTATCACTTCAGCCGACGTCAGCGCGACTGACACCTTGACGCTGCTAATCAAGGTGCCAGTAATGGTCACATTTTATAGAGGACACCGTCGAACCCTCTGTTGCCTGCCCGGGATTATCTCCCTGATCATCATGTGCATAGGAATTATTTTCACATAATTACTTTTACGTAGGCGGACGCGCCTTACCCGGGCCGCGGCTCGAATTGAACCTCGAACCAGTGGAACACAGTTCGTGTCACGCTGTATTGCACATGGCGTCCGAGTGGTCTAGCCACCGGACTACGCGGGCAGAGCGTTAGCTGTGGCTTGCAGTGTGAATGATTGACAATTGATAAAGATGATGCGAGTGATGACGACGTTGCTGTTGTAGAAATTGGTGTACATCATCATCTGTGTCGTCATCCTCGTCGTTCTGCTCGTTCTAATCATCGGTCTTTCTCTCGGGTTGTGATACCATCCACCTCAGCAGCGGCGGCAGCCAACTCATGTTTTTGTTGTTGTCGTGTTGTCGTGACGACCGCAGACTCGTTGATGTGACAGCACAGCAAGTGCCTTATTTACCAACAGTGTGTGTGTGTGTGTGCCGTGAGGAGTGGCGTTGATGTATGACCGACTGAAACGACGGTGCTGTCTGCCTGTGCAACTGTCTCTAGCATTACAGTTCACTTATGACACAACAGCAACAACTGTTTATGGCCATTATACAGCTCACCCTGTGTTAGCTGGCACCCCAGTTAAAAACTGGAGGATTTTGTTGGAGCAAAGTTTTACTGCCCGCATGCCCTTGCTAATGGCAGCTAGCATATTTGGCTTAGGGAGAAGATGCTAGAGTTCTCCTCAGTGTCTTTGTACCGTTATTTAGGGCATAAGTATAGTACAAAGTTGTCAAGGATATGTCAAGATCATGATCACAGCGATAAATTCACATGCCGGACATATAGAACTTGTAGCCCTTTGTAGTTATGGGGGCGCCAACACCCCTTGGACATACATGTATGTGTAGGGTTTAAATTGGGTAGAGTGCAAGGCCCAGAGGGCTGAAATATGGGTGGGATTCTAGGGTGTCTATGTCCAGGGTTGTGCCTTAGCTATCTGTGGTTTTTCCCGCATTTTTGGTACTCGGGTAGCTTCTGCAGACACTTCTATATTGTTCAGTTTTCTGTGGAGATGCTGCAAATTGTCTCTATGCTGCGAATTCTTATGTGTTTTGAGTATCATCTAACATATGCCACAGTGCTTCTGTGTAACTTGTGTTATTGCATGCTTCTCTGTACTTTCGGTTTTGTTTTATCGACCCAGGTTTCTGAAACTCCTCCCAGTTAGGCCAGCTCTCCCAAAAAGTTAGGCCAGCTCTCCAAAAGGTTAGGCCAGATTTCCAAAAGTTTAGACCAGATCTATAAAAAGCAAGTTAGTTAGCTGGAGTTTAACGTCCCTTTTCAGCACAGATATGGCTATATCAGAGACGAACGGTCACAGTTTATAGAGGACACCGTCGAGCCCTCTGTTTTCCTGCCCAGGATTATCTCACTGGTCATCATGTGCATAGGAATTATTTGAAATAATTCTTTTTAGTAGGCGGACGCGCCTGGGCTGAGGCTCGAATCGATCCTCGGCCACTGCGAACGTCACGCTCTACTGCACATGGCGCCCAGGTGGTTTGACCATTGGACTACATGGGCAGGGCCTACAAAAAAAAGCAAACCTGTGCCATTTGTGAAGCATCTTTTTACCAGTGGACGACCTTCTAGTCATCCAGCCAGAGTGTCGTAGCACCAAATAGTATCATATAACTATATCTATTACCATTGTGTTAATTGGTTTCTTCCTCTGCTTGTTCCAGATAAGTTGCCCAGTTTTTTACGGACTTGATGCCGTTGCTCTAACCTCTTCAACGGCGTCAAAGCACTGACGGAAACTGATGCCAACCAGTGTTCTGGCTTTGTCCTTTCGTCATTTACCACTAAACTCCTGAAGGAAGGGGCATTGCTGACTTTATGCCCGCTCTCTGATACCAGTGTAATTGCATCGTGAAAACACAGTACAAACGTTTGTCAGGTGCATGAAGTCAAGTAAAAACTCACTCAGAAGTGCCTTAGCATGGTGTACGTGTAGGTGCGGCTTTAATTTCTTTATGACTGGCTGCAGACCTTTTTCTTCTTCATATCTCTGCATCTGTTTCCTTGTTGTACGTGTGTATTCATACATTCACCTGCTTACTTGATCATGATGAAATTTTGATGCATTATTCAGAGGACGTGATAGAAAAGATTTTGTGATTCTGCATTTTAATACAGAATGCATGGATGGACATGTCGGTCTGTGCTCCGTGAAAGAAAGAAAAGTGCACTGCACTGCCCAGATAATTGTGGAACTGGAACCAGCCAGCTTGTGATTGAGAAGGGTAGATTGACGTGTGATGGTGTGAACTGACTGTGGAGGTAGATGGAACCAGCATGGCTGCCACTCATCCTTGAAAGCCCTTGAATTTAACAGTGGCAATTTCAAGGCCTTGAAAGTGTGAGAATGACACCAGTCCTTGGAAGTCCTTGAAACTCTTGAAAAGGTCCTTGAATTTACTTGGGGCGCTATAGGCAACCTATTTTAATTGGTTCGTTTTCGTTTGAAACTACTACGACTGAATAGTACTTGTGATATGGGTTCATTTATGTTCATAGCCTGTTAATAGAGTAGTAATAAAATGTTCTTGTATTGCGTTATTACTGTGCTGGAATGTCGCTGAAAACGTATTATTTTGGATTGGAAAAGTCCTTGAACTGCATTGTCACCGAAGAGTGGCAACCAACCCCGAGCCCAGGTTGTCTGACATTGTGGTGACGGCTTTTGATTACCGGTAGTCCTGTGGATGTGTACTGGGCATTTCCGTTGCACAGTGCCTGCACGGTGTTGTCTTGTTCTCACTGAGGCCTAAGTCGTTGTTTGACAAGTAAATAAGTAGTTGGCCATGTTACAGGTGTTGTATATAGTGTTGTTGAGGTGTCTGTCAGAGCAGTGATTTTGTTATACCATGTCCTTGACATGCGGCATGCATGCGTATGTACACTATTGATGTGTACTGTAAACGTATATTATGTATATTATACAGGATGATTATCCTTATGTATTAATATATGTGTTGATGGTGTTGTTTGTGTTTTACTGAAGTATTTGTACATAGCACATTTCAGTGTATTAATTTCAGTTAAATGATATTGTTTTAGCATTACCTAAGTTGACTCTTCTGTAAGACATGATAAAAAATGTGCATTTGTCTGCTTATTGTTGATATTAAGGCCATTACCAGTTAATTTTTTAATAGTTGACTTTCCAAAAAATTCAATGTTAATTAGTTCTCAAATTCAGTTAAAAGTATTTGACAGAACTCTGGTTACTTCAAGCAATTTGTTGTTTATATGCCACGTAATCTGTCTTTTCTTTGCATACAACAGATGTTACATACATAAGAAAAAAAACAGTTGTTTCAGGCGACGTACTCAACAAAACGGTTTTCATTGGCTTGTCCATGGAGAAGTGGATTGACGTTAGTGATGTGCCTTAACGTTAACACGGCCCCCCCTTCCCTCAAATAGACATCATCGGAGATGTGGTGATTGTCTGGAGGGTAAGGGGGAAAATTATCAGGTCTGTTCTGTGCAATATTGTGTGCAACAATTGTGCACAGTGCGATGCACACACATATGAACAGACTAACAGTTCTCTGGATTGGGTTTTGTCTCACT
>Ga0209259_1000803_pt1 | contig 10225 bp, 8 predicted proteins | sample WorMetGr2BELIZE1_FD_187417 | JGI IMG/M metagenome (GOLD analysis project Ga0209259, IMG submission 187417) | Marine gutless worms symbiont microbial communities from Max Planck institute for Marine Microbiology, Germany - Inanidrilus... ...
TAAAGTAATCGTAACAATAATCCATACAGTTAATTAACTAATAATTAGTGGAATATTCGTAATAATTGAAAAAATTTTTCCGGTGTAAACTAATAATGATATTACTAGGTCTTTCCATACCTACCTGTGTTTACGTAGCATACCGGAACAATGTATATTAGAAGCGCTTCTTCGCCGGGTACTGTATTGTGGGCATTCCACACAATGCAGCCATCTAGTCTGTTATTGTCATAAAACTTGAAGTGGTGAGTTTTTTAGTAAAAATGCAGTCATTAGCATAGACCTACTGTAAGAGTATGGTCCATGAAATGCATGCATATTGTTGAGTTGCTGTTACATTTTTGACGTCAGTGGTGACGGAAAGAATGATAGAAGACACAGGATGGTAAAAGGTAAAGGTATACCAATAGTACCCAGGACCATAAGGCCAGTGCTAGTCTCTAGTTTCCGAGGCAGAGAACCAACAGGTGACGTTAGTTATAAACCCAGCAGTAGGCTACCATTACTTTCTGCCAGGCCAGCCATTACCTTCCCAGCTTCAGAGCTTCACTGGCCTTGGCCAGAGCAAATTTACACTGCTTGGTGAATAGAAGCATGTGTGTGAATGACTTGCCTAGGGTCACTGCACAACAGCAGAATAGCCGGACATCAAACATGTGAGCGATAGTCCAGTGCCCTGCCTGTTGTGTCACCTCACCACGTGGAATGGTGTAGGTGATAAAAATGGCAACATAAGATGTAATTGAAGAAATGAAGTCAACATATGATAGCAATTATGATGTAAGACAGTGAATCAAAATTGTAGAGACTTACATTAATGACATCAGATGACAGGTACATATGACAATGGCAGTACGTACTGACTCAGAAAGGTTTAATGTTACAATTACATGTTGCACATGTAAATCATTTTGGAGATGATCTTGTCATTTGCACTGGTATTGACAAAACAGCTGTCAGTATTGATAAACATGATACAATTTGTAGTTGCTCTATTGTTTTAATTTCTGTGCTGAATTTTTTTATGTGAATTCGTGTAGAAAACTGTCATACTACTGGCTGACTTTTTTCGTCCACCAGAATTTGTCTACATGGTTCAGTAAGTTTTTCTTCAATATCACAACTGCATAGGTTCTTTATAAATTTTGTACAATTCGTCATCTGCTTATACATAATTACCACTCAGAATAATGGTAAAAAATTTTTAATATTAAAATATAATATATTTTTTAAATAATAGTAGCTTTACATGAGTATAGCAATGAAAAGAATGAAAGAATGAAGTAAGTGATTATGATGGTATCTTGATGTTGTAGGCTTCAGGCAGCTGCGGCAGCTAAACTGGATGAGGTTCGGAGACAGACTGCAGTTAGGCTTCGGTCGTCATTACAGCGACGTAAAACAACAGAAATCAGCATCTGCTTGCAACCAGCTTGTATCATCATACCAGATCGTGGCATATTCATGCCGTATGAGTGTGCTGTTTTGTAGTAGATCTGTAGTTTCATTTTCCTGACTGTCCTTTGTTTCTATGGCCGCTCTATGGAATAGAGCAGGCCATTATATTTTTGTCCTGTTTCTTCTTCTTCTTCTTTTGTTTTCTTTTTCCTCGCCTAATCTCAGTGGTCGCAGATTGGATGTCTACCATACTGCTGTTAGGCTTTGGTCGTCATTATAGCGACGTAAAACAACAGAAATCAGCATCTACTTGCAACCAGTAGTGCGAATTTAGAATGCAGGTCTGAAATGTGCTGCATGCGGCTCGCTGGAAATGCAGGACCCAAAAAATCGCCAAAAATTCGCCATCTGGGCACCATCACACAACTTTGTGGGGCTGTATCTTTGCAACTAAGGCACATATCGACAATCGGAAAAAAACTGTTAAACCGCAATACCTCATCTGCTTGTCCTCGCAATATGACGAACTTCGGCCCACTAACGGCTGAGATCAGTTCCGGAGTTTGGGGCACCCCAGCAAATTTCAGCGGGTTACGCGTCTTGGCAGCATTACTGCATGGCACTCTAGTAGTGGGCGTCAGCCAAATTTGCGGCGTTGAACAGAGGGCGCCACCTATATTTGGCACAGCGGCCATCACGTTGGACATTGGCTCACATTCTAGTTATTGTATGATATACAGTATGCAACTTGCTTTCAAACTTTCCACCACCTGGTAGCCCCACTATCCTAGTTTTGTACAAAACATCAATATGAAATTTTGATTGGCTCACACTCAGCGTGGGTGCCACAAAATACTGGTTGACTTTGAAAAATTCATGGTCCTTGATCAGTATATTGAAAATGACAACAACAGATATGTAGTGACTATGGATTGGTAATAGAAAGCTATATGTGTCTTATGAACTGTCATTTCCATTGACCTTCAATGGTCTTCAAATGTCATATACTGTAAACCTGTTTTGAGCAAATGCCTGAAATATAGCATATATTGCATAAATCTAGTCATGTATGAGCCGTCTCTCTCATGTTTGAACTTTCCTTGCACTTCATCCCTGCCTTTTCTGCTCTTTCTTTTCCCATTTACTCCTGCCGTTCTCTTTCTTCTATCCCTCCCCTTTCCAGTTCCTTTTTCTTTTTTGAGTTTCAGTTTGCCATGATCAAAAGTAAACCTAGTATGGCTGCAGACTTGTAGGTAGATTAGTAATTTCCTTTGAGTGCTGGAATTTCTTAAGGCTTTGCAGAAGTATCAGGTGTCTGAGCACTTTGTAGTTCTCTTTTAGAATGAGACAGCTGATACTGAGTTATGCGTGGACTGCCAGGGACTGTCGTATGATTGTGGTTGATCTTGGAGAGCTGAATGTTCAGACAGATGAACAGTCAACAGCCGGCAGCGGCGATTTCTCACACTCTGTACGTGGAATCTCTCACCTTTGTCGTGAATTTGCTGTAATCATTGGCACACTCTAATTAACTTGTTTTGGTGAATATATTGCCAGTTATTACTACTGTACGCAGTGAACTGTGTCAGGTTCTGTTGTTGGCACTGTCTGTGACTTTTTTTGTTTGTGTATGAAATATCTCGGGAACTGCTGACCATGAAAGATGTGTTTGGTCCTCACTTGGACGAGTTTGAATGTCAAGGTCAAAGGTCGAGGTCAGCAGGGACAAAAAAACGTCATTTTTGGCCATTTCAGTGGCCTGCGTGTGGTTTATGTTTGGTAAAACATCTTCAGCCTCTAGTTCAGTTCTTTGAATTAAATTCATCTTGTTTTGCAGCTAAGGAAAGGAAAGGAAGAGTATTTATATAGCGCTTTTTTGGCCAAGGTGGTACACACAAAGCGCTCAGGCATGGATCACACAGTTTTACCTGCAAATAACACCATGCCTGCCTTTCCTTCGTGAGCATTCACCAGATGTCACCACCAACAGCAACTGAGGCAGCGGACAACCAATTGCAGCTTACTACTCATTTATCGACCCCGAAAGGATGAAAGGCTGAGTTGGCTAGTGTCATGTTTGCTTATTTGTACAAAGTGGATGGGTTTTCTGTGGTCTGGTTTCAGTGTCTTAATTCTGATGCGTCTCTGTATGCAGTCTGTCTTCATGAATCCCATCACATTACTGTCGTTTTACCCATGTTCTGAGAAAAGGACCCAGTGCATTTCAGGCAAAGTACAGGCAGCTAATGGAATGCTGATTAAATATATTGCCTTGAAACAAGTGTGTTGATACCTGAGATGTGGTATACATGGATTCAGTGTTCACGGCAAAGGATGCTTTGCTAGAGATACGATGACTGGCTTTCTAGTGTGCTAATTTTCTTCCACTGAGTGCAAAATGTAAATAATTTACTGATTTGATACCTAAGTCTCCACTAAGAATTGATGTATTGCATGTGAGTTAATTGTTTAGTAGTTAGTATTCTGTGCTGTATTGCATAGAAGTCGTCACTGGAGGAACATGCATTTAACAAGTTTAAAGCGAGTCTAAAAAGTGTTCAGATTCTATTTGCATCTGCTGGTCAGTGTGAATATTTGTGTTATGGACATGTTAACGGCATCATGTTGAAGTTATTGAATATTTCTGTTTGCAGACATGCTTTTGTTTTGTTAATGTACCTAGAAAGTTGTATCTTGTGGAATTGCTTCATTACAAACTTTTTGTGCAATTCGTAATACTTTTGTTGCAGGGTTTACTCTGTCCGTTTGGACAAGCTGAAAGTGTGCAATTGTCAGATTGCTAATTGCTGATACTGTCTTTGCTGTTGTATGGTTTGATATCTGTCACTGTGACTGGACAGGCCGATAGTCCAATTTCTACACGACTTTGCTCTGTCTTTATGTGGTGAGTGCATTTGTAACAGGTGAAAATTGGGTGTCAGCTCGACGATTGTCGCAGTCGAGTTTACATGTGTTGAATCCACTTGCAGTTAATGTGGACGTGTTCCAGTGCATGGTTGAAGATGCTGAACTGCCTCGGTAATGCATAGTCTTGCTCTTTTCACTCTAACTCCATAGCTGTGTTAACGGTGTAAAATGGCTGTTGACAGCTTGTTTAATTCTATACTTATGAGGTGCAGCGGCATATTTCTGATGCCAGTGCCTTTTCAGAAATTGCAGCAAATTTCTGCTTAGTTTGAAAGAAGTGTAAAAATGAACCAAATTGAGAAATGTGCTGTTATAAAGTTCTTGTTTGTAAAAAATATGTCTTGCAATGATGTTCACTGTGACATGTTTATCATATTAATCAATGATGCTGTTTCATAGATTGTTATTAAAATGTCGTTTGCTGAATTTAAGTGTGGCAAAGCTGGCACTGATATGATTGCCACTCAGGACAACCTTGTTTGGTTCCATGAATATTAACAAAAAACCGGATAAAATCTACTGTGAAATAGATCGCTTGAAATAGCTCTTGTGCAGAATATTATCAAAGAGTATGCACATCTCGCTGTAATGGCAAAACAATCATTTTATGCTGGATTCCTAGCGATGTCAATATCTTGGGCAATGAGAGGGCTGACACTGCAACGAAATTAGTTCTTTCTTTGCCCATCACTAATATGAAACTTCCAGCATATGAACTTATACCTCAAGTCTCAAAGTTTTGTTAAAGATGATATGCAACGATTTTTTGGTTGTTACAGTAAATTGCTGGTGGTATGTCTTTAATCCAATCTATTTGAATATTGAGGAACATCAAAGATAAACTTGCAGAAAAAATCGTCTAAAAGTGCGCGCCGATGACTTGTTTACTTTTCGCAAGTGATGACGTCATACCGGGAAAACACAACCAAACTGCCTACTGAATGTTGAGTGTTGACAACCGATCATGCAATAACAAATAGGCATAACGATAAACGTAGAAACAGGTTATCAAAACATAAACAGGTAAAATAACTTCTTATCGAATCTTAATACAACGCAAACGAAACAAGCGCATCCTGATATGATGTCACGCATGACGATGATTTCCGAAGAATAGCTATAGTAAAAAGACCACTAAACTTGTTCTTTTTACAGGATTTTGCGGCGTAATTTGTCAAAATTTATTACACAGATGGGTTTATATTGCAGTAAGCAGCTATAAACTACTTTTTCATCAATTTTGTGAAAAAACCGTTGCATATCACCTTTAAATACACCGTATTTACCAGATTTGACACTTGACAGCTTATATTTTTCTCAGAAGTGAAAAAAAAACATGAGTGTGATAGACAGTAAATATATAGTGATGATATCATTAAATTGTTGGAGAAGTTCTTAAAAGTTCTAGATGAACTTTCTATCCAACAGGTATAGATGTGCAAGAATTAAGATGAACTGATTAAAGTGTTATGTATGTATGTGTATCAATGATTGGGTACTGGTGTTGGAGAGCTTGCGTAAAATGGAAGTGGTGGCATCCTTTTCCTGATGAGTCTGTTGGTGGATAGAGAAAGGATGAGACCAATAGGTGTTTGTTGCTTGGTTGAAGTTAGTCTTTGAGCTCTCTTCGTTGCTTTGACACTGTTGGTTGTGTAATAGGGATGGCATGTGGCTTGTAAAAAACTGCTGCAGTTTGCTTCAGAGGTTTTCCTTTGGTTGATTGGCCCAACTTGGAGTAACACCAGAAAAGAAGGCAGATAAACAAAAAGTGAAAAGTATTGGTGGTCATGTTTTTGTGTTGTGTGAGGCATTTTAGGCCAAGAAAAAGGTTGTTATTGTAGTGTTTTTCATTGTGTTTGTTAGTTTAAAAGTAGTTGGTGAGTTGCCGACAGTGTCCGTTGGTCTCACAGACCAGTGTGTGACAGAAATTCTCCAAGTTCTTGTCAGCATTCCACTGCCTGAAGGATACTCGTCGGTCACAGATGAGGATGCAGATGAATTTGCCAAATCGGTAAGGAGTTAGGAGTGTTTTTGCAATACTTTGATATATGTTAGTTGCTGTTTGAATATTTAATGTTGAAGTCTAACAGAGAATTAGTACAGCATATGAGTGAAGAGATGCAATTTTCATTTCTTTATATTGCCAGTAATGGCACCATCTCCATACCATTACGGAAACGGTGCAGGTAACACCGTTGAGGAGAACTCTAGCGTTTTCTCCCTCATCCGAATGTGCTAGTTGCCTTCAGTGCTTTGATGCTGTTGGTTGGGCGGCAGGAAGGGCATCCGGCCTGTAAAAATATGGGGAATGGTGGAGGTAGGCACTGTGGTGGTGTGGTTATATTGCCAGTAGTGCAGGAGCACTAGTGAGATAGAAAATTAAACCAGAGTTTGATTGCCTAATTTCTGAGTAAGATTTTGACTGAAATTATGTAAATTGGACATTGTTTGCTCAAGCTACAGTTAAAAATTCTGTTTGCTTACTGTAAATGTTAGTTTTGATGTGGATTGTTGTTTTATGTTTCAGCTTAAAGCTCCAGATACAAAACTGATGCCAATCAGAGAAGATGTTGAGGAATTGTTTGCTGTTGAAGAATTACAGGTGAATATTCTTATTTCAAATTGATGTAACAGTTTGTATTATTTATATGTTGTAATTGTAATGAAATGGTAGTGATGACCACAGAAAAATGTGTGATTAAGTGGAAACACTAGCTTTTGTATCATTGTTATTCCTGATTGAAAATTTATTAGATCTTTGACTATGTCTTTTGCCAATTTAAATAATTTATAGCGTGCGGTATTTTCAGTCATTTGTTTATTGTTGCTTTGTAGAAATCGGAAGAACAAGAAGTTGAAAGTGCATACGTTAATGCAAAAGAAATTGAACTGCTGTTTGAAATTAAGCAGGTGAGATTTTTCTGAGGTACGTGCTTAAGGTTTTCTTCAGTGCTTTGACACTTTTGATGAGATGAGAGGAAGGGCATCTGGTCTGTAAAGAGCCTGTGCCACGTATTCCCAAGGGTTCTGTGCTGGGACGAAAATAACCGAGGGTGAACCGGCTAAGCCAAATTGACCTGGAAAATGGCCATTAAAATAGAGATAGTGAATTAGTGATGGTGGTTGAAGAATTTGATGGGATAAACAACGAGTTGCTGTTAGACTGTTTTAACGTCCTGATTAATCAAGTTAGCCATAAGGTTTTCTGATGCAAAAACAAAAAAGTACTGGAAACTAGAATGTGGACCAATGCCCATAGTGATGTCCGCCCTGCCGAATATAGGTGGCACCCTCTGTTCAACGCCGCAAAGTTTGGCTGATGCCCAATACTGGAGTGCCGTGCAGTAACGCTGCCAAGACGCGAAATTCGTTGAAATTTGCAGGGGTGCTCCAAACTACTGGATCGATCTCAGCCGCTAGTGGGCCGAAGTTCACGATATTGCCAGATGGCGATTTTTTGATCACTTTTTGCGTCCTGTATTTGCAGTGAGCCCCGTGCAGCACGTTTCAGACCTGCATCTTAAATTTGCACTAAGGCCACACCACGTGTGCAAGTATGGTAGACATCCAGTCTGCGGCGGCTGAGATTAGGCAAGGAAAGAAAAACAGAAGAAAGAACCATAAAGAACAAACGACATGATGAAAATGTATATGGCCTGCCCTATTACATAGGGCGGCCATAAAAAAGTACTTACTCCATACCAGTACTGGAGAAAAGTAATAAGCTTTTATTAACTACTGCTCTTAGTTACTCTCGAGTTCCTTTGACTACCATGCAGATTGTAAGATAATGACATCTTCTGGTGATAATTGTGATTTTCATCATTGCAGTCATTGTGTTCTGCAAACGTGTCATATTAAAGGTAAACTGAATATGCATTGTGGTCATCCAGCCTTGATGAAATTTATTACAAGTTGCAGTCACTATTCTTTCTTATGCTACCAGTATTTGATCTAGTGCCTTACTGTAGTTGACTTGCTAATTTATACAAAAAAGCTCACCCAGTAGTTAACTGCAATTACAGCAGCATGTTTACAGTGTAAATAGTTAGGCGCAGAGACGTATTACTGATAGTGCATTAGAGTGCTTAGGCTGTTCTACACTAGCATTCAATTCAGGAATGGATTGTACATTGTTGTTGGTTTTTACATTTCGTGAGAGGCATAGCCGAGGCGAAATGTATATTGGTCACAGCCGTCTGTGTGTGTATCTGTCTGTATGTCTGTCCCTCGCCACATTTCCGCACTACTGCATGGACCTATATGTAACTTTCGGAAATGGTAGGGGGTGCTGTCTAGTTGTGCACTGTTGGACAGATTTGCAGTCGGTGCATGGGTTTGTTGCCATGACAACATGGCACCGAATGCGGAATGTCAGCAAGTGCTTGTGTCAGCGAGTGCTTGTACTTGCTCATGTGCCTGTTTTGTAGGTGCACTGTGTTTACAATTTCTTATAATAATAATAAATATGATATGTGTAATATTGATGGACAGAGTGATTGATTGTGACATGTCAAATGGATACTGCAGATATGCCTGACGTTGTCTCAGTACCAAGGCAGTGTAGACACTCCAATGCTGAAGGTGATCATTGATGCTGTTGGCATTCAGCTGGTGCTGCGTTCATTTGACATGTGCATCGATGCCTTCCTCGGTGCTATTTGCATGCAGCATTTGGAATTTTCACGTGAGCTGCTGTTTGTGTAAAGTTGTGTACAGTTTTCTCCGTAATTAGGTTGTGGTAGCTGTAATTTATTGGCATTTTTGAGAATTAGTTTATGTAGATTGTTTGAATAAAGGTAAACAGCAAAATATGTTTTATGGTATGTTTCTAAATTTTCATACATCTTTACATATCATTATCATTGTCAGCAAGCATATCATGCATATACATTTAAAAGCAGTCTAGTGCTGAATACTCTGAGTGAATTTGAGTGAATTTCTGTACTGTTTGTCATAACCTGATAGCATGTGTGTATGTGTGCTGTGCAGCTTCAGACGAGGTTTCTGCTTGGCTAACAAAGCACGGAGCTACTGCTGGTAATTGATTTTAACCACAAACAGTCACTTCGTTACTTCTGCAGTTAAACAAGTAATTTTAGTGTAGTTTACTTCTTTGTATCAGTTGGCACGCCCTTTAATTATGGCTGCCCTATGTAATAGGGGGGCATTATATTTTTGTCCTGTAGTTTCTTTCTGTCTTCTATCTTTCCTTCATTGATCACATTATGTTACTAATGAATGAAGATGCAAGTACAGTAATGCACTGCTGTTTGATGTGTTGACAGTAACGGATGGCATGACTTTGATAAATACGCCCTCTGCCGGAGTTGAAATGAGTCGTTTATTGACTGTGAGACTGCTCAAAGTAGGTCGTTCTTGTAAACACATTCTTTTTGTCTGTTGCAGTTGTTCATTGCACTTATTGCTGCACAGCTTAAATCAGTTGTTACTTGATGCTGACTTACAAAACACTAGCATGATAGCCGTGTTTGTGACATTTGGGTGACCCACGCTGGCCAGGGATTGCCTCTGCCAAGACATGTCTTACCAGTGTTGCGATACGGATCCGGATCCGTATCCAGATCTGTGATCCGGATCGCCACCAAAATTTAGTCATTTGTTTCACTGGCTCATTGGCAACCTTCCCTGAAAATTTCATGCAAATCCATTTGGAAGTTTTTGTGCAAAGTTGCTAACAGACAAACAATGACGAAAACATTAACCTCCTTGGCAGAGGTAATAATCTATGGTGGAGGTGGGCACTGGTTAGTCTGGATGGAGTGGCACCCAGCTGGATGGTCGGTGTGTCTGCCTGGTGACATATTGGCGCACACTGTGTTTTTATGCATACTGTATTATGTATATTGTATTTTGTATATTTTGTATAGACTGTTCT
>Ga0209259_1000804_pt1 | contig 10221 bp, 5 predicted proteins | sample WorMetGr2BELIZE1_FD_187417 | JGI IMG/M metagenome (GOLD analysis project Ga0209259, IMG submission 187417) | Marine gutless worms symbiont microbial communities from Max Planck institute for Marine Microbiology, Germany - Inanidrilus... ...
GCTTTGACACTGTTGGTTGGGTCATTTGACCCGCAAAAACCGTCCCCGAAATGACCTATAATGTGTTTAGTGGGACGTTAAACCCTACTCACTTCACTCCACCTCCTAATTTTTGGTTATATTGTAGCACACACCAATACTAAAATTCTGTCGAGCCATTTTTTGCAATTCCTATCTTGAACCCAAATTATGACGTCATTTCCGGTTTTGCAAAAGTTGTCGTAGAGCGATACGGTTTTCACCATTGGATGGCCCAGAGGATTTCATGGTGCAAAGCGGTCTACGTTTTTGTCTACCTTTTATACTTTCCGAGTTATGACGTCATCAATGACGTCATAATAACGTAATTTCCACGTTTGCGAAAGTTGTCGTCATACAGCGGTGCGGATTGCACCCCCAGCCGTGAACCATTGTAGCGTAGCCGCTAGTTATATAATGAAACTTTGCAGCAGACTTTTCGTCCTTTATTGTCGAAGTCGTCCAAAAGACGACAAATCTAGACATTTTGATCCCTATTTTCAGGAAGTTAGGGGCGGCGTAGAACCTTGGTGGATGGCTCGTTGGAAAGCCCGTGCCGAGTTCTTAGTAAGCGTAATTGAACTTCTTTTTCTATCTCTTATGGTTGAGGTGCTACAAGGGAAAAGGTGTCAAAACTCGCAGCCTTCGGGAGTGGGTAGGTCACTTTGAGCCAAAGGGTCGGGGAAAGGACATGCCGGCCGACTTGTCACCCCTCGCGGCGGAAAGTGAGCTCGTTCGCCGCTTGCGCTGTGGTGGCATTATCGCCCGCTCGGAATGAGTGAATTCGTCGTCACGAGGGGTGCAATGCGGCCTTTCATCAAATTACTTTGACCACTTGTTTCTGGATGTTTGGTCCCCAAATAGAGAACTTTTTGGGGGGGATGAATGAAGCAGTTGGATGTCCTTCCTGTCACCTTGCCAACAGTGTCAAATCACTGAGGGAAACTCAGATCACAAAGGTAAAGCCATGCACTGGACTGGAACCTCATCATTTCTCGATCCAACTGTTACTCCTAATGAAGGGATAATGCACCCTGTATGCCAGTCAGCTATCCAACGCCAATACGCTGGATACGTTTGAATGACATCAACTGTAAATGTGATGTTCATGTTTTACCACCGTTAACTGTAGCTGTCCAATTTGCCTTGTTAGTTTTGTCGTTATGGAACATTTCAATGCTGTAGATGAAGACTCAAGTTCTGGATGTGCATTTGGTAAGTTTTCTACCTTTGTGTGATTTGGCCTAAACTCTAGAGAGTGCTAAAAATGAGCTGCTTTAACAAATAATAACATTGATCAGTAATGCCGGTATGTGTCAGAGGTAGATATCTGAAGATTTGTTGGTTGGTTCTAGTGTTTTATATCTGATTGCAGTATCACTTGTATGCATTACAATTCCTATGTTGATTTGTCCCCTCTCCTCCAGTGGACAGCATCTGAGCAATGATGATTGTCTGAAGGACAGGAGGGAAGCTTATCAGAACTTCTCCGTGCTGTTGTTTATGATAGTTGTACACAATGATACACACACACACACACACACACACACGTGCGAGCAGTTCTTAAGTGTTGGTTTAGGTTTAGTTGTCACCGCATGGTATTATTATTATTATTATTAAGTGCATTTATAAACCGCACTTTTGCAGGTGCCACAAATGCGCTAAAAGCAGCACTTACACGTTTACTGTTTGTTTTTGTGTCTGTGTTGTCGTGTCTGTTGCCTTCAGTGCTTTGACACTGTTGGTTGGGCGGCAGGAAGGGCATCCGGCCTGTAGAAAATAGGGGATGATGGAGGTGGGCACTGGTTTGTCCGGATGGAGTGGCACCCAGCTAGATAGTCAGTGTGTCTGCCTGTGTAAATCTTCCCTTGCACCATGAAGTTCAGAAGTTCTCTTACGTCACCAGCTCAGCTGGGTCATCCCGGAAAAAGGGCTGTAAAACGGTTGCGGTGGTGGTTTGTGTCTGTGTGTCTGTCAGTCACGCCATCAGCGAAATCGACGAACTTTGGCAGCAGATATCGCATAGAAGGGTTTTCAGAGTGGGACAAAATTTGTCAGCTTGATAGAGGGCGCCTTGCTGTACATCACCACCCAGATTGGTGAACTTTGGCCCAGGAGGTCCCTGTGGGGCACCAAAATAGTGAAGGTGTAAAAATAATTGTAACACTTTTCTCGTACACCATTTGGCAGAGCTCGATGAAATTTGGCCTGGTTAGGGATCTTACTAATGGACGTGTTCCCTGAATTTGGTGAACGTTGGCCTACTTTTACGGGAACAAAAAATTAGACAGCGGATATCTTGGATATTTTTTGTTGGAGCGTGACCAAATTTGGTGGCATTAGGGTATTGGTGCGTAGCAGGTCTTAAGGGATTTTGGTAAACTTTGGTCCACTTTTCTGAGAGCACACATTTTTGGCACCGGATATCTTTCACACGCTTTTTGTCAGAGCGCGACAAAATTTGGCATGGTTAAGAGTCTGGCCAATGGAGACATGTTTTCTGAATTTGGTGAACTTTGGTCGGGCATCCTGTGATACCATGCAACGGCATGCATCAGTCATTCACTGATGTATTTTTTATGTGTTTGTTTAGGTTTAACATTTTGTGTTTTCTGTTTCACCTTTGACTATTTGTTCTTATGTTGTTTGCTTTTTTTGTCTGTGGTACGGAGATGGTGCAGGTAACACCGTTGAGGAGAACTCTAGCATCTTCTCCCTAATCCGAATACACTGGTTGCCTTCAGTGCTTTGACACTGTTGGTTGGGCAGCAGGAAGGGCATCCGGCCCGTAAAAAATATGGGGGGATGGTGGAGGTGGGCACTGGTTAGTCCGGATGGAGTGGCGCCCAGTGTGTCTGCCTCTGTTAATCTCCCTTTGCACCATAAAGTCCAGAAGTCCTCTTCTGGCACCGGCTCACCCGGGTGGTTCCGCAAAAATGGCCGTAAAACGGTTGTGTTGTGTGGTGGTTGTTTGCTTTTGTTGTGTTAAATTTAATTGTTTCAGTACTAAACCAAGAGATTGGCTGGAAAGAATGTGTCCGAAATGACCTATTTTGTGTCGAGTGGGATGTAAAACCTTAACTCAAACTTCTGTGTAAATTTCTAACTTTTCTTTTGTGTGGTCTCTGCCAAGCATTGAAATGCAGGGTCATTAGATTATGTTTTTGTTATACGTCACATAGCACATATGAGTGGGGCACAACACTTAAGCCTTTCTGTATGTCAAACTGTGATAGCTGAATTTTTGATTACTGTAGTGTCTGCAGTAAGTGTTTGTAGTTTCATTCGTGGTCCCGTGGTTGTGAGAATAGGCCCAGTCCATTTCAGGCTGGGCATTGTACAAGGAGACCAAAGATGACTTTTGCTTTTATCTTGTGTTGTGGTACTTTAGGTTTACTGGTGACTGATCTTGTTCTGTTAAGTTTAGTTCCTCCATTACATAGCTAAGTGCTTGGCTTGGAAGAGTGTGTCCAGAAGAATGACCTATTTTTGTGTGACTCAGTCAGTCGGCTGTTAATATGTTTGTGTAAGTTTGCCATTCAGGCACAGTCACATGCTGTGAAGTCATTGACAGTTGAAACCAGTTTATTTCTTGAGATGTCACCATAGCCCGATGAGCTCGCTCTGCTGGCGAGTGGCTTGAAGCTGCCGTATGTTGTGATGTGTAGACAGTGTATGTAGACCCGGTAGTTCGTTCACAATCAACTCGCGAGATCTCTGTTCGCTCGGACCTAATGTGACGCTGATTACGCTCAATACGGCAGGTATTTTGCATGTTTGTCCATTTGTGCGCTTGAAATACATCTGAGTTTCTTTGTATGTTTGGTGCAACAGCCCACAAATTTATTTTGTTGGAAACTCTCGAGGGAGTTTATATACTAGGTCTATCACAAAGTAACTGAACAATAGTTGCTGCAGTGGTGTGCTGCCAGAGTTGGCAATAGCCCATTAATGCTGTGCATTTATAAAAATGTATAGAGCCGATCTCAGACACTGACAGCTGAAAAGAAAAAGCATATACATACAAAAAAAACACTATTTTTAGGGTTGGTGGCCGTATGTTCATAGGACTCGTGAGCAAATACTTAGCGGGAGTGTGAGGTATTTATTTGCTTGAGTGCTGCTTACACAGCTCATTGTGGCAACCTATTGGCTTAAGCTAATGGTACCACAGCTGTGTGTTGTAGGTCTCGGTCAGTTTTAAAACCAAAACTGCAATTTTCCGTACAAACCGAAACCTAGGTTCTGATGGGTGTCCAAGGCGATTTTTAGGCCGCGCTAGGCTAACAGAAGATACGACTTAATTTGAGTGATGCGATTCTTAAATTCTTCCTAATTGTGACATATCGACAGAGGGACCCACCTTGCTGAGTGTGAAGGAGTTGACCACACCAGGTGTGAAGAATAACTCCTTCACACTAGACGTGGTCGGTTAGTATACTTTATTGAAACTTTTTGTGGAAGTGTTATCGACTCCGTCTTAGTGTTTTCACACACTAGGATGGATACTCTTGCATTGCGGTGGTGTGCGAATACCAAAACGGAGAAAACCGAAACCGAGTACTTGAGTTTGAAAACCGAACGGAACCGAAATTGAAAAATCCAACCCAACCCTAGTGTGTTGCCCACACTGCTGGATGGATCTGCGGTGCAGCTGGCAGTTATACCATCTCACAGTGAACTGTAGTACACCTCACCCTGTAGATTGTTTCTGCTCAGTATCTTAATGTGTTTCCAATCCCACTGAGGGTAGGAGGCTGAGTCGGCCTGACTACAGAGCAGAGCAGGTTAGCGCCTTCATCAGGATCGCTGGCTGTGAACCAGGTTTTATTTGAGACAGTAACCTTTTAGTTACAAAATGCACATGCTACATATGGACTGAGTGAACAGCACACAAGCTGTTTCCTTGCTGCAGCCAAAATTGTTTTAATGTTGCGAGTTTTGTACATGTGTATGACTGGCTTTAACCTTAGGGAATTTCAAGATGCAAGCCAGTTTAACGTCCACTGCTAGTTTCAGGTTCTGCTGTGGCCTTCAGTCCTGGAATTACTGCAAGTTGGGCCATGTTGCCCAAAAGAAAGTCTTTGTGGATAACTGAAGCAGGAGTTTTATCGGCCGGATGCCCTAACTGTCTCCCATCTGCATCCAAGCATTGAAATGAGTTAAAAGCACTGATGCCTAGTAGGAAGAATCATGCTCTGGACCTGATCTAATAGATGCACCAGTTGACTCCATACTGAGGCTTTGACGACAGTGTTGTAGTAAACGTTAGTCACCATAAGGATCACTGCCCCATGCGGGCTCCGGGACATAACGCGCTCTTGATTAATTTGTTGATCATTTTGGTGCTATATACATTGTTTGCTTGTTTGATTGGCTTCCCCGCTTACTTTCTTTACTTATTTTTTGCTTACTTATCTACTTCCTTACTTCCCTTTTCCTCTGAGATAGGCCCGCTGTGTTTTCAGGCCACAGGTCGCAAGAGACGACCAAACCCTATGGTTTTAAGTTGTTTCAGTTTATTTTGAGTTATAGTGTTTTTGTGTTCCTGATGCTTGGTTATTTTGTGTTGTAGTCAATCTAGTTATTCACGTTAGCCTACGTTTATTGTATATTTTTGTGGTTGTTTTTCCTGGTTTTGATTTGTTTTCTCACTACTAGTCAAGAGATTGGCTACGAAGAGCATCTCTGAACTGACCTATTTTGTGTCGGGTAGGATGTAAAACCTTGACTCACTCAGTCATCATAAAGATCTGACAGTTACAAGGATTTGTGAATTTTGTTAAATTATAGCTGTGCAATTCGTTACTACTCCCACTTCTGTTGTTTATTACGTATTTTCTTATTGATGTTCGTGTGCAGACGATTATCCCGGCGGGTGTTGGTTAGGTAATGAAGATATTCCTGATCAGAGAGTTCGTGTCCCGATATCTCAGAGGTAAACATCACAGTAGAAGGTTTGTCATGTTCACATGCAAAATTCCCATATAGAGCTGCTGCACATTTTCTTACTGATTTATATCAATACTGTCATTGAAGAGCAACTCATCTTTACATTTGCATCATCACCAGGACCCTGCGCTCCGCACCACTGCCATGGTTACCTGTTCTGTCAAACATTGAACCACCACCACTCAGGCACAAAGCTGCAGTGGATAAACTGATTGAGAAGACAGACCTGCATGCTCAGTGGCCGCTGCATAGCCATATGTTCCTTTCTCCGCGACATTGCCTGCGATCACGTAGACAGCCAACAAACAGCATCTCTCAATGGCGAGATGAATGGAAGTCAGCTCCGGCGGTCAATTCCTCTCCAGTGGATAACCTCACTATCCAGCAACCAGGATTTGACGTACCCAGACGCTACTGGAGCACTCCTTAATCACTTCCGGACCGACCAAGCTGACTGCAGTTCCTGTTGAAAGAAGTGTGGCCTTGCAGCAACCGACTTGCTCTTGTGGCAAATGCCAAACGATGTCACATATTGTCAATAGCTGCCCACAGTCCAAGCTGGACGGGGCTGCAGTGATTGCATCGTGAGCTGATGACATTGCTGCCGAATGGCTGAAGACATACGACTCGTAAATGCACTCGACAACGACAACATTGAAGAACTGATGTGAATGGAAAGATGTCGTTCACTCGGGAGTCTGTTGGTGAATGCTGACTGATGAGTGTTGCGTGTGTTTGGCATAAGAAAGGTTGTGTGGCAGTACAAAAATTTCGGATCTGTTGCTCCTTATGACCAAGAAGACAGCTGGCTAACCCAGGTTCACCTGAAGAACTGATGTTAAATTAGATTGTGTTTTGCTTGCATTTTTACCCGTTTGTATACCGCCTGACACACCTTATGGTCCAGAAACGGCTCACACTGATTGAACAGTAATCCTCACTACCTTATAACTGTTTTTGTGGCTGTTTTTCACGTATATGTAGAACAAGTAAAATAGTGGAACGTGTAATGATGCCTGACTGTGTCAGTGATTTCAGAAAGTAATTGAAGAGTGAATAGATTGCAGTTGTTGGAGACACATCATCCGGCATCTTTGCATTGACTCTGGTGTATAAAAATACTGTGTCACTTGTGCCCAAAGGTTATGTTCTCAAACACGTGTATTGTGTAGGAGAAACACACAACAACCTTTTTTATGGCCCTTTGTCCTGGACTACCCGGGTGAGTCGGTACCAGAAGAAACATTCACCCACCCTCCATTCTGATCATCATCCAATGTTTGTCAGCTTCTTCCACCTACTACGATCCATAGCATCCTCCCTGTTTAAATTACATGCTTGGCAATCTTTTTGCACCTCTCCATGTCCTCTTTGGTCTACTTCTTGGTCTGGAGCTCTCCACCTCATATTCCGTACATTTCTTCACCCAATCAGTGTTTTTTCGCAACACATGCCCATACCGTCACAACCTGTTTTGCTGTAGTACCAAGATTATATCATCTATTCCTAGTCTTTCTCTCAACTCCCTACTTGGAACTCGAAATTGGCTAGCCCCAGTGCACCTGGAAAAAGGCCAGTGGTATTGGTGGAGAGATGTTGGTCATTAATTAGGAGTTGGTTAGACCACTACAGAAAAATTATCTCGCATGTCTTGGCTTCCCCACTTACTTCCTTTTTTCTTTACTTATTTTTCCTTACTTATCTACTTCCTTAACCAAGCCACTGTGTATGCAAGCCAGCATATTTGATGCCTGTCCCAAGCCAGGATGAATTGGGAGGGTTTCGGCAGGAAGGGCATTTGGCGTAAAAAGGGGGATAATGGAGGTGGTCACTGATTAGTCCGGATGGAGTGGCGCCCAGCCGGACGGTCGGTGTGTCTGCCTCTGTTAATCTTCCCTTGCACCATAAAGTCCAGAAGTTCTCTTCTGGCACCGGCTCACCCAGGTGGTCCGAGATAAAAAAGCCATAAAACGGTTGTGGTGTCTGCTGATGGAAGGATGCCACACTGTTTACACTGGCTGGCCTGTGCCAGTATCATTGCATGTTGATCACATGATTTATTACATTTTGCGTGTCATAGATGATGCAAATATATATATTGGTCACGCATGTCTGTGTGTGTGCATCTGTCTGTCCCTTGCCGTATGCACACACTACTGCACAGACCCGGATGTAACTTTGGGGAATGTTAGGGGTGCCCCTAATTAGGCAGTATTGGGTGGATTTGCAATCGGTGCACGGGTTTCGTTGCTATGACAACACAGCCCGAACGTGGAATGTCAGCGAGTGCTTGTACTCGCTCTGTGCCTGGTTTTGTTTGCAGTGATCTTCTGCACATTGAGTCCAACAGTCGTACACCGGAGAAGATGGCGCTGGCGTTGCTCGACTATCTGTTTGACCGCGACACTCAGGCATGCTCTAATCTGAGTGGGCTCGGCCGGCATGGCAAGAAAAAGCTGGATCCATTGTTCATCTACGGCATGAGATGTCAGTTTTACTTATATACTTATACCGTTTTCTGTTGTTGAATATGAAGCTGGCTACATTTTCAGAGTAGGTTTAATTAATTAATTTTTTATTCGAGTGTAACCGTACGTGTGAAAAAGTTTAATTTAACTAGAATGTGCGCCAGTGCCCAACGTGATGGCCGCCCTGCCAAATATAGGTGGCGCCCTCTGTTCAATGCCACAAAGTTTGGCTAACGCCCACTACTAGAGTGCCGTGCAGTAACACTGCCAAGATGCAAAACTCGTTGAAATTTGCTGGGGTGTCCCAGGCTCCCGAACCTACCTCAGCCATTAGTGGGCGGAACTTCGCCATATTGTGGGGACATGTGGAGGAGGTATTGCTGTTTAACAAGTTTTTTTTTCCGATTGTTGATACATGCCTTCTCATTTGCAAAGATATAGCCGGACAACTTAAGGATTTATGAGTCTGCCTAATACGGAATTAGTTACAGCATTAATGTAATTAGCATTATTAATTTTGGTTGAGTTACAGAAGCCTCTAGATTTTAGAGATGTTTTTAATGAATGTGGCAAGCCAGGCATACAGTGCGTAACGTGTATCGTGTTCTCAAAAGCTGACAGTTGATAGCTATGTCTGCTGCATGGGACCAACCAGAAAATCCACAAAAAAGAACGTTCATATGCTTTTTAAAGAACTTCTGTATACTTTTATGGTTCTGACTTTCAATGAGATGTTGGACCATTGCATAGATATAACAATGTAGAAGTGTAACGGAGTAGGTCATCTGGTCCATCGGTTTGGCATTACGGAGCGAGATTGGCATCGCATCAAGTTGAACATCGACTCCAAGTGTCGTACTGCATTCCGCCGGAAGATGCGAGGTCAGCCGCTGACGGTGAAGGCATTCCGTGGCAAAACGGCAACAACGTACATCCCGGTCGGTCAACCAGTGCGGCCGGACAGTGACGAGGATACAAACTGCATGCCGGGGACGGCCGACTCCGTGTTACGCGTTAATGAGGCATGCAGTTGGTTGCTTTGGCTTTGATAAAAACAGTGTTGCATGTAAATTTTAATAGGTACAATCGGTAACAGAGGCACCAAGGCCAGTTTTGGATTACGCTTAGAGCAGACTAATGATGACGCGTCAGCATGTTCTTCCAGTTTTGGTTGCAACTTATTCTCAGCAGTGCAAGCCAATACCGAGCCAGTGTGGTAAACTCAGTTTCATCTGGAAAATTGCTGGTGTATTGCGTGTCCAGTCTGTACTATTTAGTGTGCCACAGGTGTACGGGATTACCACTTTTCTGGAATTTCTGGAAACCGAGAAATGTGAGGGAATTGTGCAAAGGTCAGGGAAAAGGCACAGTCAGGGAAAGGTCAAGGAATCTGTGTAGTCAGAGACATTCGATTGTGACATCTCAGCAATATGCTGGTAACAAAACTTTGATGGCATAAACATACAGTCACAATTGACTTTTAGATGGACCTGTTTTACCACGTGCTTAGAACATCATATAACTTACCTGTACTTTATTCGTACTTTACCTGTTGTTTTGCTTATCAGTTCAGCGTTTTGAGTTGACTTTTGTCAGTTGCTGAAATGTGACCAAAACTTCGTAACAAGCAAATTTTGTAATAATAAATGTGCATTTATTCGATATGTTGTCTGCAATTTAGGCGGGAAAAGTGCGGAAGTTTTTTTCTGTGTGGAGAGTGGTAACCCTGATTGTAGTTGCAAGTGGTGCGTATACATGTGCATTGACTGAACTGTACTGGTTG
>Ga0209259_1000805_pt1 | contig 10218 bp, 7 predicted proteins | sample WorMetGr2BELIZE1_FD_187417 | JGI IMG/M metagenome (GOLD analysis project Ga0209259, IMG submission 187417) | Marine gutless worms symbiont microbial communities from Max Planck institute for Marine Microbiology, Germany - Inanidrilus... ...
CCTCCCGTCTGTCCCACCCCTGGTCCCCATGTAATACACGGTTCCTTGGGCCCCCGCGAATCCACATGCCAAACGGCAACTCGATTGGTCCAGCCGTTTTGCATGATACAACAACGTCCGGACAGACTGACCACGCCACGCTGTAAGTAGGCTAGATATTTTATAGATGTGTAAATTCCGGTCTCGGTTAGTGCATTGGATAGACCGCGTTCGATAGAACACAGTTATGCTTGTCTTGCAGGTGTGTTTGCATAATTATAGCCAGACTTGGAGTTCTTAAAACCTGAGTCTTCTCGAGACCCGTTTTTACAAGTCTTGGTCTTGGTCTTGAACCTCGAAGTCTTGGTCTTGGTCTTGGTCATGGAACCTCAGAGTCTTGGTCTTCGTCTTGGTCTTGGAACTCTCGAGCCTCGGTCTTGGTCTTGGGACTTGGGACCATGGAGACTTGGTCTTCGTCACTCATGAACCATGAAATCGAGACAAAATAGAAAATCGTACGTTAAACTACACCGATAATACGCAGTGACACGTACAAAGTGCTGCATCCATAGCTAGAAAAAGTCTTCTGTCTGCCTGCCACCTCTGCTCCTGTGGAACGGATATTTAGCCACAGTGGTTTGCTGATGCGGGCAAACAGGGCTAGAATGGGTGACAACATGCTGTCACAGTTGGTTTACTTGCGATGCAACAATAAGTTGTAAGTTTTCATGGTGCTGCACAGTTGTGATTAGTCTGTAGTTGTAGGACCAGAAACACTTAGACATTAACGCTTCAGTTGTTGATCAAACATACTTTTGAAATGCTGTGTATGAGCCAAAGTTTGATACACTGCAATGATTAACAGTAACTGCTGAAATAGAACTGTTGTTAAACATGGTATGATGTTTTGTTGTTTACTGTGTGCAACTTAGGGCATCGCTCGTAGCGCAATTTGTAATCTCGAGAATCGTCATTTTTTTACGAGAATCTCGCGATCTTTCTCGATCTTTCCTAGGGTTCGGCCGTTGTACATATCGGACATCGAAAATTGGCAACATCGGAGCCTGTTGAACAATCGGCGTCGGCAAATCGCCGATGTCGATGATGTAAAAATAGGATTCGCAGACCCCGCCAAAGGCGGCCGCAAGACGACAGCGGCGAGCGACCACCCACGGAGTCCTATATACTAGGACCACCCCGGTCGCGGCGGCTCGCGCCGAGTCGGGCGGCCGGATCGCCGCGCCGCGGGGACGCGGCCGAGTCGCCTGAGAGATGTTGTGGCGCTGGGTGGTCTCGCGTGGTGATGGTGTGTTGACTGCTGTCGTGCGTCGGAGTGTCGTCCGGCTTCAGCTTCAATTATGAATCGTCGGCGGCCGCCGCTGCATGGGTGGTCGCCAGACGGTAGTTTACGGAACAAGCACGGCACATGTTTGAGCAACGAGAATAGCGACAACGCCGACAACCCGTCGAAAGTTGTCATGCTGCCCGTGAGTAGTCATGCATGGCGCCAGTCTGTATCAATCGGGACGTCAGCGCCGCGCAGCAGTTACGTCGGAGTATTTGCCTGGTGATCGCGCTCCCGTTCACCGGCGGCGTGATGAAGTGCATGCTCTTTCACGCAGGCCATTGCAGCACGCAACGTGTCTGCCCGGGCAGCTGCGATCGCGAGATCAAAATTTGCGTTCGATTCTCGCTCGTAAACGATTCTCGTACGAGAAGATCGTATATGAGCGATGCCCTAGTGCAACTACCGGTATCTGCTTGCCATGACTTTGGTTTGTCACAGTCCATCCCAGTCATGAACTTCCAGTACTGGTCTTGTAAGTCTTGAGTCTCAGTCTTGATCTTGGACATCAAAGTCTTGGTCTTGGTCTTGGATAAGTAAGTATTGAATCCAAGTCTGATTATAGCTACCGGATTCATGCTTACAAAGCAGAGATGTAGTCTCGAGACCTTGGTCTTGGTCTCGAGGCGCCTCGAGGACATGAAAAATGGCGTCGGTCTTGGTCTTGGTCTTGAGATAAAAGTCTTGATCTTGGTCTTGAAGAAAAGTCTTAGTCTCAGTCTTGGTCTTGACGGAAAAGTCTTGATATTTTCAAGACCTTGGTGAGTGATAATACAAACTGCATTATAAGTAATCCACATTTCTCTGCCTACTATCGTTGCCTCATATCTTGCATTCATCCAGCTGATACTTGATGGAACTGAGGCTGGAATACCTTGGCACCTTCTGAGGGATAACAAATTCGCATGCTTGAATCCAGTTTTGGATAGCGTTTTTTGTACACCGTGCACATCAGCACCAGTCGAACGAGTTTTCAGCCATGGAGGTCTGTTTCTCAGACCTCACAGAGCAAGGATGTCTGACCAGCTGTTGTGCCGTTTGGTGCTTGCCAAGTCCAACTCAAACCATAAGTGATACTTTCCAGCATAATAGCTAATGCACAACGGGATGCTGCTAACATTTGTGCCTGTATAGTTTTGGTTTTTAGCGAACGTGAACTCACGTTCACGTTCGCTATATGCTATCGCCCGTCCGTCTGTCTGTCGTCTGTCTGTCGGTAACGCTCGTGCACCCTAGTCAGGCAGTTGAAATTTTCGGCAATATTTCTACGGCATTTGGCACCTTGGTCATCCGTTGACATCCACTGACAATTTTACGGAGATCGTCCCAGGGGAACCCCTCCGCCGGGGGAGATAAACACAAGAGGGGTAGCTAAATATAGCGATTTTGGACCTATCGAAGGCTATATCTCCGAAACGGTGCAAGATAGGAAGTAAGTTAGTATTAATCACTAATAGGAAGTCGTATATGAGCTTTCGATTGGTACCAAAATCAGTGACCTTGAATGACCTTGAATGGCGTAATGGCCGTTATTATGCGTTATTTAACCGAATTCGATAGCTTTCGCGGTGCACTGCATAAAAGTGGTTGAAGATATACCTAAACTTTCAGCGACAGAATGTAGCCCAAAGCATGTAGTTTTTAGCGATATATCACTTCCGGTGATATGACGTAGGGAACCGCTCCATCGGCGGCATTAAACGCAAGAGGGGTAGCGAAATATAGCGATTTTGGACTTATCGAATGCTATATCTCGGAAACGGTGCAAGATAGGAGGTAATTTAGTATTAATCACTAATAGGAAGTCGCATATGAGCTTTTGATTGGTACCAAAATTGGTGACCTTGAATGACCTTGAACGGCGTAATGGTCGTTATTTTGCGTTATTTCACCGAATTTTCGTGTACGATGTTGTCGTAAACAATTATTAGGCCTACCTCGGTTTCAAAATCTACTTTTAATAGTCTATGATCACATTAAAATGATCTGCACAATTATTCAGTGATTATTTGGGCAAAACAACCTGATAACTCGGTTTGATGGGCGTAGGTGCAGAGATGATTGATTATGTGCATAGATTAGGTCTACCATAGATATTTATGGTAGAAATTAGTAAGTCGGTTCAATGGGCGTAGGCGCTGGCCTCTACGTGTATGATGTCGTCGTAGAAAAGTTCACGTTCGCTATCTCATCTCATGATGAGTTCTTGTCACTAGCAAGCAATCAAGCACTCGAGCAATCCCAGCTGTAGTGTAGCAATAAATGACATAAAGGATAAATCTGATAAATGGTCGTTAATGAGATAAACATCCATTCCATTCATTCATTATTGAATAAGAATAACAAAGTTACATGATGAATGGAATGGAATGGATATTTGTCTCACTAACAACCATTTGCCAGATTTCTCCTTTAAAGTCTGAAATCTGCAAGTGAAACCAATGTCAAATTACAGCCAAAACTAAAACTGACAAATATTTTGAAATTTAAGCAATATTTTAAAAATTTCATCACGACAACACTACTGCATATACCCGTTTGTGTACTTGTTGAGAAAATTACCTATTAGTTGGTACTTTTGACTATAGGCTGGTGTTGTTGATTCCACTACATTACTTTGTTCAGTCAGGTGCATTGTTTGTAACTGTCTTCGGCTAAATTATCTGACACTGTGTGAAGGTCTTGGTCTTGGTGTTGAGGTGCAATGTCTTGGTCTTGGTCTTGATCAAAAAGGCTTGGTCTTGGTCTTGGAAAATTTCTGAAGTCTTGGTCTTGGTCTTGAAACAAAAGTCTTGGTCTTGGTCTTGTAAAGGTACAGACTAGTGCTCGGACTTTCGGGTATTTGAAAACCCGGGTACCCGACGGGTATTGAAACGGGTACCCGGGTACCCGTGTACTCGCTCCGAGCGCTACTTTTAACAGCTATTTTCCGGATTCACTTTTGTTGTAGGCCTAAGCTATTTCTGCATATTTATAATTTCTTTCCAATAGACCTAATATGTGCAATGTTTCGGTGTTTATTTGTCTATCTTCTATTCTGTTTCATATATTTATTTTGACAAAAGACGAAATTATGCAATGAATTATTCTTATTAAACGTGACTTGGCAAACAGGACGGCGGCTGATAATTTCGCCAGCTTTAGAAAAATTCTTTCTGACGGCAATGACTTAGCCACGGTACTTATCTCCCACCCATCCTGTTAAGCCGCCTCTCTCGCCTCTCAACGTGCCTGAGCCTTGATATAGAGCCCTGTATAATAGCATTTAGAGATCCAGCCGGCCAGTGTACGTTGGTCCAGTATGAATCAGCAGACCATGGGATGTCATGGGATGCTGCCGGCCTGCTGCTGTAGCCGCCAGTTGAGTAGGTGATGGGGTGCAGACATAAGTGACAGGCATCGGGGCTACATTGGCCTACTCGCTCACTGAATGGAGGATGGAGGAAATGACGAAGATGCAGAGTATACGACGGACGAGTGGCGCCAGCAGCGGCCGACAGCGTAATTAACACGCCAAGCTGTGTTTAATGCGCTATGTATCTAAATGACGACAAACTTACTGTGTAATTCTCAATTTCACAAATTTCTCGCGGGTATTGAGCAATACCCGGGTACCCGGGTACTGAACGGGTACCCGGGTTTCGGGTATTGAAACGGGTACCCGGGTACCCGTTCCGAGCACTAGTACAGAGACGGTGCAGGTAACACCGTTGAGGAGAACTCTAGCGTCTTCTCCCTAATCCGAATGCGCTAGTTGCCTTCAGTGCTTTGACACTGTTGGTTGGGCGGCAGGAAAGGCATCCGGTCTGTAAAAAATGGGGGGATGATGGAGATGGGCACTGGTTAGTCCGGATGGAGTGGCACCCAGCCGGATGGTCATTGTGTCTGCCTCTGTTAATCTTCCCTTGCACCATAAAGTCCAGAAGTTCTCTTCTGGCACCGGCTCACCCGGGTGGTCCCGGAAAAATGGCCGTAAAACGGTTGTGGTGTGGTGGTGGTTGGTCTTGTAAAAGTGTGTTATTTACATCTCTGTGAAGTGGCAGGCACTTAGTGTGTGTACAGTTTTACTAGCGCACACTATACATGTGTTATGGGTTGGATTCACTGATGGAGGTAGTTGATTGGTTTGTGGAGATAAGTGCTAGGTTTTGAAAACTGTAGTTACCTTTTGATGTTTTGTGTTCAGCATTGACGCTACACGTAGTGGTCGGCTGGGGCGGTATGTAAATGACTCACCGCGAAGATTTGCGAACTGCCGGCCGAAAGCACTTTATGTTGGGGAAATCCCCCGATTACTGTTCTTTGCCACCAAGTTTATACCTCGTGGCACGGAGATCCGAGGAGGGTCTCTGACATGGCGAAAGGCATGTGTAGTATTTTTGTACTTTACATTTAGTTTCGTAGTTCCATGTCTTACATTCAAATGCACCTTTGTAACATTACCCAAAAACGTTTGTAAAACAAGAGTCCTGTAGACAGTAGTAAGAAAACAAATGCATTGTAATTTTAATTTAAATTATTTTGCATTTATATTGAAATTATGCTATATATTGTGGGCAAAGGCAGCTCCACAAGGGGGCCAGGGGTCCGGTGCCACCCCTGATCCAAGTCTGGCCCCCAGCGGCCACTTAACCGTCTTTGTGTTTAATGTCTCTATGAGTTGCTTCAGTGTGCTAATTTGCATAACACAATCAGTGTTTCTGTAAGTATCAGTTCCCTCCTTGTCAGTTACTACAACTGTTGGTTGATGGTGTGGTTGGTGTATAATCTTTCTTGAAATTATCAGCAGTTCACCAGAGATGTCCAATGCATCACTCTGCAGTTCAAACTGTAGCTGGCGTATAGGTGGGGCCTGGTGCCTGGCATCGTGTAACAACTACAGTAACCTGCGCCCTGCCGAGTAGCTTAGCAGATGCAGTGTAGGGATAACAGCGACTGAAAACTGTCTGTTGGCCAGGATTAGCGAGAACATAATTGTAATTGTGCTATTATCTTCTTTTCCCTTACTGCTTCAGCAATCTCCTCATTCCACCATTGTTTCCTTATGTCTCCATGGACCTTTTGACATTCCAGACACATGCTGTGCTGTTTCCATCATTATCTTTTTCATCTTTAGCCAGTGTTCATGTGTTCATTTACATCAAGACCACTCTGCTTCGTCTACCTTTGCTCTAATGATGCTTTTGTATTCCTCGCGTGTATTTTCTTCCTTGAGCTTCCATACAGAATGTGTGCCAAAACATAAACTGTTAGTAATGGACATGCAGTTTAATACAACAAAAACATGGCACAAACGTTACGACGTTTGGGATGATGTAATAAACAAGTGGTTGCCAACATAAATAAGTAAAAAGTATTGTCATGAAAATATTTATGTTCAGGTAGCAGATAAAAACCTCTGCTGTTTTAAACGTGAAAAACATTAAAATTAGTGGACAATAGGAACGTTGAGATTCAATTTTAAAAGGAGCACTTTTTGAGACAACAAATTTGTGCTTATAATTTCACGAGGTAGTGTGTCGACATATTTAAGGTGTTGTGGACAGTGTTGTATGGGTTTTGTAACAAATTTTATACTCTTTCTAGCAGTGAAAAAATTTTGATGATCGGTTAAGTTTTGGCCAAGTTACAGCTAGTTAAACTTGGCACATTTTTTGGGACACAGTGTAGTATTGAAGCCTACTAGCTGTTACCATCCTAAACCTAACTTTATTGTAACTGATATAGCGGGTCAAAATCCTATATTCTGTTGGTACAACAGGTGCGCAGATGATAGGCAATAATCAAGTCATCGGTCACGTGGGTCACAGTCAGTTTGCTGATGGGTCATGGGTCACAAAATATGACTCACTATCAGCTCTACGCAGGGTATCACACCCTCAGCTAAATAAGCGGGTATGAAAAACTGTCTGGTTCACATAATAAACCGTGTGACGGGCGAAAACCAAAGGTGTCAAAATTTGCTATACATGACAACAATTTTAATCGCTGGGATGGTCTTTTATGAACTTGGATAGAAATGGATAATGTTGAGTTCTTATTGACAACTTAACTGACATCAAAGTTGGCAATTTGGTTATCTTTGCTTTAGATTATTTGCAGCCCCCTTGATTGCAGCAATGCCTCCCAGCACCATCCATATGGAAAAGTCTAGAGCCGCCACTGATTGTGCGTTAAGTCACACGAATAGACTTTTCATTGTCATCTCAAGACCCACTATTACCAGCAGGCCTTCCAATCTGCTTAACACCTTCTTGCGCCTCAGCTTTGGCTTCTGCTGACCATTGTGCAAGTTTATATTTACTTACTTACTTACTGTATTGGTGTTATGGAGTTATACTGCTGGTTAGTAACGAGATGCAACAGTTGTTTCTAGTCAGACTCCCTTAGCAAGTCATAGCAGTGCTAGAACTGTCTGCAGTAATTAAATGCCTTACTTGTATTGTACTTGTAGACAAAGACATTCCTTCAGCCTGGTGAGGATGCTGCTACTATTGTTGTACATTTATTGTGTATTAATATTAATATTAATACATAAGATAAATATTAATCTCCTAACCCTGAGTTCCTCCAAGACTGAATTCGTACTCATTGGACTTGAGAAGAAGTAACTTGACAAGATACACAGTTCCTAACTTAACAACACCCACTCTGCTCACAACCTTGGCTTCATCTTTGATGAGCATCTCACCTTCGCCGACCAAATTTTGGCCCTTTCCAAAGCTTGCTATTACCATATCAGGCAGCTTCGTTGTATCCATCGTTACCTTGATTCCACCGCAGTTTACACCATTGCCACCTTCATCGTCCAATGCAAACTTGACTACTGTAATTCTCTTTACTACAACCTACTTAAGTCTCAGATTACATGCCTCCAACACATTCAGAACTCCCTTGCCCATGCTGTTGCTAAAGCTCCTAAATCCTGTCACATCATTCCTATCCTATGCTCTCTTCACTGGCTCAAAATACCCGAACGCATCGAATGCAAGCTCCTCTCACTCACCTACAAAGTCCTCGCAACCACCCGACCTCCATATCTGCATAACCGGATCTCCATTCACCTTGTTGCAGCAATCGCTCTGTATCTCTTGTCACTCGCTCGTCCACCAGCATCATCCTCCTTACGTATAACCGACCGTTCCTTTCGATATGCGTCACCTTGTTTCTGGAATCAACTCCCTTGTTCTCTCTGTCAACCTCATTCCAGTCCCTGTGTTTCTGACTTCCCTGTGCTAATCAAAATGGCAGCCAGGGTTGAGGTTAATATATCGCTGGCCTTCCTTTACTGGGTAGAGATAGCTCTATCGGTCCATGATACGGCCATATTTGTGCTGAAAAGGGATGTTAAACTCCAACTAACTCTGACTTCCCTGTTTTTGCTGCTACCACGTCTTTTCAGTCTGTTAACTCACCACCTCTCACCATCCATAATTCCATCTCTCTTTCATTCCTGGCTCAAAACCTACCTCTTTCACAAATCTTTCCCACCATAGACTCTCTTCCGGCCTCAGAACTGACTCCACGGACTTTACGACAGAATCGTTTCTTCTGAGCATCTCGGTTTTTGTTTTTAGTTTCTTCATTACCGGCAGCATTGCGCGCAGCGCAACGCGCCAGTATTTAATTTACTCAGAGGCCGATTTTGAGATTTTTCACCCCCATCGGTGCAACGATAAGGGTGTAGGACCCCAAGAACTGAAATTTTTACTCATATTTGACCAATATGTGGAATATAAATGCCCCACAGGGTCGTATCCCTTGCACGATTTTCGCAACATTTGCAGAGGTTGTACCCCATTTCAGGATGCGTTAGCTGTTAATTGGTTGGATTTGCTCGAGGGGTTATGGAGTTATGGGGGTTTTAAGTTGAGGGTGTCTGGTTACACCCAAATTTTCAGCGCCCCCTAGCGGCGAAACTATGCGTCAGATCCCCAAAAGTTTTGGAGGTGCAAGAACGTGCTCGGGGTCCTCTATCACCATGCCAAGTTTGGTGGGGCTCGGATTTCACCCGCCGCCGTGGTGGCTACAAACGTTGAGTTTTTTGTCTATTTGTCTATTTGTCTGTCTGTTTGTTTGTCAGTCCGTCACGCTTGTGAACGTCAGAGTTTGTACGCCCGATTTCGCCATGAAGGCGTTGGAGTACAGAAACGATTTTGATACCGTTGGATAGGGGAAGGTTTGTAGTTGTGCACCCGTGCTCAACTTTCTCAGATTGATATACCAATTGGCGACATCACTAAATGCCGAAGTCCAAAAACGGCAAAAATCGCCAAAAATTGGGGTTTCCTGCCGCCAGAGGACGACAGAATAAACCGATCGAGACGAAATTTGGCAGTTAAGCGTACACCGTGGGTCTCCTATAGCACACCAAATTTGGCCCTCATCGGTAAAAGGGCGCCGGTACAGGAGCCCCCAAAAATGTCAAAATTTGCCCAAAATTGTGGTTTTTGGCCACCGGAAGCCGACACAATGAACACATTCAGATGAAATTTGGCATGTAAGTGTAGACCTTGGGTCTGCTCTAGCACGCCAAATTTGACCCTCATTGGTAAAAGGGGATCGGTACAGGAGCCCCCAAAATGTCAAAATTTGCCCAAAATTGTGGTTTTTGGCCACCGGAAGCCGACACAATGAACACATTCAGATGAAATTTGGCCTGCAATTAGTAGACCTTGGGTCTGCTCTAGCACACCAAATTTGGCCCTCATCGGTAAAAGGGGGTCGGTACAGGAGTCCCCCAAATATCAAAAATTGCCCAAAATTATGGTTTTTGTCCACCGGAAGCCGACACAATGAACACATTCAGATGAAATTTGGCGTATAAGTGTTCTACCTCCCCTCCTTCCTTCCTCTCCTTCGTTCCCTCCCTCCCCTCGCCCGCCCTCCCTCCC
>Ga0209259_1000806_pt1 | contig 10218 bp, 14 predicted proteins | sample WorMetGr2BELIZE1_FD_187417 | JGI IMG/M metagenome (GOLD analysis project Ga0209259, IMG submission 187417) | Marine gutless worms symbiont microbial communities from Max Planck institute for Marine Microbiology, Germany - Inanidrilus... ...
TAGCCGGCCCGCGCCAGCACCTGCTGCGCCAGCTGCACCGGCTCAAGGTCGGTCCAGCGCACCGCTTCATCGGTCGGGCTGCCGGCACTGTGGGCTTCGAGCACCTCGTCTACCACTTCCCCCAGCCTCGGTTGGCGTTGGGTGACTTGGCGACGACCACCGCCAGGACGGCGGATGCGCTTGGCACCGCCACGGGGACGCTGTGGGGGGGGTGATCCTCGTTGCCCATGGCCTCCAGCTCGCCGATTCCCGTATAGATCGTTCGCCAGATCATCCCCAACACTCGCGCCACATACACGAAACCGCCAAAGCCGATCTTCGTAGCGGCGTCGGTGCTCTTCCGGCAGCGAATGCAAGTAGACATGAAGTCTTCGTGCGATTGATCGTAGCCTTGAAACCCGTTCATCAAGTTACCGCTATCTTGTGCTTCAGGTAGGCTCATTCTCCTATGAGAACCTCGTATGTTCAACTCGCTACCGACATTTCTAACGAATTCACTAATACTAAACATGTCTAACTTGTTAGTGAATCGTTCCTAAGAGAGATTCATTAAAGATCCCTCGCTGCGCTTCGGGATGACACGACTCGCGTCCTTGTCATTTCGAGCGGTTGGCAGGCACCCAAGTTTTTAGACAGCCTCTCAGGCCTGTGGGTGGGAGGCCCGTTTATATTTGGGTAGTGGTGATTTTTGAAGTGATAGGGTAGATAGATTCATTATAAGCAGACGGTATGCGATCCCAGAGTATCCGACAGGTGTTTTCGGTGCGATCACCGCGGGCAGAGGCGACGATTTCTCGGGTCTCTCTATTCATGGCAATCTAGACCCAAACTTTGTCTTTTCTACGAAAGACAAAGGACCATAACTCATCCACCTCCACACAGGAATCTTTTTGCACTCAACAGGTTGTATCGTCTCTTCAAGGGGTGGGAGGTCATTCGCCTGTTCTTTTAACCAGGCGCTCACGCGTTCTTTGCGCTCAAGTATGCCATAGGCACCACAGGCTTTACAGTGATATTGCGAGCTACCGGACGCATTTGTGCCATTTTTAACGAGATCTTCGCTCTGACATTTGCGACAGCTGTATACTTTAGTCTCGATAATCATAATTGAAAACTCTTCGGTTCGTTTTATCAATGAACGCAATTGTTCAGACCAAGCGTATTCTTCCGGAAGAGAGGGCTAAAATCTAGAATCAGGTAACGAGAAAAACGGTGGCAATCGGAATAATTACCGATAAATCCATCTACTCTATCACTTCAAAAATCACCACTACCCGCCCGCTCATCGCGCGCATGATGGACCGGGTGATCGATGTGCCGAGTCATATCCGGCGGCACCTGAATCTGATGTGGGTCATCTTTTTTATCGTCTCCGGCTTAGCCAATCTGTACGTGGCCGGGAGATTCTTTGCCGCCGAGCAGGTCCTGGTCGCCGCTGTCGGTCAGGCAGAGATCGATCTTGCCGCCTGCGGCGATATATTTTCCAAGGAGCTGCTCGATCTGTACACGACCGCCCGGTCCCGGGAGGAGACGTGGGTCAACTTCAAGCTCTTTGGTATAATGAGTCTGACAATCGCCTTCGTCATTGCACAAGGTATTCTATTTGGCCCGGCATATTCCGGACCCCGCAGACCCGAAGGAAGCACACTGATATGTATTACACCATCCTCGCCGAGGACCGGACGGACAGTCTGAACGCCCGCCTCGAGGCGCGGCCGGCGCATCTGGAGCGGTTGCAGCAGTTGCAGGATGCGGGCAGACTGCTGCTGGCAGGCCCGCATCCGGCTATCGACAGCGAAGATCCGGGGAACGCCGGCTTTACCGGCTCGCTAGTCGTAGCTGAATTCCCCGACCTCGAGGCCGCTCGTGCCTGGGCTGCCGCCGATCCTTACGTTACGGCCGGAGTTTTCTCGGACATCAGGGTAAAGCCCTTGCGCAAAGTCTTTCCGGAGTAAGGCCGGCTTGATCCTTCGACTCTGGAGTGACTGAAGAAAGCGAACCCAGAAACGATGAGAACCAACCATAGCCCCAAACCGGAAAACCGGGAGGTACCCGCCGTCCTGACGCGGCCGCTGGAATCAGTCGATGTGCGGGGTTCAACGGCGACCGACCCTGGGACATCCAGGTCCACGACCCGGCCCTCTATGACCGGATCCTGCGTCAAGGCTCTCTCGGTTTCGGGGAATCTTATATGGACAATGTCTGGGACAGCGAGTGTCTGGACAAGACCCTCCACAAGCTGCTGAGCGCCCGTCTCAACGTGAAGATAAAGGGCTTCGGCAAGCTCCAATTCTTAGGGGCATTTCTGCGCAATTTTCTTATCAACCCTCAATCACGCAAACGCGCTTTCCAGGTCGGGGAACACCGCTATGACATCGGTAACGATGTCTATGCGGCCATGCTGGACTCGACCATGAGCTACAGCTGTGGTTATTGGAAGGATGCGGTAGACTTGGAGCAGGCCCAGCTCACCAAGTTGCGCCTCATCTGCGACAAGCTGGAGCTGAAACCCGGCGAGCGACTGCTGGATATCGGCTGCGGCTGGGGTGGACTGGCCCGATTCGCGGCCCAGGAGTATGGAGTAGAGGTAACCGGCACCACGATCTCGAAGGAGCAACAGCACTTGGCCCAAGCACGCTGCGCCGGTCTGCCGGTGACCGATGCACTACCGGGACCTCAGCGGCCACTTCGACAAGGTCGTCTCCGTAGGGGTAGTGGTGATTTTTGAAGTGATATCCAGCCAACAATCGGCAATAATTCGGTATTATAGCGGTGTATGAAGAATTTTAAACGAATCTCATGCATTTTAACACATTTGGAAAAAGACAACGTCTTACGTAGGAAGCGTGCCCACTGTTACCGTAAGGTATTATTCCAACGCTCAATATGAGCCGTTTCCTCCGTTTCTTTACCCACAAGGCGCTGTTGCTCGCTCGGAATGACAGCTTGATACGCGCTCCAATAATCACTGAAAACGATTGGTTTCTTTATAAGCAGACGGTGCGCGATCCCAGAGGGTCCGACAGGCATTTTCGGTGCGATCACCGCAGGCAGAGGCGGCGATTTCTCGGGTCTCTCTATTCATGGCAATCCAGACCCAAACTTTGTCTTTGCTACGAAAGACAAAGGACCATAACTCATCCACCTCCACACAGGAATCTTTTTGCACTCAACAGGTTGTAACGTCTCTTCAAGGGGTGGGAGGTCATTCGCCTGTTCTTTTAACCAGGCGCTCAATGTTCGGCGCGAGACCCTAAACGTCCGTTCAATTTGCGAGCTACCGGACGCATTTGTGCCATTTTTAACGAGCTCTTCGCTCCGACATTTGCGACAGCTGTATACTTTAGTCTCGATAATCATAATTGAAAACTCTTCGGTTCGTTTTATCAATGAACGCAATCGTTCAGACCAAGCGTATTCTTCCGGAAGAGAGGGTTAAAATCTAGAATCAGGTAACGAGAAAAACGGTGGTAATCGGAATGATTACCGATGAATCCATCTACCCTATTACTTCAAAAATCACCACTACCGACTCCTTGTTGTGGTGGTGGTTGAAAACGGAAAATAGTATAGCAAATACAGCAGGTTACGTGTTAACTTGATGGCATTGGGATCGATGTGGTTCAAATCTGTCTCGATCGCTCCCAGTTGTTCAGGACGCTGGGCAGGACCACCCCGGACGTTTTGCTGTGGGATGTCTGGATGCCCACCAACAACGGGGATCTAGCCAGACCCATGCGAATTATTGCCGACTGTTGGCTAGATATCACTTCAAAAATCACCACTACCAAAAATAAGATCTTGCTATGGAAGCAAGTTAGGTGGGATGGGGTAAGCGTAGCGGACTGCATCATTGGATGGCGCAGCGCCCAATCCACATCTATAACCTGTTGTTTCCTATCGAATTATCATTCGGTTACTCTGCTAATGACGATTACTCCCGAGGACTTTCGTGTCCAAGCCATGGCGCGCGGTCTGTCCAGGACAGAGCTGGACCCTGACCCCATCCGTCAGTTCCAGCACTGGTACGAGGAGGCGATTGCTACCGGCATTCCCGAACCCAACGCCATGAGCTTGGCGACGGTGGCCGCAGACGGCCAGCCTTGGGTGCGTACCGTGCTGCTCAAGATCTATGACGAAACCGGATTCGTGTTCTTCACCAATTACGAGAGCCGCAAATCCGGACAGATCGACGGGCAACCCAGGGTCGCCTTGCTCTTGCCCTGGGTCGCGCTGGCCCGACAGGTCCAGATCACGGGCATCGCCGCTCGGATTCCAACCGCCGAGTCCCTCAAATACTTTGCCATCCGCCCCCGAGGTAGCCAGATCGGTGCCTGGGCCTCACCCCAGAGCCGGGTCATTAGCTCCCGGTCCTTGCTGGATGCCAAGGTGGACGAGGTACAGCACAAGTTCTCCCGCGGCGAGGTCCCTTTGCCTGGCTTCTGGGGCGGCTTCCGGGTGGAGCCCGTTACCGTCGAGTTCTGGCAGGGTCGAGAGAGCCGGCTGCACGACCGCTTTCTTTACCGCCGTACCCCCCGCGCCGGTTGGCACATCGAACGGCTGGCGCCTTGATCAGTCACGGGCTTCCGGCTACCGATCGCTGGGTCATGTTGACATTTAGTATCATTTCGAGCGTAGCGAGAAATCTTGTGTTCAAACAATACCATTCCTTCATCCGTGTGAAATCGTGTCCTTTCGTGGTTTCTGTTCCCTGCCCCCGCAGAACTTGGATTCATCATTCATCATTCAGAGGCGGGTCCGTCAAGGAATCCTAGTCACGCAGAGTGGGGCGAGTATAGGAGCGCAACCATGCGTCCAACGAGATGTGGATTTGGGTTCCCAGCCTTGCCTAACCCACCGGCATAGGGTCTATGGGCACGAAATAGCTGGTAGCTGTTTGCGCCTTTGCGGCTCAAACGTCCTGAGCCTTTTGGTCCTGGTAGTGGTGATTTTTGATGTGATAGAGTAGATGGATTCATCGGTAATCATTCCGATTGCCACCGTTTTTCTCGTTCGTTTTTCTCGTTACCTGATTCTAGATTTTAGCCATCTCTTCTGGAAGAATACGCTTGGTCTGAACGATTACGTTCATTGATAAAAGTGGCAAAGACAAAGTGTGAGTCTGGATTGCCATGAATAGAGAGACCCGAGAAATCGTCGCCTCTGCCCGCGGTGATCGCACCGAAAACACCTGTCGGATACTCTGGGATCGCGTACCGTCTGCTTATAAAGAAGCCATCGTTTTCAGTGATTATTGGAGCTCGTATCGAGCTGTCATTCCGAGCGAGCAACAGCGCCCTGTGGGTAAAGAAACGGGGGAAACGGCTCATATTGAGCGTTGGAATAATACCTTACGGCAACAGTTGGCACGCTTCCCGTAAGACGTTGTCTTTTTCCAAATGTGTTAAAATGCATGAGATTTGTTTAAAACTCTTCATACACCGCTATAATACCGAATTACTGTCGATTGTTGGCTAGATATCACTTCAAAAATCACCACTACCTTGGTCCTTTCTTTGTTTGGCCCAGGTATCGCGCAGGGTCACGGTGCGATTAAACACCAGCTGTCCGGGGCGAGAGTCCGGGTCCGCTACGAAATAGCCCTCGCGTTCGAACTGGAAGCGATCGCCCGGCGCGGCCGTCGCCAGGCTCGGTTCCAGGAAACAATGGGTCAGAACCTGCAGGGAATCCGGATTCAGATCCGCGAGAAAATCCCGGCCTCCCGCACCGGGTTCCGGTACCGCGAACAGCTGATCATAGAGGCGCACCTCCACCGCCACCGCGTGCGGCGCCGAGACCCAGTGGATAACGCCCTTGACCTTGCGATCCGTCGGGTTCTTGCCGAGGGTGTCGGGATCGTGCGTACATCGCAGCTCGATGATTTCTCCAGTCCCGTCTTTGACGACCCCGGTGCAGCGCACGACGTAGGCGTTGCGCAATCGCACCTCACCGCCGAGGGTGAGTCGCTTGAACCCCCTGACCGGCTCTTCCATGAAATCGTTGCGGTCGATATAGAGCTCCCTGGAGAAGGGGACCAGGCGTGCCTTCATGGTTTCGTCCTTGGGATGATTGGAGGCGGTGAGTGTCTCGGATCGGTCTTCCGGATAGCTCTCCACCACCAGCTTGAGGGGCCGCAACACTGCCATGGCACGGGGGGCGTTGCGATCCAGATCCTCGCGGATGGCACTCTCCAGCATGGGCATCTCCACCAGATTGTCAGATTTGGTCACGCCGATGCGTTCGCAGAAGGCGCGGATGGCCTCTGGGGTATAGCCGCGGCGCCGCAGCCCGGCGAGGCTCGGCATCCGCGGGTCATCCCAGCCCGCGACCAAGCCCTCGTCCACCAGCTGAGTCAGCCGACGCTTGCTCATCACCGTGTATTCGAGATTGAGCCGGGAGAACTCGATCTGGCGCGGCCGGCAAGGTACCGAGACGTTGGCGATCACCCAGTCGTAGAGGGGCCGGTGGTCCTCGAACTCCAGGGTACAGAGGGAATGGGTGATCCCCTCGAGGGCATCCGAGATCGGATGGGTGTAATCATACGTGGGGTACAGGCACCACTCGCCGCCCGTCTGGTGATGGATCACTCCATGGCGGATGCGGTAGAGGACGGGGTCGCGCAGGTTCAGGTTGGGCGAGGCCATGTCGATCTTGGCCCGCAAGGTCAGGCTCCCATCGGGGAATTCACCGGTCTGCATGCGCGCGAAGAGGTCTCGGTTCTCCGCCGGCGGACGTTCCCGGTAGGGGCTCTCCCTTCCGGGTTCGGTTAGGGTCCCGCGGTACTCGCGTATCTGCTCCGCGTCCAGCTCACAGACGTAGGCCCGGCCTTTCTCGATCAGCTCGACGGCGAACCCGTAGAGCTGCTCGAAGTAATCGGAGGCAAAGTAGAGCCGTTCTCCCCAATCGTAGCCCAGCCACCGCACGTCCTCCTTGATCGCCGCCACGTACTCCAGGTTCTCCCGGTGCGGGTTGGTGTCGTCGAAACGCAGGTTGCAGGTACCCTGATAATCTTGTGCGACACCGAAATTGAATACGATGGACTTGGCATGTCCGATGTGCAGATAACCGTTCGGCTCCGGCGGAAAGCGGGTGGCGATACGCGCGTGCCTCCCCTGGGCCAGATCCTCCTCGATGATCTGGCGAATGAAATTGGTCTTTCTCGGGTCTTCTTTCTCGGACATCTTGGCGCGGCCGTTGCGGCTGGAAATGGATAGACGAACGTAAGTAAAGGACCATTATGCCTCAAGGGGACCTCGAGACGCCGGCCGGGAAACGCATAGAGCGGGGTGGATGCGTGAGGACCCTGCCGCAAACATGGCCTTGGCAGATCGGAATTTTAAACCGCAAAAGATGCGGGTCACTCTAAGGATCCCAGCGGGTGCCCATGCGGTTCAAACTATGTCGTCAACCAGGGATCACGGGCAAGGGACGGAGATCGGCTCGACGGGTTTCTTACGGCGGACCCGAATCGCAGTCAGCCGACCTTGCCACACACAGCCGCTATCCAATGCCCAGGTGTTGTACCCGGTCGCATAGCCCAGCCTCGACCAATGTCCGAAGATGATGCGTATATCCCTGGTCGCCCGGCCTGGTACTTCGAACCAGGGCAGGCAGCCGGCTGTCTGGGAGCCCGGCGTGCCCTTCTCCTTCAGGGCCAGGGTCCCGTCGGCGGTGCAATAACGGAGCCGGGTGAAGCAGTTGGTGATAAAGCGCAGACGATCCATACCGGAAAGCGAACTCGACCAGCGGGCGGGCTCGCTGCCGTACATGGCGCCCAGATAGTCCGGATAGTCGGGGCCCCGGAGCACTGCCTCCACCTCACGGGCACAGGACAAGGCGTCGCGGAGATCCCACTGCGGTGGGAGTCCCGCATGGATGAGGGCAAACCACTTGTGCTCGTCAAAGTGCATCAAGGGCCGACCGCGCAGCCAGTGCAGCAACTCGTCCCGATCCGGGGCCTGGAGTATCGGGTCGAGGTCGCTCTCTCCTGCCAGTCTCGATCCCTCGACCGCATGTGCGAGCAGGTGCAGGTCGTGGTTGCCGAGGACCGTCAGGGCACGATCATCGAGTCCCTTGACAAAACGCAAGGTCGCCAGAGAATCAGGTCCGCGGTTGACTAGGTCACCGACCAACCAGAGTCGGTCCCGGACCGGGTCGAATCGAAGCTTGTCGAGCAGCCGCAGCAACCTTTCGTAACAGCCCTGGATGTCACCGATCGCGTAAGTTGCCATGGATGCTGTGCCGTTGCCTTCCGGGGACCGTGAAATGAATCAGAATTATGCTTTATTTGTTTCGTAAGTGTTGTAGAATTCGCGCTCTACAGAGTCCTGAAATTCAGCATTTCGTCGGTACGACTATGTTTTACCAACGTAAGCAAAGCAAGCCCGACCCATTTTCCGTGCTCCTGATCCTGGTTACGCTGGGGATGTCTATCACCCTAGCCTATCAGATCAATGTCTATTACGGGGTAGATCGAATCCCCATCGCCAAGCAAACCCAGACCGTGGGCAGCGTCGGCGGATAATACGACGCTTTGGGTTGCTCTTCTGCGCTCGACCGGCGGCTATTCCCCGTGGGGGGAGTAGCTTGTTTATTTTTGCTCCGATTGTCTGGCGGGGGGGTCATCCGGCACGTATAAATCCTCCCGAAAACATAGCCTTAGCGGGTCGGTCTGTCTGTCCGGTGGTAGACAGGCCGCTAAACAAGTCGGTTTGCCCTGCATTTCGTTAGATGACGGAAAAACTGCCGGCTCGGCCCGAGCCGTCCGATACGCAAATAGCGGGATCACCCAGGTCCTTCAGGGCATCCTCTCACATGGGCAACCGCGGGCCGAGAAAGGTCCGGTACCTCTTGACTCAGCGCATCGAGGGCATGGTTACGTGCCGTGCGGATCGAGTCGCTGAGAGCTCCGATGTCTGTCCCAAGGGTGTCCCGGACCGTCCGGGCGTACCTGGTCAGCTTCGGCCGGAGCATGGGCGCCCGCTCCTTTGCGTCTATTTGCGTTCATTTTCGGCAAAAAAAGGGAGCTAAGCCAGCCTCGCTGGGAGCGAAAATTGGTAGTTTTTACCCCCGTATTTGTCGGAACCCACGGCGCTTGGTGTAACCCTGGCGTTAGCCGAATGGCACACACCCACCGCCGCTTTGGATTCGGCGGTGTGCCTACCTCCCAGGCAAAGGAAAGCGCCGTCACCGCGGCGCGTGGGGAACTCAGCGCCCAAGTCTCCGTAAAATACCGATGGTATCGCATGTAACGCAGGTCCAATCAAACCGCGCCGCTTTACCGGCGCACTCCAAATTTACCGCCCCTCGATCAGCACATAGGGCACCCAGTAGCTCGGATCACTGCGCTTGGAGTCCTTGACCCGGATCCAGGCCAGTTGGGTCTCCCATAGGGCCTCGGCCGGATGGTGCTTAGGATCCTTGAACCATTCCGCATAGAAATTCCGCATGAACGCCGTGGCCACAGGGTCGTTCAGGGGCTAGAGAGTCATGAGTAGATTACAGGCACCAGCGATGCGAAAGGCGTGCACCAAGCCATAGACCCCTTCCGAGTAATCCACTTCGCCCTTGCCAGTATCGCAGGCGAAAAGGGCTGCCAGCTCGGTTCCTTCCAGGTTAAGGTTCTGGACTTCCAGGGCATAGAGGATGCCGTCCTCCCTGGCAGGACTCTGCTTGCCTTGTCTGCCGGCGTTGGCCCCCGCCAGGGCTAGACCGGCCAAGGTCATGGGCCACTCGGTGCGCTCCGATTTCCGATCGAAAAAGGGTAGTGGTGATTTTTGAAGTGATATCTAGCCAACAATCGGCAATAATTCGGTATTATAGCGGTGTATGAAGAGTTTTAAACAAATCTCATGCATTCTAACACATTTGGAAAAAGAAAACGTCTTACGTACGTACGAAGCGTGCCAACTGTTTCCGTAAGGTATTATTCCAACGCTCAATATGAGCCGTTTCCCCCGTTTCTTTACCCACAGGGCGCTGTTGCTCGCTCGGAATGACGGTTCGATACGCGCTCCAGTAATCACTGAAAACGATGGCTTCTTTATAAGCAGACGGTACGCGATCCCAGAGTATCCCACAGGTGTTTTCGCTGCGATCACCGCAGGCAGAGGCGACGATTTCTCGGGTCTCTCTATTCATGGCAATCCAGACCCACACTTTGTCTTTGCTACGAAAGACAAAGGACCGCAACTCATCCACCTCCAGCACAGGAATCTT
>Ga0209259_1000809_pt1 | contig 10211 bp, 4 predicted proteins | sample WorMetGr2BELIZE1_FD_187417 | JGI IMG/M metagenome (GOLD analysis project Ga0209259, IMG submission 187417) | Marine gutless worms symbiont microbial communities from Max Planck institute for Marine Microbiology, Germany - Inanidrilus... ...
GCATGGCACATAGTAGTGAGCGTCAGCCACACTTTGCGGCGTTGAATAGAAGGCGCCACCTATGTTCGGCAGGGCGACCATCACGTTGGGCATCGGCCCACATTTCTAGGTTTATCTTATGTTTTGTCTCTGTCTTTTCTGTACTTTGTGTTTTCTTTGTTACCCACCGGCCTAGCGTAACGAAGCGAGGTAGGTGTTTTCAGCGGCGTCTGTTTGTCAGTTTGTTTTTTGTCTGCCTGTTTGTTTGTCCGCACGATAACTTCCGAGTTCCGAACGTTTAAACGTAGGATGATGAAACTTGGTCGTTACGTGCATTGTACAAAAATCGCGCCCGAGTTCGAATATCAAGGTCAAAGGTCAAAGTTCAAGGTCATCAGGGACAAAAACAAAAAACTGCTGAGTCATTTCCGATTGACAATGCATAGTAGGGCGTGCGCCATAGGCCATACGCAGCAAGGAGCAACCGTTGCATGGCCGCTCGTGGGTGACGGGCTACGTCAGTGGGAAAATCAGCGCATGCTGTCTAGTTTGATGCTACATTCGTGGTGGATAAATGTATACACGTAAACACGGCCCGCAAACACGGATGCCCAAAATGAGACCCACGTTGGACACCCGTGTCCACGCCGGTCAACATGGGTAGTGTGTGCCGAGCATTACTTGCGCTTGTCTGTTGGTCAGCGCTGAAAATCCACATCTCGGAAGAGTGCTATAACCGACTAGAACGCTGTGCACTGCATTCTCACGGTTACATCATGTCTCTGCGGGGAGAAGTCGACATCAAGGTTGTCTATGACTTCTATGGAGCATTCTCTTAACTGTTGTTGAGCAGTGAGTGGATCAAGAAGGCTTGTAGGTTTAGTCCTAGCTGTGACACCGCGCGTTGAACTAGTCTAATGTTGATAACAATTGACTACGTTTGTGTAACTCAACAGCAAGATTGCTGTCACGATATTTTTACGACCTGCTCAACAAACAGTAGTTTCACACATAAGCATACATAGAGTGTGCATACACTGTACAAATATTCGCGACGATTTTGCTACTATCATTATTAGACAACGCAAACGTATTGTGGTCACGCGCGTCTGTGTGTGTGTGTGTCTGTCTGTCTGTCTGTCCGCGGCCGCATGCCCACACTACTGCACGGACCCGGATGTAACTTGGGGGTAGTGGTAGGGGATGCCCCCTAGTTGTGCACTATTGGGCGGATTTGCAATCGGTACACGGGTTGCGTTGCTATGGCAACACGCGAACCCTAGTTACAAGCTTGCGTCCACCCGCGATATGACGACATAGTGCGAACGTTCGGCGGGGTCTGCGCGCCCTGCTGGCCGCTGACTGGCGGGTGACGGGGGCGTTCTCAAAATTGCGTGGCTGGCTGGCCGGTGACTGGCCGTCGACGGGGGGCGTTCTCAACATTACTGCAGCGGCCTGTACTGCGAGATTCCACTGGTGGCGTTCTGGCAACATAACGCGAACGCAAAATGTTAGCGAGTACATGCTTGTACTCGCTTTATGCCTGGTTGTTATTATTGTTATTTTTTAACCCTCGGTAAAAATAATCCAGAGGGAGTTTTAAAATTACAGGAAATACAAAGATCTGTACGAACATTCAGTCAGTTCAGTCAAGCATCAACATGGCCACTCGGGCCGTCAGTTAGTTGTTTAACAGTTCACTGCATAGGAATGACAAGCCACAATCGCGCTTCGTACCAGGGGAATCCCTCCATAGGGGGAGTTCAACACAAGAGGGGTAGCCAAGTATAGCGATTTTCACCTACGTATTCACTTGCCTCGGAGGGAGTATGTTTAATCAGCCATTGTTGCCCTGCCACGGCTCTGCTGTACAGGCAGCAGCCCGTGGCCGTGCTGTGCCCGGCTGCGGGACGCACATCAATATTCAGTGGTTGCCAAACGTCTCGCCTTGAGGGCCTTCCGCACTAATGTCACGAGGCCACACTTACTTGCGGCGCCACGGCCTGCATATTTTTGAATATTCAACACCGGATTATATTTTGAAGTATTGTACCATGTGGTCATAAAAAAAGTTCACGTTCGCTATCTCATCTGATGAGTTCTTGTTATTTGTAGGCTACGGCTAGGAAACTGAAAAAAGCTTGCATGCTTCGCATGAACTTCGACCATTACAGCAAAAAACATAACAGATTATCGCCTATTTGGTTGTTTTATTCACGGAGCTGTTTATATCCCTATCACCGGAAGTTAGCGAAAGGTCGAATAAAAGTGGATCCGTCGCTCGTAAAATTTTAACGTTGTGTTTGTCAGATAGATCTGTAGGAATTTCTCAGATTGCAGTTGTGTGACTAGCTTGTAAGATGGTACTGTGTATGTGTTCTGTTCTGGTTTGCTGTATTATTTGCTGTATTATACTTTGTAGGTCTAGTTTTTATCGCACGATGCACTGTAGTGCATAGTGCGGTATTGCCATAGTAATCCTGTCTGTCTCTATGCTACTTTCGTGATCCATGATTAAATAGGTTAATGTTTTCCGAAAATAACATCACGACTAATGGCTCACTGCACTACACTGCTCAATTGCTCATCGATCTAACGCTAGGGGTACATCTCAAAATTTTGGGGAAAGACGAGGGGTATGTACAAAAGTGACATTTGCGATACAAAACCAGAGATATCTATGAAACAAAGCAGTCAAGAGCCAAGGTTACTACGGAGTGTCTATAGAAAATCATGTACGGCTTATCGATTGCTGACAAACTTGGTGACCTAGGATGAACTTTGACCTACTTTTCCTGGAGCGAAATTTTTCCACAAGGCGCGACGAAATTTGGCATTGTTAGGGTCTGGTCAATGGACACTTTACTCCCGAATTTGGTGAACTTTAGCCTACTTTTTCATGGAGCAAAAATTTTTGACAGCGGATATCTCGCACATTTTTTGTCGCAGAGCAACGAAATTTGGCCGCGTTATGGGTCTGGCCAATCAAAACTTATTCCCCCGAATTTCGTGAACTTTGGTCCAGAGTCCCGTGCTACCATGCAGCGACATGCATCAATCCTTCACTGATGCACTTGTAAAGTGTTTTCTCGACAACTGCCCCATGTTTGCCAATAGTTTTAGACTTGTTTCTATTCAGTGCGTTGCCCGAAGATTAGGTAAAAGCTTTCTGAACAAGTGTCCCGCGTCGCGCGGTAGTTCCCTGCGACAGCACGGCCTTCTTGTTAAGGACAAACATAGACCTAAGCGCCGCTTCACCGCCTGCCTGTCCTGCCTGTTGCATTGTCTGTCGGCTTAGCAATCTTTACTTACGACGAATACATAGGTAACAGTGTCGTAATTTTTTTCACACCATATCTATGCCAGCTGTTTTCTCGCCATGATGATGGGCAAGCTCTGAGAATCATTTGATACTGTGCATCACTTTCGTAGTAAGATAGTCATAATTCGGACATTTTCTTAGCTCAACTGATTCAATTTTATTCGAACAACGCACCACATCTTCTCCACCTAACTTCACACAGTACACCGTGTTGCCCCACAACATAGACGTCGTAATGTTATCACAGATTACTGTGACGTCACTGCACCCTATGTATAGATCAAGGGCGGAGACTTAGGGGACAGGAGGGGACGGCCCCCCTCAAAATTTGAGGTGGAGGTTATGGAGGTGGTTATATCCCCCTCAATTATTTCACAATTTGCGACATCTTTGCACTGTGATCCAGTCTGTAGAGACTTGTTCAACTTCACTAGCTCAAAGTCCTCAAACAGTTTGTCACTCACGCAAGTACGCCTGCTGTTCATTATAAGTTACTTGACGAAATATTTTTATTTCGCTTTGTTAATGCTGCTACTTCCTGTGTATGTAACAGTGCGACTAGTTGAATAATGCCTCTGAAACGAAAGCTGTCTGTTCCTTATCTGTGCGAACGCTGGAATGCTGGACAGACGATCACAGCAAATGTCATGTTGCTTTTTGATTTGGGACGAGTCAGTTCAAGTTCAGACAAGCAGGACCGTGCTGCTGGTCTAACGCACTTGACTGCTTCTTTGTCCCCTCCAAATTTCGAAAATTGGGGGACGGTGAAAAAATTAGTCCCCCCAACCTCACGACCAAGTCTCCGCCTATGGTATAGATACTGATTGATTTACTTACATGGCCGTATTACCAACAGCCGCTGTTGTTGTGGACGTTTAGGGCAAGGGCGTGAGAACGACCTACTGGCTCGAAGGCATACGTCCTGTGTCTGAGCCTATGAATCTTGAGCTTGACGACTGAGTAGAAGCGACCACGTGAGACGTGCCGGCCTGGTTGTGTTCACAGCCGGCGGCAGCAGTCACAGTAGAGCAACTAGAACCCGTCCCAGTAGAACGCCTTCCCGTCGACACCGAGTGACGTTGATCTGTCTGTTATCACCTCGTCTCACCGTAGATACTGTCAGTTACAGCAGTTTGTGACTAGCATTAATACTACTATTGATAGTAATACTCGGCGCCGGATTTACAAATGTGGGGCCCGCTTCGATACAGATGTGGGGCTGAGGACCTGGCCCTTACTTCCTTTCACTTATCGCTGTTTAGCGATGGTCTTCTATGGATGTCCTATAAAATACTGCCCTAACGTGTGTGATGCTTTTCACAATGTGAGGTCCCTAAATCTCAAATCTGTGGAGCCCTGTTCAGCCAAACAATCTGAGCACTCCTAAATTCGGTCCTGAAAATAATAATTATTATACAGTAATAATAATAATACTAACAGTGTCGTGTTTAGTGAGTTTGTGGCCCTCGTCTGAATATGGCTTTCGATCCCAAGCTTTGTGATCTGTAGTGTAACAAGTGCTCAGCAGTAGCTGAGATGGGCGACCGTTTCGCCACAATAGACATGGGCCGCGGGCTTTACGGGTGTCCGTAAACCCAGAACCGTCTTTGGGGGCTGCTATGCCCCTTTCCGTGAGGGAGCTGGGTCCCTATCTTAGTTGTCGCCTGAGCTGAGGCCTACCTGCGTACCAAGTGGTATCACGATCCATCCAGCTGTTTGGCCACAATATACATGAGTCGAAAAGTGGGGTCTGTGCTCCTTTTTTGGGGGGAATGGGGGCCTGGGTCCCCATCTAACACAATGTGGCCTGGACCGAGGTCTACCTGCGTAGCAAGTGGCATCTTGATCCATCCAACCATTTGGCCACAATACACCAACGTGATAGATAGACAGGACAGACAGACAGACAACGGTCCGACAGCATAGGGAGGACCGTTTTACAAACGGACGCCCAAAGATGCGTCACATCATACGCTAATTTGTCGTTAAATATCACCTGCGGACCCTCACAAGCTCTGTGCTTGCTTGAGTACGTGTACGTGTATTTGTAGCTAATGTGAAGTTGAGAACCCGTGCAGATCCCGCATAAATGTTTGAGTTTGCATGTTCCACAGTGCAAGTGCCGTGCGCCTTACTTTGAGTGTTTTTGTTCGATCTTGGTGACATTGACGGCAATGCCGGGTGAAATGACATTAAGTGTAATCGTTGATGTTGCCAGTCTGGCTTTAACCATTTAAAAACCAAAACGTGTAAAGTTTCTTTACGCTGGCATATTTTTGAAATTAGAAGTGGATATCTAACATATTTATTGTCAGTTTTCTAAAAAAAACAGGTAAATGTGATAGTAGCTTCAGTTTAAGTTTATTTGAAATACACACGACGTAAGGAAAGGCTAAGTCTATACCATGCCGCAAGATGGTAAGCATCCACCATCTTTAAAGATGCTTCAGGCCGGTTAGGCCTACACGCTGTTGAAATTTGCTGGAACATATTTCATTCAAACGTGCACTTGCGTGTTAGCGACAGCACCGCGTAATTTGTTTCATACACTTTCACTGAGACACTGTTAAAACAAAACTGGATTCAGTTTCTCTTAGTTGTGAAAGCCACCGCTTTAAAACAGCACCTTAGTAAATTTTATCCGCACATTCTAAGCACAGATGCGTATATCTGTAGGCTGTCACGATTATATCATTCAGAGGTGGAGCAGCCCGTCATAAATGTAAAATCTAACTTCTATTTTCAGCGCCCCAACAAATGTTTCAAGGTCGTACGTAGGCCTACATGACAAAAACTATCATAGTATGCAGTTGTGCAAATGACCAAAAGTCACAACAAGCTGACAGGCCTGCAGCCGGCTGTTATCAGCCTGGCCTATTGTGTACATGCAGGCTAACTGCGGCTGAGCAGCTTTGTTCACTTGTTTATGTATACGCTGCATTCACGCTTTTTAGTAGAGAGTAGGCCAACAGTAGTGTTACATCGGATAATAGTCTGTTACGTGTAACGGCCCTGTCGACACACAAAAGGTCATTTCGATGACGAGTCTTGCAGGGCAATTGATTGCACTAATGGACGACGTCGGTACTCACTATCTCTTGATGGGTGGTCTCTTGCATTTGGTACAGCGATAACAGGACTGGTAGGGAACACAGTCGTATGTAGCAGAACACCCATCAAGAGCCACTGTACCTACCTATCACTATATTCCTCTATAGCGTCACAATGATCCTTGCTCCTGCTGCAGTAGGGTCTCTCAAGTTCAAGTTCAACATCGAATCTGTAGGGTGCAGCTCTACGCAAGAACCAGCAGTGCCGTACAATAGTCGATCGTCGATAAGCACGACCAAAAGTACAGTCTTGAGCCGCTTTGAACGTATTATTGTTTGTAACGTCGTGTAGATCGGACAGAAAACTGTTCCAGACGGCTGGACCTGAGAGATACAGAAAACACGCTATCCGAATTTGGTTCTAGTTCTTGGCAGACAGTAGTCCGTCGTCTCAGTCGACCTTAACCTGTATTTGCTTTCCGCTGCAGAAACTGCAGCAGAGATTCCATCGGTCAGATACAGTATGATCAATGAAGTGTCCATTGTGAGTAAGGTGCATGAGTATATAGACAGAGCTTGTAAAAAATTCTCTATTCGACTGGTAGCCAATGTAGCAGCTTCAACGCTGGCTTTTTTGTATTTTGTGGCAAATAAACTCTCTCTCTCTCTTCACATGGTCACGAACGACAAATCCATCCATGTGCGTTCATCACACGTTGCGGAGGCGGACCACGGAAGATGAGGAAACAGTGAGTTGCAGTAGTCAAGCCGCGATAATATCGACGCCAGCTGCTGCGCCATGTCCTGTGCATGCTAAAACGGTTAACGTGCACTATAGCGTCTATAACCGCGGCATTTCCTTGACGTGTGTCGGCTTAGGTGACGTCGTTGATGCGTACAACCGTATACCTGCATAGACCTATGTATAGGCTACACGCATGTCATAGATCCAACCGTACAAGTGTGTAAAGAGCCGTGCAACTGTAGCTGCATTGCGGAAGAACAGAGCGTATATTGTGTAAGTATCGTACGATATAGACAGTGTATATTGTAGGCGTAAAGCGAAAGCGTCATTTGTCAGGTAGCCTATTCTGAATTTTTGTTCCCCGTTTGGTTACCTATAGGCGGGACCGACCCACCTGTTCTAGCACTAATCTGATGAGTCAGACGTGTCGGCGCCGTATCCGATGTCAGTTCGGCGAGTTTGACAATGACTCGCCGAATTTACTTACTTCAGCTCATTTCCTTTTTCGTTCGACGAAGATCTACTCATGGAATGTGCTTAAGACGTAGAATGCATGCATATAGTTTTTGACAATGTAGGCTACATTAATACTGGCCGAGTTATTGTCAATCTTAACTTTCTTTCGGTTCGTGCACATTGTACTGTTGCATAAAACTCTTCAAGATCGATAGTGCTGGAAAACCTAAGTTTAAAAAAAAAGGTTTTTAGTTTTTTTGCCGTACGCAGTGAACTGCGGACGCTTCTGTTTTTGGCGCCGGAGGTAATGATGAGTTAAGAGAAGAAAGCAGAAGATGGCGATCTAATTTTTCTCTTGAAACCAGATAACGAATTAGATTCAATAATTCTCTCACCCAGGATATTCCATTCGTTAACTACCCTATTTTACTAAAAGAGTGTGGCAACGACGAGTATTTATTATGGGGACGACCACAAGGGAACGAATGGACGTTATTCTACTGGATTTAGCCCTACACGGGACGCTTGTTCAAGTACCAATGAAGCGCTGCTTCAAGTCTCTGGTATCACGAACGACTCGCGTGTTATGTGCAAGCTGAAATGCAGTATAAAGCCGGTCGTAGGAGGAAATGTTGCTAAAGTGGTCAGTGCGACCTCGAGTGAGGACTTCTAGTTCTTGGTTTTGGGGCACCGCACAAATTAGTTTAGATTAACTGAGCTTATTACATTGTCTGCCGTAGTTATTTGTATGAAATATATACTGCGTCTCAAAAAACATCCGAGACATTTTCAGAAGTAGCTTTAACAAACATTGTCCAATTTTAATACATTTTGGCAAGACTATTACTTAGATATTAGACAATTATGTTTCCACCTTCTATGCTGCCTAGCAACACACAGAAACGTTTTCACTTAAACGCTGTTACTGCTTTGCCAGACTTCAACCAGTTGTTGCTTGATTTCTTAAATATTATTGACTCGTAACTACAATGCACTGTGCCTCAAAAACGTCCCACTTTGACTTCCTATAATCTTTACGTATACGGTTCGATTGCGACAATTTTTGGCACAAATGTTGCCGAGGAAGTAGGCAACCAAAATATACTTTATTTTCCTACCTCACCTAACTAGTGCTTCTGCACTACCTGGAGAAACAGGAAACCCGGAAATTGCGTCTTTTCACTTAAATGTTGCATGCTTTTTCACCAAAAAAACACAAAACACAGTTTAAAATATGATCTGGTCAGAGCTGAACCACCCTTCACTGTCAAAACGATTTACTGGGTGCACCAGACAGGGACTAGGAAGGGAGCATAGCATCCTGCTGTCTGTTACCCACATGCTCTGTGTTAGCCATGTCTTTCACGGTGTCAGTCGCTGTGTAAAAGATGGGAGCTGTTCTTTGTCAAACTTGGAGTAAAAGTCAACGGACAGTATTAATGGGGTATTTTACTATCTCACCAAATGTTAGACGCTATCAAACACATCACAGATGACAATAAATTTTTTCTTTCGGAAAGACAGCGCACACGCCGCACAGGTGCATTATGCGTGTAATACGGTCCAGTTGAGTGAAAAATGTGATTTTCGTGTTTTCCCGTTTTGCCAGGTAATGCAGAAGCACAAGTTATTTGAGGTGGCATAGTAAAGCGTCTTTTGATTGCCTACTTTATGGGTAACATTTCTACCAAAAAAATATCAAAATCCATTCATGCATGTCAGAGTTATAGCATGCCAAAGGTGGGACGTTTTTTGAGACACGGTGTATAAACGCTGCTATGTGACAGTGTGACTCCTCAAAATTTGTAATCGGTGAAATTCGGCGTCAAGCGCTGCAGCAGTTGGACTGTGGCGCGCACCCGATTCGCTCCGCATCGCTCGTGCGCTGTTCTGCTGGAAGACGAAATTGTCACCCACAGCGTAGTTGGCAGCAGCCATCGTTTGTTGACATAGTAGGATCCCAGCGAGACTATCCGTTGACTTTTATTCCATGCTGGACGAAGAACTATTATTTTTGACACGGGATCTGACATCATGACAGACTTGGTGAACGTTGAGCGTGTGCGTAAAAGCCAAATTCCATTACGCTAGCTGGTTCGGAGCTGGTTCGAAGCTGGTTGGAAGCTGGTTCGAATCAGATAGCGTAATGGAATTTGGCTTCGAACCAGCTTCGAACCAGCTCCGAACCAGCTAGTGTAATGGAATTTGGCTTTAGCAGACGACACAGCTGGATGATGCTCCCTTCCGTGGTCCTGTTTGGTGCATGCAGTTGATCATCCTGCAAATGAAGGGTGGTTCAGCTAATAATTTGAACGTATTTTGTGCAATTTTGACAAAGCAGCATATAGCATTTAAGTGAAAACACGAGATTTCCGTGTTTTGGTGTTTTGCCAGGTAGTGCAGAAACATTAATGAGTAGAGATGCGCAAACAAACCGGTTGTTGATTGCCTAATCTCTGGATAATATTTTTGTCAAAAATTATAAAATCGGACAATGTTTGTTCGAGTTACAGCTAAAAAGTATTGCAGACGTTTTTTGAGATACAGTGTACAAAAGGCATTTGATAAGAAAAGTCCCGATAGCTGAAATAATAATGATGAAATAATGGATTTTCTTTGTCATCGGGCGCTGTGTTCTCTCATGAAAAGTCCCGAATGT
>Ga0209259_1000810_pt1 | contig 10191 bp, 6 predicted proteins | sample WorMetGr2BELIZE1_FD_187417 | JGI IMG/M metagenome (GOLD analysis project Ga0209259, IMG submission 187417) | Marine gutless worms symbiont microbial communities from Max Planck institute for Marine Microbiology, Germany - Inanidrilus... ...
TTAATTGCAGAGTAACACCATAACTTTTTCACTCTATTTAGCCCTGGTCGTCCTGGGTGGACGTATATGCACTATATCCGATCGCTTTCTCATCTGTTAACTTAAGTACTGAATCAGTTACTTTGTATATTGAAGTATGCTAAACTACAGTAGTCGTCGAGCATTTATTCTATATCTATTGTTCTATTGTGACACGGTGAATAAGAATTGTCGATGAGATGACAGTTGACTGCAGGAGTTGTGTTTATCGTAACTTATATTCCTGTGAACTACGCGCATGAGTGATTGGACTGTTTGTAATGATAACTGTATGACTGTTACCATTGTGATCAGCTTTTATCATAGACAACTGTGTCTGCAAATTTAAAGTAAAAGTAGGCGGGCCTATGTATATACAATGGGATAAACATAACGTAATGTGTTATGATTTCCATAAATGGTTCGCTAAATTTTCAACGGTTTAGCCACTTAACAAACACGATGCAGTAACGCATGAATAACAATTTTTTAAGAAATTAGTAATCATGATGATGATGACAATAATAATAATAATAATAACAATAATAATAATAATGCGATACAACACAATACCTGGCCATAAAATAGCTATACTATTAAATCAGTAAATTGGATCGAGTGTCCATTACAATATGTCACTGAAAAGAAATATAAAATTAATTAGACGTCGAAAGCAGTTTAAAAACACAAAAACTTTGGAATAATAATTTTGTAACTTGTGTGTGACAATGTCATTAGTACCGTTCGTTTTTCTTTATTTAAGTTAGTTAAGTTTTCTTTTCTTTTTTCTCTTATTTGCTACTGGTTTTTTATCACTCCAGTGAATAAAGATTATCATAACACCAATATTCGCATCTTATACACTGTAAACCCGTTTAGTACAGGTAACTTGATGGCGATGCGTAACTGTAACTAGCTCTTTGCAGGAACGCATTCAGAACGAGTAAACTCGATCGTTTTAGATACTCGAGTAAAGGTAACTCGATAGCAGCAGCTAAGTAAGTGGGAGGAGTTTAGTTTCTCTTGTATGTGGGAAGTATTTTATTTTAGTTTTAGCTTAGGTATGATCCAAGATGTCCGCATTAGATGAGTGAGAAAATGTGGTAATTTGGTGGTGGTTCTGGCGCTATTTTGTATTTGCTGTTAGTTAGAACTGTGCATAAGCATGCTAATAATTTCTTTTTTCCTGGCGCGAGTTTTGATTACTGTTGTGTTGTGTCTTAGTTTAAATTACAATGTAACTGCTGTCGGACTTTGCTGTTTTGCCCAAATATGGCGGTGTATGGTAAATGATTCCACTGAAATCGTGACCATTGGTTCAGGCTGTGATGGATATCAGTTTTACAACGGAGTTAATCACTTGTATTTTTCCTGCTGTCTTTGGATGGGTGTGCGTAGTGTTGGCCACGGACCCGGTGCCATTGTTGGGAAACTGGCCAGTTGATAGCTATTACTGACTAAAGTGATCACCAAAAATGTTGCAAATTCTGCACTTTAGGCTAGACTGTAGTTTACTGGGCGCCATAGGAAATGCATTGTACGAATCAACGGGACGGTCTTTACATAGACCTACGTACGCCTACTATTAAAATTACAGTCTAACTAATTTACAACAGTATTGCTACATTACTAACCTCACAGTGCCAATGTTGACTATTTTGTCGACATTATACGGCATTTTATCGAATAGCGCTTACCACGCGACATTTCGCATCGTCCATGCAACGCACTACTGCATATGTATTCATACGCTCGTTGCGCTAAGTCGCATTTGATTGAAATTAATGCCACATAATGACAGTTATTTTCGTAACCTTTCGCGGCAATGGTTACGGGATTACCGTCCAGCGGGGGAGGGGTCTGGGGAGAGGGCATGCCCCCTCCCCAGAAAAAAATATAACGCGATACAAGTTAAACTTTTTACATCACGTAAAGACACAGTGCGTTATTTGGTGTATCCAGGCGCCTGTGCGCCCGCCCAGTAAAATTCCACAGCAGTGAAAAACTACACGTGAAAGAATAGCGCCCAGTAAAAGTTTCCTGGGCACCGTTTATAACCGTGGCCGGTTATATAGTGGTTATGAAGTTTACTGGGCGCCATTGGTTAGCATTACCGCCCAATAATCTACAGTCGTCCCACACTTTATGTTGCACTAGAAAAAGTGGTGATTGCGAAGCATTGCAACTTAAAGGCCGCCCTTCTTCAATTACTATGCCCATAATGCACTACAGTCGGCCAGTGTAATTTTTGGTTACAACCGTGGTTCCATGTTAAAATAAAATTATTTTAAAGAATTTTAGCGTTTTATTTTAACACAGGACCATGTCTGAAATGAAATAAGATAATTTTAGCTGCTAAAATTATTTTATTTTATTTCAGACGTGGTTCCATGTTAAAATAATATTATTTCAGACCCGAGCTGCCGTCGCTGGTTAACCGGCCTAAAGTTATTTTATTTTGCGCGTGGCTCCGTTATGAAATGAAATAAAAATAATTTTAGAGAAAGGGCGGGGTTCAGCAGTCTGTCAATGTCAAATGTGTTTGCATCATCGTGGGCGGAGTGCAGTCCCGGTGCCACCAGGCCTGCCGCCAGCAGCCTGGTGGCTCCTGCAGGCGGCACCTGGCGATTACAGTAGACAAATGCTGCTATTGGCTGCAACAACTGCCTCATGAATATTCATGCTAAAATTGTTTTATTTCATTTCTGACGTGGTTCCATGTTAAAATAAAATTCTTTAAAATAATTTTTATTTCATTTCACATGTGGTTCCATGCTGAAATAAAATTATTTTAGGACGGTCGACCGACGGCAGCGGCTCAGGTCTAAAATTATTTAAAATAATTTTATTTTAACATGGAACCATGCTTTAAGGTCACGGTTCCAGTCAGGATTATGGTTAGAGTAGGGACCGCTGGTCTACACGACTACATGGGCCACACTAGTTAAGACATCGGCATATCGGACCCAGGGGTCCAGGGGGAAATGCTAGTTGGTGTCCTGCAATTACTGCAGTACGGTGCCCTATTGGCGGCACCGGTATAAGCTATCTGACAGACAGACACACTGTAAATAAGCTATATACAGACAGACACATAGGCGCCGATAAGGGTCCGATATGCCTATACGCTGATGTATTAACTAGTGTTACGACTGCCACATTCATAATGTTTCAGATCCCTTTTCCAAATTGCAAAGCTTATGAGATCTTTAAATAAATAGCTATCTTTAAATAACTGGCCAATACCCAATAGGCTACGCAAGTTCTAGGCGCCAAAGTATGGCATATGTAAGAGACCACCGGCACCACCAGCGGCTCCACCGGCCCCACCGCACCATCAACCCTCACCGTAACCCTAACCCTAAACCTGACCCGGCTCTCCTCGGTTTTTGCACCACACATCGTGAACGCTTCCAAATGCCAGGGTTGGCAGGTTTTTGCCGGCAGGTGGAAAAAAAACGTTTTTTTTCCGTTGAAAAAACTGGGGTGGCAAAAATATTTTTTGCAGGCAAAATATGTTTGCCCGAAAAAAATCCGGCAAAAAGTTTTTGCGGGCAAAAATCTGGAAAAAGTAGATTTTGCCACATAAATTGTGAGTCGGGCCAATGCGCAACGTGATGGCCGCCTTGTCGAATATAGGTGGTGCCCTTTGTTCAACGCTGCAGTTTGGCGGACGCCCAATACTGGAGTGCCGTGCAGTAACGCTGCCAAGACGCAAAACCCATTGAAATCAGCTGGGGTGCCGCAAACTACCGGATCGATCTCAGCTGCTAGTGCGCCGAAGTTGACCATATTGTGAGGACATGTGGAGGAGATATTGCTGCTTAGCAAGTTTTTTTTCCCGATTGTCGATACATGCCTTAGTTGCGAAGATATGGCCTGACAAAGTTGTGCGATGGTGCCCAGATGGTGATTTTTCGGTGAGTTTTTGGGTCCTGCATTTCCAGCGAGCCACGTGTAGGATGTTTCAGACCTGCATTCTAAATTCGCACTACGACCACATCATGTGCCGAAGTATGGTAGACAATACATCCATTCTGTAATTGCTGAGATTAGCCGAGGAAAAAAGGAAAATATAGAAAGAAAGAAACCACAGGACAAAAATATAATGGCCTGCCCTATTACACAGGGCGGCCATAATGAGCTACTGTTATATCTTACAAGTGCATAGTTTTCCATTCACAATGAGCCTAAAATTATCACTGTGTGCTCACTAATTATGGCCGCCCTATGTAATAGGGCAGACCATTATATTTTTGCCCTGTAGTTTCTTTCTATCTTCTTCTATCTTCGTTTTTTTCCTCGCCTAATCTCAGCGGCCGCAGGTTGGATGTCTACCATACTTTGACACATGGTGTGGCCCTAGTGCGAATTTTAAATGCAGGTCTGAAAGGTGCTGCACGCGGCTCGCTGCAAATGCAGGACCCAAAAAAGTCACCAAAAATCGCCATCTGGGCACCATCGCACAAGTTTGTCGTGCTATATCTTCGCAACTAAGGCATGTATTGATAATCGGAAAAAAACTTGTTAAGCAGCAGTATCTCCTCTACATGTCCCCACAATATGGTGGACTTCGGCCCACTAGCGGCTGAGATCGTTTCGTTAGTTTGGGGCACCCCAGGTAATTTCAACGGGTTTTGCGTCTTGGCAGCGTTACTGCACAGCACTCTAGTAGTGGGCGTCAGCCAAACTGCGGCGTTGAACAGAGGGCGCCACCTATATTCGGCAGGGCGGCCATCACGTTGGGCATTGGCCCACATTTCTAGTATTAAGAATGTTATGACCGTTTACATTTACGACATTATCGCGAGTTGTATTTTCAAAAATGTACCGAAATGCCATTTAAAGTTGATTACACGTTGTTTAAGACCAGTGTTATTTCATATGCTGTATTATTTATCCCAATCCATTTAATATTCTACAAGACTGGCAGAACCTTGCGGCACAGTTACAGGAATAAAGCAAACAGTGTAAGATTATTGTCAGTTTCTGCCGGTTTTTACCACTTTTTCCACTGTCCCGGCAAAATACTTTCTGCCATGGCAAAAACATGCACCATTAGGGTTAGTGATAGCGTTTAGCCGGTGTGGTGCAAAACCGTGGATACCCATCTGATCTTGACTAATCGTAGCCTGAGCGCCGGCGTGACCGGTGGTCTTTTTATATATGTTGCCAAAGTAGTCAATATAAATCACACACCGGCCACACCGGATACTGGATACCTCTGCGCACTTTTACAGCCCCGTAAAATTTTACGGACGAATAGGCAAAGTATCTGAGACATACTTAGAAGCACAGCCTAGACCCAATCTGATATACTTTTGGTGAGAGGCTGCAGCGCCAGCTGGGAGATTCAACACATTTTCGCTACACAAATTTTAGAAGGGTGACCTACCAGCCCCAGTTTCTCAGAGATGAGAGAAACAAACTACCTGTACACCAAGTTTTCAGGGGACGTACATCCCTTGTTGATGCTGTCACAGTTTGTTAGTTGTCAGGTATGGTATGTGCTTCATTTTGGAACTGGGAGTGTCCCAAAGTTCAAAGTCAGGCCAGATTTCGACATATGTGACCCCCTGTAAAAGTTAGGGGAGGGTGGGCGAAATGTCTACGTCAGAGCGAAGCTGTATCATCATCGCTCAAGGTGAAAGTATTAAGTTTCTCCAGTTGGTAGCCACAATTCGTCAAAAGCGATTGATGTCAAAAATCGAGCCAAAATTTCGAGGTTTCGACCCGTGTAAAATTTAGAGGAGGGACGGGTGAAATGTCTGAGTGGATTTTTCCAAGTCAGCCTCTTCCCATACTCGTTACGGAGCGTTGGGCCCGGAGCTGATCCCGGTGTACAGGCAGTCAGCCTGCAGGTGACTGTGAGTCATCCACCTGGCGGTAGGCTGCCATTATTTTCCGCCAGGCCTGTGGTTATCTTCCCAGTCGCAGAGCATTACTGCGCCTTGGCTGGTACCAAGTTATACTGCTTGGTGACAGACCACATAGGTGTGAACAACTTGCCCAAGTTTGGTATGCCGCTTTTGCCCGGAGTGGATTTGAATCCACAACCTGTTGATCCTAAGTCCAACGCTCTACCCGTTGCACCACCGCGCATCCTAGGACCTCTTATTTACTCTTGCTAGGTCACCACTGCACGTGCTGGGCCAGGGTTGTTCTAGATGTAAAAAAGGATAGAGTCAAAACATAAGTCCGCGACTATCGGGCGGCCTGAAATAAGTGACTTGTGAACAGCAGTAACACTGGTGACATCTATAGAAAGGTGAAGGTGAAGGAGAACACAGCCAGCAAGCTTTCTTTACTTCGTTAAATTGTTGTTACCGTTACAATAAAGGGAAATTGTTGTTAAGATTCAACTAGCATGTATGCATTGGTCAATTTCTCTTTCGGGAAAGTCATATATATAATTCACATGGCTGTGTTCTTCTTGTACACGCTTAGGTAACAGACAGAGACTGTGTCTAACTGATAGTAATGCCTTTCCCATAGGTACATTCTGGTTGAATCTTAAGGGCCCTGACACATGATGCAAGTTTCTTGCACTTGTACATGCACGTTTCTGGTGCTAGAGACTTGCATATTAGTTTCTAGTGCTAGATTCTAGTACTAGCTTCTAGTACTAGAAATTTGCATCATCGCGTTTCTCCAGTCAGGGATCTAAAGCTAGTAGAGCATCGAGCTGTCGTCCGTGTTTGTTTATGGTGCAAGAAACTTGCGTCTAGCACTTGTACATGCAAGTTAGGCCAACTATAATTTCTAAAAAAGAAACCTTACACAAATTATACTTTTTAGGTTGACTCTTCTGAGTCGACCTAATAAATTGGGTCTCAAATATCTATCCGTCCATCCATCCGTACGTACGTACGTACATAAGTACCTAAGTAGGTACATACGTCCTCAAAAAGTTTCTTCGATTTCAATGAAATTTGGAATTTATGTAGAGGTTGATGACTGATGCACGATGGTATGCAGTATGACCTGATCCAAGGTGAAGGTCGAGGTCACGGGGCTTCTGAAGTTCCAAAAATTGCACTTTTCGAGGTCTATCTCCGCCATTTACAATGGGAGCTGGCAAATGACCACCGATTCTTAAACTAGAGCACAATATCTAAATTTGATGAGGCTGGATTTTTTTTAATATTTGTCCTTTTTGTGTCACATGACCTTAAACTTGGAGGGGTTCCCTGCGGTTAGTCCGTCACCAAAATTTTTTTCCGATTTTAATGACATTTGGTACATAGATAGAGGTCGATGACTGATGCACAGCGGTGTGCCGCATGACCCGATACAAGGTAAAGGTCATGAGTGCTTGAAAGCTACTCAAGAGGAGTCGACCGTCAGTCCTGCATGGGACTAATTTTTATGGCCGCCCTATGTAATAGGGGGCCATTATATTTTTGCCCTGTAGTTTCTTTCCTTCTATCTTTTTTTCCTCGCCTAATCTCAGCGGCCGCAGGTTGGATGCCCGTCCGGTGGCTAGACCACTTGGGCGCCATGTGCACTGTGCAGTAGAGCGTGGACGCGTGCAGTGTGCCGTTTGTTCGAGGTTCAATTACGAGGTTCAATTTGAGCCACGGCCCGGTAAGGCGCGTCCGCCTACGTACAAGTAATTATGTGAAAATAATTCCTATGCACATGATGATCAGGGAGATAATCCCGGGCAGACAGCAGAGGGTTCGATGGTGTCCTGTATAAAATGTGACCATTGCTGGCATCTTGATTAGCAGCGTCAAGGTGCCAGCCGTGCTGACGTGGCTGAAGTTAGACTTGGCTGGGTCTGTTGAGTGACGTTGAATAACAGGTGTCGGTTAATTTAATTGGGCCTAAGCCAGACAGTAGGCCACACCTAGAAGGGGCGTGCTATAAATACCTGACAAGCTGCTCACTCCTACTCAGCCCTCCCTCACCCTTCAGTCACGCACACATTCGCACACATCATTAACCAGACTCCTCCCCTCCTGGGTTAATGCAATGGGCCTGCTATAAAAAGGCCTCAGCGTATGGGTCCAGAGTAGGCTGGACCCCTGCCCGAAGGAACAACAACAATATAGTTCTACCTTAAAGGTGCGATATGCCCTGAATTGTACCAAAAGCGCCATTAAAGTCCAACCAACATGGAAGGTAGAAACTTGCATATGCAACTGAGAATCTTGCATGTACAAGCACGAGAAACTTGCATCGTGTGTCAGGGCCCTAACAATAATTACCCAGAAATGCATTTCGACGTCCAGTATGCCGCCTGTCACTGTGTTGAGAAGCTTTACATGAAACATAAAATGTCATGTGTTCTGTTTGTTGTGTGTACACAGTTTCATGTGGCAGGTGTTTTGAAAATGTCAGCCATAATGACAGATAACAGTCAAGCAACAGACAGTTATGCAGCCAAAGTGCTGTGGAAATGTAAACTGTGTACTTTCAGTGTACAAACCAGACTAGACCTGTTAAATCATTACAAATGTCGTCACTGTTGTCGAGCATCGTTCATGTCATGGCCATGTCTCTACTCTGAATGCATATTGTCTTTCAAGTCATTGTGCGCTTTGAAGACCCATCTCAGTAGGTATCACAGTAGTGAAACAGAGTCTGGTGTCAGTGCTGCTAGCCCTTGCATTCTTCGTTGTCCTCTCTGCAGCAGCTGTGAAATATGTGACTCAAAGCAACTGACAGTGCACTTGTCTAAACACTTTGCTACACATGAGACAGTTGTGTGTCCTGTTAAACAGTGTGATTACAGAAGCCGTGTTAAGTCCACTTTTCGTTCACATTTGTCTCGCTATCATCCGTATCCAATTCCTGTATCCTTTCTTAAAGCCAGTTATGTTGCCATGGAAATGAGTGATGCAGATGATTTGTCAGTATATGATAATGGTGAGCATGAGCAGAGAAGTGATGTTAACCAGGAAGTGAGTAATCATTACGTAAAAGAAGATGAGTTTAATCTACATTCGACTGATGTAGGAGATCCTTTGCACAGCCTCGCAATGACATTTTTGCACTTGCAGATGTACAAAAATGTGCCAGCTACTACTGTGCAGTCGTTTATCGATGGTGTAAATGCTGTCCATCTGATGTCGAAACCGCATCTCTGTGAAACCGTCAAAAACATTCTGGCAACAAATGGAATCACTGATGAAGCTGTAGCACAAAAGGTTGTTGATGCCACTGTGAAAGAGCACCCTTTTTACATGCACACATCCAGAACTGAACAATTAGTAGGTTGTTTGTCATCTGGTAAACTTCGCGAAGCATTTTTTCGAAAACAGACAACTTTTGTAGAACCTCGGGAAATAATATTGGGCAGGCTGAATGGCAAAGCACGAACATTCATGTACATTCCCATACTGGACGTACTCCAGTCACTTTTGCAGAAAGATCAAGTTTTAAACGTTGTTCTCACGAGCAATGACATTAGTGCTGCTGGTTTTTATTGCTCCTTTTTGGATGGTAGTGTGTGTCGGAACCATCCATTGTTTTCTGAAGAACACACGCCAATTATGATTGGTTTGTACTACGATGACTTTGAGAGCAACAATCCACTGGGCACAACTCGTAAGACACTGCGTATTTCAATATGCACGAATTACTTTAGTCAGCCAGTGGATGCTGGGAAATTGGCTGCAGACATGGCTCAGACATTTCCCGCTAGGCGTAAGGAAATTGTGTGCGACAGATCTGCTATCGAATCTATAGTTGAACGTTGGCCAGCACTCTTCTCACCATCTCAGGTGAGTTTATTGTTGCCCGTGCGACACACTAATTATGAATAAATGACTGAATACCCGAGTGGCAATCGCTGCAACTGGTGATATAACTACTGTAATCAATTGACTGATTGTCTGGAGGGTAAGGGGGAAAATTATCAGGTCTGTTCTGTACAATATTGTGTGCAACAGTTGTGCACAGTGCAATGCATACACATATGAACAGACCTAACAGGTTTCTGGATTGGGTTTTGTTTCCCTGGGCCCATTTCACTGTCCTTAGATTCATTTTTGTGTATGTATGTAAATGTATGTATTTTCTGTGTGACTGTATATTGCATGAATGTGTAGTTATTGTAACATGGTGAGGTGGACCTGGTGGGATTGAAGCCTATCCTTAGGACCACTACTTCCTTCAGTGCTTTGACACTGTTGGTTGGGTCATTTGACCCGTAAAAACCCGTCC
>Ga0209259_1000811_pt1 | contig 10182 bp, 8 predicted proteins | sample WorMetGr2BELIZE1_FD_187417 | JGI IMG/M metagenome (GOLD analysis project Ga0209259, IMG submission 187417) | Marine gutless worms symbiont microbial communities from Max Planck institute for Marine Microbiology, Germany - Inanidrilus... ...
CTGAGTTCTTGTTACAGTTGACTGTTGATTTAGGTTTACACCTTGCCAAAGGCTGTGGATAAATAGCAAAAATTTGTTAAGTAATGTTCACATCCTTGGGGCTTAAAGCTGGTGTTGACAAACCAAGAAATCAACATCTTATTGCCTTGAGTGAATTGACACTGTTGGTTAGGTGTTGGGAAGAGTATCTGGCCTGTAAAAAATTGAGTGATGGGGTGCTAGCGTTCTTATCTGTCTGGAGCGAGGTGCAGATGATTTGTGTATGGTCCAGCTGATGCCACTGCCACCCCATCGTCTCATGTTTCATTAAAATCGAGATTGGTTTAATCTTGCTGGTGCCAGCTTACCCAGTTTGTCCTATGTGAAGTGGCAATATTTGCAGAAGATTTTAAAAATATTTTCTCATGAACTCATTGAGGTTTAATCACCATTTTGCTGTTGATGGTCCCTAGCGGTGTTGACCGTGTACCGGTATGCCATCATGCTGCTGCTTCTATAACCCGTGTCTGTTGGGCATCGTAAGTGTGCATTCAGAGTCTAGCAGGCATTCCGTGCATGATCATTCTTCAGCGTGAGCTCTCTGGTCACACTGCTTTAAGCAGTCCTCGCAACAGGCATTAAGATGATCGTGTCTGGCAGCTTCAGGGGATGAATACTCAGCTAGTAACGACTCTTCTGTCTTTGTGCTGTCTTTTGTGTTACTGAGCTGACGTCTGAGACAGCTAGTGAGCATGATTCTTGCATCTGTGAAAGTACAGTAAAAATACATAATAAAACTTTCCATTTCTCAATGTCAAATTTTTATTTCCCGGATTGAGTATGGAAGTTGTCTGTCATCTCAGCTGAGACTAATGTCAACTTTAAAATGCATGTTTCTTAAATGTATTAACAAAAAGTATTTTGCATTTAAATAACTTAAACTTACTTTATTCCGTAAGTGCAGATACATGCAAATTTTATTGCACTTTGTATAAATATAAAATTTATGTCTAATATTGAAATTAATTAGTGGTTGTGATGCAGACAGGATTCAGATTTTACACAGTAGACGCTGCAGACTGTGTTAAAAATGCTCAAGTGATATTATATCAGTTGTACTACAGCAGATGCACCTGCAAAGTGCAATATTTAGCCAAACATGCACAAAACAGCTGTTGTAGGAAATTATTTTATTGTAAAAGTGTCGTGTTTTGTTAGATGTTCGTGACGTCGTACATCAGTGAGGGCACAAATGCTATGCAGCAGAAGACAATGCAGCATTTCAATTAGCAGCTGGTACATGCTACACAATGTTACTACCAACTGCCTTCTAGTGACAGTAGGTTGTCCACATTCAGAGCAATGTCACTGTCAATCCAGCCAACTTTGCTGTCAGCAGTTGCTGTTCTGTGCTTCCCAGATACAAGTTCGTTTTCTGACAGTGTCAATTTTTGATCAGTGTTACACTGCCGGTAATATGCTTACGGCATACTGTACAGTGCAGGATTGTAGGTTTCATAACGGCAGCAGTTGTTGGCACGTGTAATATATTTTTAAAATGTGCCTGTTGTTTGATAGGTTTGATTTGCCAATGTGCATACTACGTATCATCGTAGCTTTTACTAAATTTCATTTTCATAATATATTCACTTCACTGACTGTTGGGCAGTGCCATCAGTCATTGACAACTATGCAGTTTGATAGTAGTTTTGGTAGGGTTTTCTTACTGTTTGACAGTGATTGGATATGTTTCTATTTCCTGTTGCTGCAGTTTTGAAGTTGGTTATTGCCACTGTAATTGTACAGTTTGTTTGCAATTTATTTGTTTGGCAATAATGCTGTAGATTTTGACGATGATTGCAATGTTCCGTTTTTCTTTTGTTTGTGTGAGGTGTGTCTCATGTTTCTATTTTAGTACATGTAAACAGTTTACAGTACCACCATCTTGTGCGCAGGTCTAGTAAGTTCATATTATTAACATGGGATTCAGTGACACAACTTTATTTAAAACTTCAGTTACTGTAAAACTGCAGTGAGCAAACAGTGGTAGCTGCTTAGCTGAAAAGTGAACTGAATGTAACTGTCACGTTACCAGTAATTACAAGTCATGTGTGCATTCAGGCATCGCAGTCGTTTATTTGGCCATGCAGATGGCGAATCTGCATGATGTGACTCCCTGCAAAAACTAAATGCTGACGTTGCAATGTGGCTACCATTTAGAACCTTATTTACGGTAATGCATTTTAACTGCAGTCTGCATGTCTTCATACTGACATACATATTATGGGAATGCATAACATGGGTGGATTACTAGAGTTCACAAATATCCAGTATCCAGTCTCTAACTTTAGCAGTTTTTATTGAATTTTTGCCAAAACTGGTCGAAATATTTATGAGCAAAATAACCTGGTAGATTTCACTAACCAGCCATATGTGACCCCTCGCAAAACATCACAGTTTGCCCCCATAGTGGGCTTTGTTTTTGGCGTACCTTCTATGTTTTTGGCATGGATAAATGTAGGCATTCCAAATTTAGTACACAGATTGGCGATGGCAAGTATGATGAGCTACTCCAAAATGTTGGCCACGTGACATGACAGGTTATCATGATTTGCTTTGTGGTGCCCTTGTTGCTGTTTGTTAATGCAGTGTTGACGATAATTACATACTGACAAAAACAATGGGTGACAATGTTCTTCACTTGAACTTAAGTTTTGAACTCCACTTATTTTGAAACCTAATTAATACGCAGATCAGTTTTAAACCGAGTTTAGAAACAAAGTTAAGACCAAACAAGCTCTGGATTTAAACTAAAGTTAATGTGATCTTTGGTTTAAAATGGGATTGTCTGCCCTAGTTCAAGCAAAAGATCGTTACGCACTACCTGTATTCATGGCCCGTGAACACGGGTGTCCAAAATGACACCCGTGTTCACGGGCCATGTTGGTCACTAGTGTATCGCAGGTGTTAACACGGGCCTTGTTCTATGTTTTTGGCATGGGTAAATGTAGTTTACCAAATGAGGTTGTAGAGCCTGATACTGTTAATGCTTTCAAGAACAGACTTGATAAACATTGGTCTAATCAAGGCGTACTTTTTCATTTTAACGCCGACTTGACTGGAACTGGAAGTGTGCCAGTTTGTATGTGATTGTAATACTATGTACGATGCGGGCAAAGAGGATTACCTGCGCCCATCACAACACACTGGATTGGATTGGATTGTTCACGGGGGTCCAAAATGACACCAGTGTTCATGGGCCGTGTTCACGGGTCTCGAAAATGATGCCCATGTTTACGACCCGTGAACTACGACCCATGAACATGGTAGTGTGTACCAAGCACCCGTGTTTACGGGCGGTGTTGGCAAAAAGCGTCGTCTTGCAATGCTTTTTGCCAACACGGCCGTGACCACGGGTGCTTGACTACCCGTTCATGGGCTGTCAAGACGGCCCATGAACGGGTAGTGTGTATCAAGCACCCGTGTTTACGGGCCATGTTGGCAAAAAGCGTTGTCTTGCAATGTTTTTTGCCAACATGGCGCATGACCACGGGTGCTTGATACACACTGTCCGTTCATGGGCCGTGAAGACGGCCCATGCACACGGGCGTCATTTCTGGAGACCTCGTGAATACGAGCCATCGGAATCGGCAGGCGCTATTGTTAGTGACATCATAATTATTTTATACTTGCAGGATGCCTGCAATAGCATGGGTTACCAACATGGCCACGTTAACACCAACCATGTTCATGGATGTCCAAAATGACACCAATGTCCACGGGGCCTGTGAACACGGGTAGTGCGTACCAGCCTTAAATCATCTAGACTACCAGTGTGTCAGCAATAATAGGGTCAGTCTGTTATTGTTAGTTGTAATGGTGCAGTGTTGGTTTCTTGCATGGATTATTTTTTAAAATAAGATCAAATGTTCGTTGAAGATACTACATCACCCATTGTTTTCATTATTGTTCACTGTTTTATTCTCTTCAAAACCACACTGTTCACTTGTGTATGGAGAATGACTGACATTTTCTATCATCATTAATTTTAGACATCTTTCATAATCATGATTAACATTTTAAAATTTGTTTTAAATCTTATTCAGCTCATTAGACAGCTATATGGTTGTTTTTGTCATCTGCTGTACACGGTCGCCAAGAATTACTGATATCCTGAATTACTGTGTTGGACTGAGATCATCAGCAATTAATGTTTTGGAATGAGATTTAAAGTGACCAGGCATTAGGCATTGGTGTATTGCGATGAAGGAAACACGATGTGCAACATCATGTCCATAAATTTATGATAGGACCAGAGATGTAAATAAGACTTTATTTTCAAGACCAAGACTTTTGTTTCAAGACCAAGACCAAGACTTCAGAAATTTTCCAGGACCAAGACCAAGCCTTTTTGGTCAAGACCAAGACCAAGACCTTGCACCTCAAGACCAAGATCGAGACCAAGACCTTCACATGGTGTAGGATAATTTTGCCAAAGACAGTTACAAACAGTGCACCTAACTGAACATGGAAGCTATGTAGTGAAATCAACTACAAAAGTATCAACTAATACGTAATTTTCTCAACAAGTACATAAACAGGTATTATGCAGTAGCACTGTCATGAATTATAAAATTTTAAAATGTTGCTTAAATTTCATGATATTTGTCAGTTGTGGATGTAATTCAACACTGGTTTCACTTTCAGATGTCAGACTTACAAAGGAGAAATCTGGCAAATTGTTGTTAGTGTGACAAACATCCATTCCATTCCATTCATTATGCAACTTTGTTATTCTTATTCAATAATGAATAGAATGGATGTTTGTCTCATTAACAACCATTTCTCCTTTATGTCATTTATTGCTACACTACAGCTGCGATTACTTGACTGCCACAGCAGCACAAGAAAATGCTGGAACATACTGAAAACGTTGCCTACAATACAAGCATTAGTTTGACATTTGACAAAATGAAACGCCAGTGAAAACCCAAAACTTTACAGTTACAAATGTTAGCAGCATCCCGTTGGCAATGACGACAAAGGTAACGCAAATATCACTAATGGTTTGAGTTGCACTTGGCAAGCACCAAATCGCACAACCGCTGCTCGGACATCCTTTCTCTGTGAGGTCTGAGAAACAGACCTCCATGGCTGAAAACTCGTTCACATGGTGAACAAAAGTGGCTTCAAGCATGCAAATTGTTTTTTATCCCTCACAAGGTGTCAAGGTATTCTGGCCTCAGTTCCATCAAGTATCAGTTGGGTGAATGCAAGATATGAGGCAACGACAGTAGGCAGAGAAATGTGGATTACTTAATTATAATGCGGTTTGTATTATCATTCATCAAGGTCTTGAAAATATCAAGACTTTTTCGTCAAGACCAAGACCAAGACTTTTACTTCAAGACCAAGACCATTTTTCATGCCCTCGAGGCGCCTCGAGACCAAGACCAAGGTCTCGAGACTACATCTCTGGATAGGACACTAGACTACACTACACCAGTAGTTTCAGGACCAAAGTTGGGAATACTTGGAAAGTGTGTCTGTCTTGCCAGCCCTTCATCTCAAGGATTACGCTACTTGACCTGTAGGACTCACACATACAAAACCGTTGGTGTCCATCAGGCGTTCACCAGATGTCCTGTCTGTTACATTAATTTTATGTGCAACAAACAATGCTTGACCCAGTCAGCATCATATAATTAAAGGTGTAGGTATTTACTTGCTTTCACATCGGTAAGTCCAATTTCCAACAACTTGTACAAATCAAGTTGTTACTAATCACATGTTATGTACACTACTACTACTACTACTACTACTACCATTTTTACGACCCTTTGCCCGGGACTACCAGGGTGAGCCGGTACCAGAAGGAACATTCACCCACTCACCTATCCTGATCATCATCCAATCTTTATCAGCTTCTTCCATCTACTACAATCCATAGCATTTGCTACAGTAGCAAGATTATATCACCTAGCACATCTGAGGATTTTTATTCTGCATTATACAAATGCTCATTATTACATTTTGCATGAGTCGTAGACGACGCGAGATGTATTGTGGTCACGCGCGTCTGTCTGTCTGTTTGCAGCCGCATGCCCACACTATTGCATGGACCCGGATGTAACTTGGGGGAGTGGTAGGGGATGCCCCCTAGTTGTGCACTATTGGGCGGATTTGCAATCAGGGCACTGGTTGCATTGCTATAACAACATAACGCGAACACAAAATGTTAGCAAGTACATGCTTGTACTTGCTCTATGCCTAGTTATCATTATTATTATTGTCACACCATCTGACCATTCTCATCTCTGCTTACTGAAGTACCACCTCATTTTCTTTCCTGACAGGCCACATCTCACTTCCATGTAGCGTACTACTTCGCACACAACTGCTGTACAGCCTCCCTCTCCTAATCAATGCTATATCCCTATTGGTAAGTAATGGTACCAACTGCCGAAATTTATTCCATCCAATTCTTATGTACACTACAAAGACAAAAATTTGTTTTTGTTTTCCTGTGGTTGATATTACTACCAGTTTTGTAACTTATATTCTCCTTAACCTGCTAATGAGATAATCATCCATATGTTCTAAATTACCCCATTAGCAATTACAGACCAATGGGCTCATTTAATATCAAATACAGAAATTCTAACAATTCAAGTAGCCAGCCTTCATAGTAAAGTAATCAGATGGGTTAATGATCACTAATATTTTTTATCTTTAAGTTTCATTCAACAAGCATTTGCATCAGTCTGTTGCTGTGTTGGTATGTAAGAACTTTTTTCTTAGTGTTTGGCTGTTGATGTATGTTACGACTTTCTGTCAAAATGTGTAACTTGCAGCATTTGCTGTTATTACTTTGTCTCTTCCTTGTGGCCTTTAGTACAGTTTCATCCGTCTCTACTCTGTTACTTCCTTGACATCACTAACGTACCAAAAATACACTACGTAAAGAAATGGAGAACCAGAATTCACCAGGAAAAATGGATGACAATCGCTGGTATTTTTGTAGGTGACATGATGACTGTTTCAGTTAGGTACATTTCAGATCATTTGCCAATTACAGGGTGGAGTGTTTTCAACTATTGTGATTGTTGGCATAAAAATAAGTGTTCCGTGAAGCCTGTCTTCAGCACAATAAAAACATTAAGATTTATTCCAAAAATGGAATGACATTTATGTCATTTCACATGGATTGTAGTTTTAATAGTATAGGACTGTAATCACCTCTGCCAAGGAAGATATGTAATTGTCATTTGTTAGAACTTTGCGCAAAAACTTCAGAATGGATTTGCATGAAATTTTCAATGAAGGTCGGAATGGGCCAATGAACAATGATTAAATTTCGGTGGCAAACTAGCGATCTGGATCACAGATCCAGCGGCACTGGTAAGACGTGCCTTGGCAGAGGTATGCACTGTTCCAGTTTTATATTACATTATATTCGTGATTAAATAGATGCACACATTGAGATGTTCTGACATCTGTGTCCATAGATGCTGGTTGAGTCCAGTCAATATGCCACTGCCAGCAGATGCAAAGGTCCAGAGTTGAAAAACACTGCAAATATCTGCATATAAAGCAAGAATTTTCCAATCAAAAACAAAAACTGAAAAAGGAACTTGTGAGAGTTGACAGACTGTCGATGTGAATCATTTCACAGTTTTGATGACCTGCTGGAGTAACACTTCAGAGAGGCTTGATTAACAAAGAAACTTGGCATAAACATATTTCACTAACCATTCAAGCCAGTGAGTCACTATGAGACTGTTTGGACTGCCCAGTCCAACAGTTTCAGCCGCGTACGTTCATGTGACTATACTCTCCACCACCTCAAACCAGGCATAGAGCGAGTACAAGCACTTGCTGACATTTCGCGTTTGGTGCTATGTTGTTATAGCAATGAAACCCGTGCACTGATTGCAAATCCTCCCAATAGGGCACAATTAGAGGGCACCCCTACCATTCCCCAAGTTACATCCAGGTCCGTGCAGTAGCGTGGGAATGCGGCGAGGGACAGACAGACACACAAATGGCTGTGGCCAATACACATTTCACTCGGCTATGCCTGTAACCAGTGATTGAGCGAGTACAAAGCACTCGCTGACATTTTGCGTTTGGTGCTATGTTGTCCACCACACCATACCACAACCATTTTACGGCACTTTTTCCGGGACCATCCGGGTGAGCCGGTGCCATAACAGAACCTCTGGACTTTGTGGTGTAAGGGAAGATTAACAGAGGCAGACACACTGACCATCCAACACGCCATCCGGACTAACCAGTGCGCTGTTGTCATAGCAACAAAACCCATGCACAGACTGCAAATCTACCCAACAGTGCACTACCATTCCCCCAAGTTACATCCACGTCCGTGCAGTAGTGCGGAAATGTATCGAGGGACAGACAGACGCGCGTGACCAATATACATTTCGCCTTGGCTACGAATCAACGCGAAATGTAATAACCCATGATTAAACCAAATTCGAACCCAACTGTAATGCTTGTGACAAGGTTTTGCACGCATTAAAGCTAGAAATGTCTAGTTAATATGTGTCACCGGGCATGCAGGTACTCCGCGACAAATTGGCGGGGGAAGATATGGTTTCCCGTTTATTGAGCGAGGTCGGCAATCTCTTCGACAGGTTCCAAATTCATCAGCACATCGACGAGGACCGCGCAGCGCGGCGCGACTCGTACGTCCCCTTATCCGACTTTTTCCGGTCGACACTCTGTTGTTGGTCACTCACTCTCGAATGACCTTACGCCACGGCCGCATCCTCAGTCACCGTGCAAAGCCAATCGGTGTGTTGCCCTGGGTGGAGGGCAGGGCCCCGCCTCATAGATTCTGAGGCTCACCGGTAGCTGATGCTGGGGATCTTAACGGGATGATATATTGGCGTCGCTAGGCGTCCCCTGCCAGTTGGTTGACGGATGGATTTGGCGGTAAGCAGGGGCATGGAGTCGGCCGGTGTGTGGGGTGCTCCTAGCCCCAAACTTGGGTGCTTGGATAGTTCAGTTCCCCGTTACATATGCATATTCAGATGGCTTGAAATGGTAACTTGACAGCTATGCCCACCAAGTATACTCAGCGTTAAAGTGCAAGTAATTGTGCAGTTTAGGCCATTATCAAACTTACACTACATGAAGACCAGACGTATGGCCTATTCAAGCAAATCTAACATTTATGTAATTCTATGAAAATCTTTTTAAAACAACTTGAAGTTACCTGTATTATGCATATATTCAAACATGCCTAAAACAACTAAGTCACATATCTGTGTATTTTAACTGAGGTGCTTTGGCGCTGTTGGTTTGGCGGCAGGAAGGGCATCCAGCCTGTAAAAAGTGAGTGGTGAGGTACTGGCATGGTTATCTGTCTGGAGCGAGGTGCAAATGATTTGCATATGGTCCAGCTGATGCCACTGCCACCCCATCATCTCTTGCTCCAGTAAAATCCAGAATGGTTTACCTTTCTGGTGCCAGCTTACCCAGGCTGTCCTGGAAAAAAGGCCGTTAAACGGATGTATTAGTAGTACCGGTAGTAGTTTAACTGCAGTTAACTCACATCTGCTGCACTAGATTTTATTCAATATATCTGAGTAACACAGCCATTTACTTTTGTCTATTTGTATGATACAAGTAAAACGTAATCACTATGTATGAATTTCCGCATATATGAAAACACTGTGATTACATGCTATGTCACCTCGTCTATAGTACTAACGTCTTTGTCTGCATATAGCATACAGAAAGCACAGCTGCTGCATGTCATTTCAAACACACCACATCAGTGAGTTGCAAAAAGGCAGCAGAAATAGTTGACAAAAGGTACGTTTTCCATGGCCTAACAGGGCATGTCTGGTAGGTGTTTGGTAGTCACGTGACCTGGTATACCGAAAGCTACCGGAATCTGACTCCGGTAGGTTTTGGTAGGTGTCTGGTATACCAGGTCACATAAATTATTCCATATAAGGAAAGTAGGGGGCGTGGTGCGACAACGTTAGTTAGTTAGTTGGAGTTTAACGTTATTTTTCAGCACAAATATGGCTATATCAGAGACGAGTGCGACAACGTAAACACCTAACAGCCACGCCCTGTTAGGTTCTGGTAGGTCTTGAAAAACGAACCTAAGACTCAAAAACAAGAAACCGTTGCACAAAATGAAAACATCACCATTAGCAGGGACAC
>Ga0209259_1000812_pt1 | contig 10170 bp, 9 predicted proteins | sample WorMetGr2BELIZE1_FD_187417 | JGI IMG/M metagenome (GOLD analysis project Ga0209259, IMG submission 187417) | Marine gutless worms symbiont microbial communities from Max Planck institute for Marine Microbiology, Germany - Inanidrilus... ...
GCTTGAGATGACGACACTGGCACCGCGCTCGGCCACGGTCTCGGCGATGGCCTTGCCGATCCCGGATCCGCCGCCGACGATGGCGACGGTTTTGCCGTCGAGATTAAACATGTCGATCCACCTCAGCGTGATCCGCTCAGCGAATGGGCTTCGCTTCCGGTTGGATGAAGTTGAAAATCGTGTGCGGGTCGCGGCCGGCGAACAGGAATTTGATGACCATCGCGGCCGCCGCTTCGAGTTGGTAGGCGTGCGCGTTGTCACCGAGCCGCAAGGGCGCCGCTCCGACGTCCGCGATAAGCTCCGAGATGATGCCGTCCGCGGCCTCGTCTGCCGTGTACAGGGTCACCATTTGGCGACCGTCGTAGGTCATGTCGGGGTCTTCCCAGACGGCGACTTGCGCCATGTTGAACGCCTTGCCGATATGCGCCCCGGGCACGGCCTCGGCAATCGCCTCGGTCAGCGAGCGGCCGTCGTCCCGGGTCGTCCGGAAGGTCTCGAGGCTGATCGGGTTGTTGATATCGATGACCACCTTGCCGGCGAAGGCCTGGGCGCCGCCGGCGTTGGCGATGCCGTCGAAGACGTCCTCCGAACGGGTCGCCAGCACGACAACGTCACCGAACGCGGTGGCTTCCGCGGCCGTGCCCGCCTCCGCATCGACCGCCGCGGCAACGCCGGCCGCTTTTTCGAGATCGCGCCCGGACAGCATGACCTGGTGTTTGGCGCTCCATTTCCCGGCCAGGGCTTTCGACATGCCGCCGGAGCCGATGATTCCGATCTTCATAACCACCTCGTTGAATTTGGCTTGAATTTGATGGTTCGAAGATAGGCCTTTATTATCTATAAATGAAATTTCTCTTTCGTATATGAGATATAAGGAAAATGGATATTAAACAAGGCGATCTCGGGCTGCTTTTGGCGCTCGACGCGTTATTGGACGAGGAAAGCGTGTCATTGGCCGCCAATCGCCTCGGCATCAGCCAGCCGGCCATGTCGGCGCAGCTGAAAAGGCTGCGCCATCTGTTCAACGATCCCTTGCTGACACCGTCCGGCCGCCGGTTGGTGGCGACATCGCGGGCGCTTTCACTTCAGGACGATCTCAAGCGGCATCTGCAGGACCTGGACGCCCTGGTCCGCGAAAACAACGCCTTCGACTCGTCGACGACGCGAAAGACATTCCGCGTCACCGGCACCGACTATGTTCATGCCGTTTTGGCCGCCAAGCTGGAGGCCCGGTTCAGGTCACGGGCGCCCAACGCCCGCCTGGCTCTGTTGTCGTTCGATCCGAAGACCCTATGGCCGGCCCTGGAAGACGATAAGACGGACATTGCCCTGGTGACGGGCATGGCGCTTCCGGATGCCAAGGCGCAATCGGCGATCGAAGAGGACTTCCGCGTCATTCAGCGCAAAGGCCATCCGCGCGGCAAAAGGAAAATGACCCTGAGTGCCTTCTGCGCCGCGCCGCATATCCTGGTGTCCCCCGAAGGCGGCGGGTTCGTCGGCGCCGCCGACAAGGTCCTTGCCGCCATGGGCCGCAGCCGCACCGTCACGGTCTCCCTTCCGAGTTTCCTGTTGGCACCGGCCCTCGTCGCCAGGTCCGACGCGTTGTGCCTTTTGCCGCGCCGGATCGCCGACCTCCATGCCGATGCCGTCGATGCCTTCGACCCTCCCTTCCCATCCCCGACGTTCAGGGTGGATATGCTCTGGCATCCACGCCGGCAGAACGACCCCGCCCATATCTGGTTTCGAGATGAGGTCAAGGCGCTGGCGAAACGCATCTAAAGCAGGCTTATCCGACAGGCGAAACCCGCCGCAGCGCCACGTAGGAATTTGAACCGTTGCGCCGAAATCGATGGTGTCCCAACCGGTTCACCGCGATCAGGCCCTGCGGTCGTCGTCACTTCATATTGACGCGAAAGATGAAACGGATGTATTGAAGACTTTGCCGAAGCGCTTTTCGCTTCGGTGCTCAAGTGGGCACGCAGTGAGGTTAATAGGTGTGTGCCGTCCGTTTGTTTTTACAGATAGGGCGGAGGCACCATGCACCACCACAGCAAGAACTCGACTCTCTTTACCCATGTCGGACCCGATGCGCGCGCACTTCGCGACGCGTTCGGCGCGTTCGCGACCGGCATTACCGTTACCACGACGCTGACCGACGCCGGCGAGCCCGTCGGCTTCACGGCGAATTCCTTCACCTCCGTGTCGCTGGACCCGGCCCTGGTGCTCGTCTGCATCGCCGAGAGCGCCCTCGGTTACCAGGCGTTTCGGACCGCCAGCCGGTTCTGCGTCAACGTTCTCGCCGATCACCAGAGAGAGGTTTCCAACACCTTCGCTTCCCGTGGGGCGGAAAAGTTCGCATCCGTCGCCTGGCGAAGCGGCGCAACGGGGGCGCCGGTCCTGTCGGATGTCGCCGCCTATTTCGATTGCGTTCCCCATCAGTGGGCGGATGCCGGCGACCATGGGATATTGATCGGCCGGGTCGTCGACTTCCAGGCACGCGATGCGGTGCCGCTTTGCTACCATCGGGGCCGCTACTCGTTCCTCGAAGCGCCTGGTTCGCTGCCTCAGACCGCAGGAGTCCAATCATGAAGTTCTCACTTTTCGTTCATATGGAACGCCTGACCGAAGACGAGGATCAGACCCGTCTCTACGATCAATTCCTGGAATTATGTGCGATGGCGGACGATGCCGGTTTCGAGACGATTTGGACCGGCGAGCACCATGGCATGGATTTCACCATCTCGCCGAACCCGTTCCTCTGCTTGGTCGATCTGGCCCGGCGCACCCGGAACGTGCGGCTCGGCACCGGCACCGTCGTCGCGCCGTTCTGGCATCCGATCAAATTGGCCGGCGAAGCGGCGATGGCCGACGTCCTGACCGGCGGCCGTCTGGACTTAGGAATCGCCCGCGGTGCCTACAGCTATGAATACGAACGCTTCGATCCCGATCTCGACGCGTGGTCGGCGGGCCAGGCGCTGCGCGAAATGGTACCGGCCCTGAAAGGACTGTGGCAGGGCGACTACGCCCACGCAGGCGATCGCTGGCAGTTCCCGATGACCACCTCGGCGCCGAAGCCGCGGCAAACGCCGCACCCGCCGATCTGGGTCGCGGCGCGCGACCCCAACAGCCATGAGTTCGCCGTCGCCAACGGCTGCAACGTCCAGGTGACGCCGCTTTGGCAGGACGACGGCGAGGTCGATGAGCTCATGAAACGCTTCAATGCCGCCTGCCTCAATCACCCCGACCTGCCGCGTCCGAAAATCATGCTGCTGCGCCACATGTACGTCGCCGACAGCGAGCGTGACGCCGATGTGGGGGCCGCCGAAATCAGCCGGTTCTACTGTCACTTCGGCGCCTGGTTCAAGAACGAGCGGCCGGTCTCGCAGGGCATCATCCAGCGCTTGAGCGACGATGAGATGTCCAAGATGGAGATGTTCTCGCCGGCCAACATGCGGGCCAACAACGTCATCGGCACCCCGGACCAGGTGATCCGGCGCCTCAAGCACTACGAGGCCATGGGCTACGACCAATACAGTTATTGGATCGACAGCGGCATGAGCCATGAGCGGAAAAAGGCTTCCCTTCGCCGCTTCATCGACGAGGTCGTCCCCGCATTTGCCGCTGCGCCGGCGCTGGAGCGGGTGGTTTGACGGCACGGGGGAAACCGCGCCTGGTGTTCCTGCATGGCGTCGGGTTGGACGCCTCCATGTGGGAGGGCGTTGTCGCCGAACTCGGAGACGATTTCGCCTGTCTCGCCGTGACCCTGCCCGGGCACGGCGGGCGGGCGGCGATGCCGCCTGATGACATCGACGATTACGCGCATGACCTGGTGCGACAATTGCCGGACCTGTCGGCGGATCCCATGGGCCTCGTCGGGTTTTCCATGGGCGCCATGGTCGCCGCCGCGTTCACCGAGATCTATGCGGACAGGGTCGACAGACTGGTGTTGATGAATGCCGTTCACCGCCGCGACCGGGCCGCGCGCGACGCCGTGATGGCGCGCCTGGACCAATCGGCGGGGAACGGCCTCGGTGCGATCGCCGATGCCGCCGTCGCCCGCTGGTTCTCGAGCGCCTTCATTGAGGCCCATCCCGAGGCCGTCGAGGGGGTGAGGCGCGTCCTTTTGGCCAACGACCCCGGCGCCTATCAGCGGGCCTATGGCACCTTCGCCACGGCGGACGAAAAGACCGCGGCGCGCCTGCCCGGGATCCTGTGCCCGGTTCTGGCCGTGACCGGGGAAAACGACGTGAACTCGACACCGGAGATGAGCCGAAAGATTGCCGCCGCGGTCGCGGACGGCACATGCCGGATCCTCGAAGACCTGGCCCATGGCGCCCCCATCGAAGACCCGGGCCGCGTCGCCGAGGCCCTGAGAACGTTCATGGCAAGGGAACAAACCCATGTTTGACCCGAAACTCTATATCGACGGCGAGTTTTGCGACGCGGCGGGCGGTGACCGTTTCGCGTCGGTCGAACCGGCGACCGAGGAACGGTGGATCGATGTCCCGGAAGCCCGCGAGGCCGACGTCGACCGCGCGGTTGCGGCGGCCAAGCGCGCGCTTGCGACCGGGCACTGGGCGGCGATGACCGCAACGGAGCGCGGTCATCTGTTGCGGCGTCTCGGTGATCTCCTGAGCGCGCGCGCCGAAGAGTTCGCCGAAATCGAGACCCGCGACAGCGGAAAGGTCATTCACGAGACCGTGGCACAGGCCAGATACATGGCCGGGTACTATCACTACTACGGCGGCCTCGCCGACAAGATCGAAGGCACCGTGCCGCCCGTCGACAAGCCCGACATGGTCGCCATGACACTCCGCGAACCCATCGGTGTCGTCGCCGCGGTCGTGCCGTGGAATTCTCAGATCTTCCTGACCGCGACCAAGCTCGGCCCGGCCCTGGCGGCCGGCAACACCGTGGTCCTGAAATGTTCGGAAGACGCGCCGGCGACGTTGCTTAAGTTCGCCCAGTTGATCGACGCCGCCGGATTCCCGCCCGGCGTCGTCAATGTGATCTCCGGGTTCGGCCCGTCCTGCGGGCGGCGCCTGACGTCGCACCCGGACGTGGCGCGGGTCGCCTTCACCGGCGGCACCCATTCGGCAAGAGAAGTCGTCCGCAACACGGCGGAGAACTTCGCCGTGCTGTCCCTCGAGCTCGGCGGCAAGTCGCCGGTGATCGTGTTCGACGATGCCGATATGGAAAGCGCGCTCAACGGTGTCGTCGCCGGCATCTTCGCCGCGGCCGGCCAATCCTGTGTCGCCGGGTCGCGCCTGCTCGTGCAGCGGCCAGTCAGGGACGCCTTTCTCGAACGGCTGGCAACACGCGCGGCGGCGATCCGGATCGGCGACCCCCTTCGGCCCGAGACACAGATGGGCCCGCTCTGTACCGCCCGCCAACGCGATTACATCGAGGCCGCCATCGCCCGGACCGTCGCCGCCGGTGGCGAGGTGATAGCAGGCGGCACCCGCCCCGCGAGCCTTGACCGCGGCTTCTATTTCGAACCCACTATCATCGCCACCGAAGCGGACGGTCTGGAGACCTTCGAGCGCGAGCTGTTCGGCCCGGTCCTCAGTGTCCGCACCTTCGATGACGAGGACGAGGCCATCCATCTCGCCAACAGTTCGGCCTACCACTATGCCAGTGGCGCCTTCACCCGGAACATCGGCCGCGCCATGCGGGTCGGCAAGCGGATCAAGGCCGGCGTCACCTACATGAACACCTGGCGTGTGGTGTCGCCGACCGCGCCCTTCGGCGGTAACGGCGAGACCGGTCACGGGCGGGAAAGCGGCATGGACGTGATCCATGATTACACCCGGACCAAAACCGTCTGGTTCAACACCTCCGATGCGCCGATGCCCGATCCGTTCGTCATGCGTTGAGATGAGCGTCGGACCATCTCCGGCCCCTGCGGCGCCGGCGCGTTGACGTCGGCTTGGTATGAGAGCGCCGGCTGTTTTCCAGAACCTGGGGTTCGTCGGCCTCAGGGATGTTCCCGAGATCCGAACCGCCCGCATGCTCGCCGGCGCAACTCGCGCCTGCCTTGGTATCGCAAGCGGCCGAGAGTCGACAACCCGGCCATTGTCTGCCACCCACCCCAATGCGACATCGCAGTGGGTTTTGGCCGCCCTGATTCGTCATGCCCGGGCTCCGGCCCGGGCATCCACGCCTTTGTCACGGACGACCGCTTCTCCAATAAGCGCAGATCACCGGGTCAAGCCCGGTGATGACGATGTGCATGAGAAAGTCTGTTGTTGGGACGTTCCGGACGTCCAGACCATCGGGATGCGCTTCGACGTAGCGGTCGTCCGCCCTGATGTGTAGACCGGACGGGATTCAAATAGGTCCGGATTTCGGCAACCCAATCCCCTAAGGAATCATCGAGGCGGCACATCGTCGGGTAGGTCTTATCGTCAGAGAACCGGACAGGGTAGCCGGCCCATCACGCCACCGGAAAAACCTGTCGCGAATATCATTGGTCTATTGATCCTTGCCGATCGAAAAAATGACATGCGGACAAGGCATCAATCATCGTCGAAAATCCCCGTGTTCCATCCATCAATGCTGCGTAGGTTTTTTCTGTGCCAATAATCCCTGACACCGTCAGGTCCCATCTTCTCGTAGTAAGGAACCAGTTCCTTCTCGGCACGGCTCTCCACAAACTTCATGATTGGGACGCCGGTGCCGCAGGAGATTTGGACGAGGTCAATACTCATGATGAAGATCTGTCGGCTACCCGCGATCTCCGGGAAATCCGCCGCCGCGTCCTGCCATTCCGAATCTCTGGGATGAATGATGTCGGCCTGCCCGTAAACACGCAAGATCATGGCTTCGCCTTCAAAGGCGCAAAACATCAGTGTCATGCGATTTTGGTCGCGGAGGTGGGCCGCAGTCTCGTTTCCACTACCGCTCAAATTCAACCAGTCGATCCTGCTGTCATCGACCACGCGAAGCGTGTCCATGCCCTTGGGTGAAACATTGACGCGACCGTCGCGACCAGCGGTCGCAACAAAAAAGACAGGCTGTCTTTTGATGAACGCCCGGAGAGTGTCATTGAGCTTTGTCTTGGTTGCCAAATCTCGTTCTCCTCGGTCACCGGTTTAGACAGCAGTCTAGGGAATAGAACATAAAATGAACATTTTCGGCAAGCATGATGTGGGTTACTGAGATGAAACGGTCGTTTTCTTGGCCATTCATCGATCGCGTCTTCGCGGGATGAGCGGAATCCGGGCCGACCGGGTCAGGGTTCCGTCAGGCCGGGTGAGGGTGTCCGCTTCTCCAAAATGGCTGTCTCGGCGCCGATCCCGGCGACCGGTGCGACGTCCCATAATCGGCGGGGCAACCCGAACGGACCTCGCCGCCTTCGGCGGCCTGGTCCTGGTCTCCGTGCTGCGCGTCGTCGTCATCCGGACGGGGCTACGCAGCCCGGTGTTGGGGAGTTGAGGGAGGCCAAGGTCGCGCGCTCGGGTCCGACGGGTCGCTGACCAGGTCCAGGAGCGGGGCGCTTAAGCGGAAAGCCAAATCCTGCTGTTAGCCACCGAACTTCCCGAAGAACTCGACGATCTGACCGGCCACCTTCAACACGTTCGGCGCCACGTCACTGATAGTCTCCGCCGCCTTCTTCAACCCATCCGACGAGATGCCGAGCATCGTCTTATTGGGCTTTTCTTTGCAGACCTCGTCGACCAGCGCTTTTGCCTGCACGGCCACCGCCTCGGCACCGTCGCTCTTGTCGGCCGGCACCGCCTCCAGCGCCGCCGTAAGCTCGGCCAGCAGGCGGTCGAGTTCGGCCTTGTCGGTATCGTCAGTATTGGGCAGGGCCTTCACCGATTGGCGCACGTCGATGAGCGTGCTCTTGTAATTGACGATGGCCCCGCGGAAGTCGCCGGAGAAGGTTGTGTTGTCAGTCATAGAGAGAGTATTCCTTCCTGTATCCGCTTCTCGTGCTTGGCCCGTGAGATTATCCAGGTTGTTTTTGACGCGCTGCGTACTTGGATGTTCCAGCCCAAGAACGGATTCGAAAACCGATAGAGCGCGTTCGAAAGCAGCTTTGGCGTCGTCGTGTTCGCCCTTGTCATGAAGTACGTAGCCTAGGTTATTAAAAAGAGTGGCTACCGTAGGATGATCGACACCGTAGGTGGCTTCGCAAATGACAAGGGCACGTTCGAATGCAGCTATTGAGCCATCTAGGTCGCCCATATCGCGGAGGACGCTAGCAAGGTTGTTGACGCGGGTAGCGATTGTTGGATGTTCGGGGCCAAAGGCCGCTTCGCCGATTGCGATGGCACGCTCGAAAGCAGCCTTTGCGTCATCGAGGTCTCCCTTTTCATGGAGTACCATAGCCAGATTGTTGACATGGGCGGCAACAGACGGATGGTTGGGCTCATTGGACGCCTCGTCGATAGCAAGGGCCCGTTCGAACGCATCCTTTGCACCATCTAAGTCTCCCTTGTCGTAAAGCACACGCCCAAGATTGTTGACTCCGGTGGCGACGCGAGGGTGAAAAAGCCCGAAAGAGGCCTCGTGGATGGCGAGGGCTCGCTCATAGGCCTCGGTCGCACCATCGAGGTCGCCTTTGGCACTTAGGACGGTTCCCAATTCGTTAATGACGGTGCCGGCGTTCGGGTGGTCGGCACCAGGTAGCTTCTTCGATGACGAGGGCGCGTTCAAAAGCAGCCTGTGCTTCATCAAACGCTGCAATTTCTCTCATAAACTTTCCCAGTACTAGCAGCAGATCGCTAGCGTGATTACTATCAACATCGGCGGCCCTTTCGGTCACCGCCCGTAAATGTCCCTGCCAGGCTTGTAGGGGGGCCGGATACCCCTCGTCGATCAATCGGTCAGCTTCTACCTCGACCGTTACCTCTACCGCCTCCCGCGCTTCGGAAAAATCTTCCGCTGTCGCCGCAACGAAGGCTGCGAGAAGCCGGTGCAGAACTAGGTCACCGGCGCCCTCGGATTCTGCTAAGCCGAGGTTCACGAGTCGGCGAAGCGCGTCGGTCGCCTGTATCTGCGCCGTATCGTCGTCGTCCTTTTCTAGGCTGCCCAGTAACAGGAATCGAGGAACCGGTTCGCCGGGCGCAAAACAGGCAAGGTGTGCTAAAGCCTTAAGGGCTAGTGCGTCTATGTCGTTCGCCTTACTGAGGCGCTGTAGACTCAACTGGAAGGTGCGACTGACATGCTGCGTATGTTCGGTCGGCGATTCGCCCTCGGTGATTAAGGATGGGTGGACAAGCAGGTGGGGTGATCGCAAATCGGCAAGATATTTTATCGGATCGCCGATAGGCGCATGCCGATAGAGCCGCAAAAAATTGCCAGCCATATGCAAGGCTAGCGGCAAATCGCCCAATTCCTCGGCGATGGCATCAAGATTGGCATCATCCGATTTTAGGTCGTTCCGGTGCTTGAGTAATAGCTCGACGCTCTCATTGCGCGGCAGCGGATTCTGCCATGTGGCACCGACCATCTGCACCTGCCGGTCCAGGGGCAGGCTATCGAAGTCGTCGGTCAGGCCCATTCCGGCCACGCTACCGGCGCGCGCCACCTCGCCGGCAATGGCGTCGGGGTCGGCGAAGCCGAGCCAGAAAACGCCGCCGGCGAAATAAGGTCCGTAGCGGTGGGCGAACTCGGCCGCCAGTTGTGTCTTACCGATACCGCCGAGGCCGGTGGCGGCAGCGGTCTGGCCGATGGCCGCCGTACCGCCCAGGGCGAGGGCTTTTGCCAGGGTCACCAGATCATCCTCGCGCCCGACGAACAAGGGGTTGGCCGGGAGCGGCATCATCGAACCGACAGGCAGGGGCGCTGGCGTCGGCACCCTATCGAGCGGCATTTCGGCGAGACGCTCCTCCGCCGCTTTCAGTTCTGCCGCCGCGATCTCGGACGGTGACGCCTCGGCAAACGCCTTAACGATGTAACGATGGTCGACTTAACGTTGACCTCGGCGTCCCGAAAGTTGCCCGCGAATTCCGTATCATCCCCCATGAATACAACCCTATGAGTTTTGCGGTTGCTGTCAATTTTTGGGTTGTGTGGGGGGAAAGGAAAGTCAGTTTTGGTTGATGATCGATCGAATGTTGCTATTTTGAGAGCTTTGCATAAATCCGTTTGGTGTGATTCCTTCGATTGAGGATAGAGGTTGATCGGGGGTTGTGATGTCGCATCGTCTGACGGGTCAGT
>Ga0209259_1000814_pt1 | contig 10168 bp, 5 predicted proteins | sample WorMetGr2BELIZE1_FD_187417 | JGI IMG/M metagenome (GOLD analysis project Ga0209259, IMG submission 187417) | Marine gutless worms symbiont microbial communities from Max Planck institute for Marine Microbiology, Germany - Inanidrilus... ...
GATGGATCAAGATGCCACTTGGTAGGAAGGTAGGCCTTGACCCAAGCGACATTGTGTTAGATGGGGACCCTGCTCCCCTCTCCCCAGACATGTCTATTTTGGCCAAACGGTCGCCCATCTCAGCTATTGCTGAGCACTTGCTAGCATTGGTAATAGTTCAGCATATGCTGCGTTTTGTGCGTCTGTGTGTACTGTGTAATGATGTATTGTGGCTAAACACCTAAATGCTGGTTTTTGTTTTAGAGTTACCCAGATGACAGGTATTTGTACTAGATGGGTGTCTGGATCCACTTATAGAAAGGGAGACCTCCTCTGTAGGTAGGGTGTTGGACTTAGAAAATGAAATGCAAGAGCTACAATCGAGTTCAGGCTTCACTCAATATGATGTGTTCGGTGAACTTGTTAACATTTATGCCACGATCGACCAATCCACCAGTTGTTCAGCTCTTGTTTTAATTTGTTTTAGGATGAAGATAAAATAACGCTGATGAAAGCCTTGATAACTGGGTATGTGAAACATTTACTGAATCGCATTAATATAAGATAATAATTATCATGTATATGTCAGTTTATGAAGTGGATCTATACATGTACTTGCAGTATGCTGCATACACTAGTGTCTTGAGAGCGGACTGTCTCTGCGAAATAATTATAGGCAGCAGTACTTTTGCCCCCAAAATCCTCACTGTCCCCAGCTAGAATAGATTAGTTAGTGTATGCATTCACGTCGTGGGGGTGGGCACCAGCAGCCTTAAGGTGGATGATGCAGACAAAGGGTATGAGAGCGGGCCAAAGGAAAGGGAGCATCTGTGATAAATTACAAACCTGCGACTAAGTACGAGTAACCCAGTAGCATTTTTGCAAGCCGGACACACGGAATCTGCATCAGAGGCTGACTGCTGACTAAAGACAGTGAGGTCAGAGGAAAGCCTCTGCAGTTAGGGAGGACCTACCATAGGAGAAGGACAGTCAGGAAGACGAAAATTGAGGAAAGGCAACGGGAAACTACCCTGGCAAATACATGAGACTGTGAGTATGCAGCTGCACCATTCTGCAATGTAGACATGACATAGCCCCTCACCTGGAGTATCACCCCTAGACATGACATGTTAAAAATGTCATAAACCTGCTGGTAAGAGCAAGACCAGAGAGAGCAATACTTTGCGATGAGATTTTTATTATGTGTGCCATCTTCACGAAGGCATCACTCAGTTTGCACAAGTCTTTCGGTGGGCACACTGTTTTACTTGTTCTGCCTGCTGCCAACTTTTATTGGAATTTGGACACCATGGTCCTGAGGTCTCCTTACTATCTGGTGCATGATTCAGTTGATGATCTAACCATAGCAGAAAGGCTGAATGACTGTGTGTTCCGGGGCTGTAAGTAAGTGAGTAAGTGTCAAATTATGCAAGTAAGTAGCAAAACCAGAATAGGCCCTCTCTGTTTCCAGACCGTAAGATGTCGTAGGAGGTGACTAAACCTGGCTTTAGTTTTTTGTGTTTATTTTGTGTTGTAATACATTTCTTTTGATTGGTGAATGTGTGCTTTTGTTGTGTTAGGTTTAGTTTTTCCATACCAAACCGAGAGATTGGCTTGGGGAAGTCTCTGAAATGACCTGTTTGTTTTGAATGGGATGTAAAACCTTAACTCATTCGATCTCCGTAACTGCTGTTCTAAGACACATTCACAGGTTCTGCAGTTATTTGTATGAAATAAACTAGTATTAGACATATTGACATTACATACATTCAGAATACACACAAATTGATATATTTCATTCCACATGCAGTGCATTAACTAGTTGTGTTCTGTGATTCCAGCCCTGAAGACACTCCATACTCGTGTGGATGTTTCCAGTTCGATATATTTTTCCCTTCTGGTTATCCAAAGATTCCACCGTTGGTTAATCTACAGGTTAGCTTATTCCAGTTCTGTTTGTAAGTATAAGTAAATTTGTTGCTTTATAAGTTCTGACGTTTTGACAAACTTCTATATTTACCATACCAGCATGCATAATTGCCATTGTGTAGTTATTTGGTGTCATATGGATAGACAGACATTCGTTTAATGGCTTCTTTGCCAAGACAACCTGGGTTAGCGGGCACCAGAAAGGTTAAACCAGTCTGGATTTTAATAAAGCAAGAGATGATCTGGTGGCTGTGGTATCAACTGGACCATATGCAAATCATTTGCACCACAATACAGAGATAACCACACCAGCACCTCATCACTCATTTTTACAGGTCTGGTGCTGTTCCTGATGCCCAACCAAAGCACTGAAGGCACATTTGGTGTCATGGAGTTTTTAATAAATTTTTACATTTTGTTAGTGATTAGTGATTGTCATTCAGTTTGGAAGTAATTTTTCTGTAACATTGTAAATCACTAACGCCAGTAACAGAATCTTACATTCTTGTAAGTTTAATTAATATACACCGTACCAACTGTTTTTGTCTGTAACTTTGTCAATAACCAATGAATTTTAATGCAATTTTCACTGTCAGATTTTAACATGAATGGCACATATGATGGTATGAACTTCACCCACTTCACCTAATAAATGTTGCTACACTACTTTGTGAAACTCAAAACACTGTAAATGTAACATTAGTGGGATATTATGAAAGATAATTGCATCAAGATGCCTTAAATTTACTTATTTGGGGTGTTATACAGCAATGCATATATTTCATCGATAACCTCTGAAAACGCTTGATGCAAACTTGGTTTGACTCTGATCATGACGTTATGGATGCTGCGATTGACCAGTAATGTGACCATCTGAGATCATGTATGCATGCTGATGGTGGACACTTTGAACACATGTTCTAAAATGAATGCTCATTTATGTGATTCATCAAAACTGTTATGAAACTGTCAATGTAATATGATGCTTGTAACTGTTATTTTGTAGTTAACGATAAAAGCTGAAGTTGTGTTCACATGTATTTTCGGTGTTTCAAATTTCCCAAGGTAGTATAGGTGCTGTGGTGAAGTTATACTGTCACATGTATTGTTCATTTTAAAATCTAACGGTGAAAACTGTGTTAAAATCTGTTGATTTTGATGATGTAACAGTCAAAAAATAAATTGGCTCCTTTTTTGTGGCCCACAGTGTATTTAGTATAATTTATAAATGCACACAATGGTCACAGAAGCCCTATCTGAGGCTGTGGTGCTGGCTACTTTGCTTTTAAACTGATAATTTGAAACATGTTGTGTTGACATTACTGACATAAATCTAATGGACTCTCAATACTGTAGTCTGTAATTGGACAACACTGGTTTGTCGGTTGTATGTGCTGCTTTGCTAAGTGTGTACTGAATGGTTCTGTAGACAACTGGCAGTGGTACTGTTCGCTTCAATCCAAACCTTTACAAGTATGCAATTAATTAATTAACTTTTCTTCTATGAGTAGTGTCTTATGTCATCTATGAAGTTAATGACTTGACAGTAGGATAGAAATCATTTATTGATATCGTCATCTCATCATCTGACTATTTCTGCTTTACACATGCACACATACTGCTTAGTGGCCATTTGCAGATGAATCTAGATTAGCTATTTGCTCCCTGTTTTCTTCGTTCACAGGCTGATTGATGTAAATGTATGGCGTGAAAAGTACACGTCGCCATTTTACTGCTAATCTCTACTTAAGTCAAGCATCGATGTTTTGGCCACTTACAAGTAGCAATTTTTTTTACAATTTTTTGGCTGTATGCACAATGTGAAAGCTGCTTGAGCAAATCAGCACGTATATTGCATACACAACACACAACAACTGTTTTACGGCCCTTTGTCCCGAACTACCCGGGTGAGCCGGTATCAGAAGAAACACTCACCCACCCACCATCCTGATCGTCATCCAACCTTATCAGCTTCTTCCATCTACCACGATCCATAGCATCCTCCTTGTTCAAATTATGTGCCTGGCAATCTTTTTGCACAACCTCTTTCCATGTCCTCCTTGGTCTGGAGCCCTCCACCTCATATTCCATACATGCATGTAAACTTCAATATGCAGTAAGGTGGCGGCATAATAGTAAACATAATGTCACATGACTTGCAGCAGCCAATAGAAATTTCTGTAATATTTGATCATTGCTTTATTAAGCAGCTGTTAATTTTTGCTTGTGCAACGGTTCTGATTTAATTGGAGATTGAATCATTAAAGCCATGGTTCCATGTTAAAATGAAATTATTTTAAAGAATTTCAGACTCGAGCCACCGCCATTGGTCGACCGTTCTAAATATTTTTTTTATTTCAGGCGTGGTTCCATCATAAAATGAAATAAAATTATTTTAAAGAATTTTAGAATGTTTCAGTGTTTTATTAGTAAATTGACTCCTCTGAGTCGACATAATAACATTAGAGGGGGTGATGTCCGTCCATCAGTAGGTATGTACGTGTGTCCGTATGTCCGTCCACAAAAAGTTTTTCCAGTTTCAATGAAATTTGATATGTAGATAGAGGTCGATGACTGACGCACGACACTATGCCGTGTATCCCAATCCAAGGTCAAGGTCAAGGTCACGGGGGCTTCTGAAGTTCCAAAAATTGCACTTTTCTAGGTCTGTCTTCTCCACCATTTACAATGGCAGCTGGCAAATGACCACTGATACTTAAACTACAGCACAATATCTAAATTTGATCAGGTCGGATTTTTGATATTTGTCCTAGTTTTTGTGTCATGTGGCCTTGAACTTGGTGCGGTCCCTGCGGTTAGTCTGTCCACAAAAAAGTTTTTCCGATTACACTGACATTAGGTATGTAGATAGAGGTCCATGACTGATGCACAATGGTATGCTGTGTGACCCGATACAAGGTCAAGGTCAACATCATGACTGCGTGAAAGCCACTCAAGAGTAGTCGACTGTCAGTCCCACACGGGAATAATTTTTTTAACATGGAAGTACATGTGAAATGAAATAAAATTATTTTAAAGAATTTTGTTTTAACATGGAACCACATCTCAAATCAAATAAAATAATTTTAGCAGCTCATGTTGGAATATTCATGAGGCAAAGTTGTTGCAGCCAATCACAACATTTGTCGAGTCACGTGACATTCTGACGTAGTTCTGACGTATTTAGATTGGTGAATTATGCAGTATTAAGGAGCAGCCGAACAGTAAACAAAATACTGACGTCACGATGATGCAAACACATTTGACAGACAACTGAATTTCACCCGTTTTCTAAAATTATTTTATTTCATTTCATGATGGAACCACGCATGAAATAAAATAATTTTAGGATGGTTGACCAATGGCAGCGACTCAGGACTGAAATAATTTTATTTCAGCATGGAACCATGGAAATGAAATGAAATTATTTTAGCAGCTAAAATAATTTTATTGCATTTTAGACATGACGTCTGAAACGAAATAAAATTATTTTAGACACTAAAATGATTATTTCATTACAGACATGGTTCCATGTTAAAATAGAACACTAAAATTCTTTAAAATAATTTTATTTTAACATGAAACCACAGCTTACCAGTACTTAATGATTGGTACAACTGGCCCTGTGTTTAAGTTTCACCAGTCTTCAGTAACAATATAAAAGGCCGGCAAGAACTACTGTGTAAGTCAGTCAGCATTATGTATAGCCCTACAATGATACTAATCAAAAATTCAAATTGAGGCATCGAATCAAACATCATGATAGAGGAGGAAGTCACACTTCAGATGATTTACAATCATCCTGTGCGCCATGTATAGTGTTACACACAGTGAGCTGCTGGCACAAGTTGATATTTGTTGTGCATTGTGTAACTGTTTGCACTACTGTGTTCTAAGTAAAGTAAGTAAGCGACAAATTTATGAAGTGCCAAAACCAGAATAAGCCCTCTCTGTTTCCAGGCGGAATGTTGTAGGAGGCGACTAAACCTGGCTTTAGTCTTTTGTGTTTAATTTGTGTTGAACATATCTTTTCATTGGTGAATGTGTACTTTTGTTGTGTTAGGTTTAGTTTCTCTGTACCAGGCCAAGAGATTGTGTTGAGCAGGACGTAAAACCACAACTCAATCAATCAAGTACTACTATGTGTGCTAGAACTTCTAGTATTTTATAGAAACTTTTGTGGATCTGGCCAGCCCAACCATCAATGTCTAGTGGCCTGAGGAAAATTGACCATCAGAATGGAGAAGTATTCAGTAGTACCAAGAGTGTAGTATTGGAGCACAAACTAATCCAAGTGTTACGCAGCCTAGCTATTATGCCGTACGACTGTCTGGTCAGCACGACACTGTAGCTGTGTATGCTTGTGTGGACAGCTGCGGCAAAGTATGCCTGTCGTTACTCGGTACTTGGGACGGCCAGCAGGGTGAACAGTGGAACGAAACCACATCAACTGTATTACAGGTTTCTGTCAACCACTGCTACTTGCTTCTAACACATCATTTGCATGCTGGCTGTGGACAAGAAGTGCCATTTATCTCTGTCCAAAATGCTGAGCCTTTTGATAGTTAACTTGATCTCTTTAGGTCCAGTTAAATGTAATATTTTCAGAAAAAAATGAATGCACCTTTGAGTTTCTGATCTTAGTTAATTTACTGGATGCTAATGTGATGTAGATGTGCTGAGCATTGTTCTGCTAAGCAATTCAGTTGTTGTCATTATTGTTTTGTTAGCTTCAGCTAGAGTGAAGACTAAGCAGCTAGGAATGTTTTACACAGAACAAAAAACAACAACCATTTTACGGGTGTTATACAGATCACCCTGTATTAGACAGTTAAGAACTGGATGATTTTGTTGGAGCGAAGTTTCACCACCTTTGATGATGGCAACTAGTATATTCAGCTTAGGAGAAGATACTAGAGTTAGCTGCACTGTTTCCATACCATCTGATGCAGAAAGAATATAAGATTAAATAAATGAAAACAGTTTATCTGTTGGAAATCAATGATGCTGTGTTCGTGTTGATGTTTACTACCGGCTTGTAAATTGGTTGTGAGCTGCGTTGCTGCTGTTTGGCTGAGACTGTGGGCAATGGTGAATGTGGCAGGTGCTTGTATCTATACAGTCACTGATTCTCGTACCTGAGCCATACTTCAATGAGCCTGGCTATGAGCAGGAAATTGGCACAGAGGCTGGCGAGAAGCACAGTGCTGAGTATAATCTTGGTAGGTGTCTTATTTTAACTTGGATGTTCACTCAACCATTGTATAACATCAGTAATCTACGATGCTTGGTGATGCTGGCACGCAAATGTAAACCCACACGCCGATTCAGTCTTCGTTTCACTGGCCTTTTTCAGACTTATAGCAAGTTGGAGACGGTTGGAGAAGTTTTTATCCAATCACAGACATCATAGCATCTCTAATATGCCTGAAACTTATGGCACTGTAAGTCTTCTTGATTGATTGGTTCCTTGATCTATTCACTGATATACTGATTTGCTGATATTAATATTTACCATATAGTTGTAGTTGATTTTAATAGCCATAACAGTGATTGCTCGTGATGAATACAAGGTAATGGTGATTGAATGGTGACTGTGGATCTCACTGATTCCAGCTAATGTTTTCTGATTCTACTATGAACTAGCTTCTTTGTGGTATTTTGCATTTTTTATTCCAATTCCAACAACGAAGATGGTCACGACTTCTGAAAAACATTCCGGGCTTTTATTTAGACTGCCCTGTATAAATCACATCAAGGCAGCTATTTGAGCTTCTTGAAGATGTCAGAATTTCATGGTATTAGTTCAGCTTACAGTAACAATATTGTTGATTATATTTATGTTAAGGAGAGTATTTAACAATTGCTGTCGTGGAGTCACATATAATATTGTATTTTAGTACTATGTCTGTGTTGTTGTGATATTATTAAGTGCTTGCTTATTAACTAATCTGGTAAACATTGATTTGTAATTCTTGTTGGTGATATGCAGACATCCGTATCAACACTATCAAGCATGCAATGATAGGACAGCTTCAGAATCCCAGTCAGGGTTTTGAAGACGTTGTTAAAGCACACTTCTATTTAAAGAAGGATCGCATTCTTCAGGTATGATACACAGTTGGGATTATTGTTTCTCATTGTAATATGACACTTTTACAGATAAACATAGTAGTGTTCCTGAGTGCTAAATTGTCCTCTGAGGTTGTCGATTTCGAGGTTCGAAGGGACATTGCCGTGGCAACCACTTTGGCTTTCTATATATGGGGGGCACATTGGCATCACCTGGCGAATACGACTGAACCGTCCATGTGTGACGGTGATGCAGCCTTATGTCAAATTACTTTGACCACTTGTTATTATTATTTTCACCCCAGATATTACAGGTCCAGGGGTTAAACACGAAAAGAGTAAAAACGGGATGGAATGGCTACTTGTTGATCCTGTGTTATTATTATTATCATGTTAAAGGAATATTATTAGTGTGACATGCAGTCTAAAACTTCAAGAGCATTTAACAGCAAAAAAAATAAAATGGCGGGGTGTCACGGGTTAATAGTAGGGCACAGATAACTAAGAGCAGCTGCAGATTGACTTGAGCTACTGCTTGAAGATGGCAACGATGGAGACATGATGATGTCAGGCGGCAAGCCATTCTAAACCCAAGCCGTAGCTGTTGTAAGCTTAAGTACAGTAGTTCAAAATTAGTAAGGAGGGCTTAATATAAAAATACCTTTTATAAATGCAAGTAAATAGTGGAGGTAAAATGGGTTTTTAAAAAGTAATTTATTACCATACAGGAGCAATATGATGTACTTTGTGTTGAAAATCACTATTAAATCTCAACTAACTCTCTGTTATGCTGCTTTGACTTAATAAGTATGATTTCAGTTTTCTACAGATGATAAGGAGTGGCCCAGTAACTGATGTCTACGTGTGTAGGAGGTGGAACAGTGGAGCAAGTCGTGCAAGAGTTCAAAGCTGGACCGGACAATCCAGAACCTAAAGTCGGAACTGCAGAAGTTGGAACCACCGGCAAAGCTTGTGAATGCTCTGAACGTTCCAGTAAAACCAACACAGATTGTTGAACAGATGACCATGTAGATGGCTGCCACCTTCGTCTTGCACACGATGCAGTTCTTTCTTAACTGTTCCGAGCTGGAGAGCTTTGGCAGTTCTTCTGTTTATCTTGCCGATTGTCCGAGTATCTGGTTAGCTCTGCTGGCGATGTTAGTCACGAGATTCTTGCGTGGTCTTGACAGTGGCTGCAGTGCTGCTATCTGCTCTTTCTGGTATGCCATAAGACGATATGTAAATATGTGAATAACTGTGAATACCTGGTGTAGTTAGAAGCCTGCACTGTTGATCCCTTATGCACAGTGATAACAGTTTCTAGTGTTGTTACAGTGTTCATAGCATTGTAATTGTAATTAACTGTGTGTTTTATCATTGATGTTAGCAAGGGTTTGTACATAAAAATCTTGTCTTACTGTGGTGGTTGCCTCCGCTGCTCCTCTTTCAGCAGTGTATTTTGGACACTGTACGTCTTTTTTGTTGTTTTATTTAGTGGTAAATTGTACAAATGGTGAACATTGACGTACAATTGAGCTGTTATTTACAAAGAGCAGTTTGCTGATTACAACGGTGGTGTTATCATGCTTTCTAGGTTCATTGCTGACGAATTATTTTTATTCTCCATTTTTGTTGCATGAGCCTCATGTCATTAGTTTTCATCTGAGTTATACCATTTTACTTATCAGTTCTCTGTCGCTATCTATCTCTCTTTTACTCTGCTTGTTTCACATCTTTCCACTGTATACACTTGTTTCCTCTGGACTGGAACAGGAAGAGATTTCCTGTACTAAACAGTTGTTAGTTTTTCATTCTTTTACTCGCCACTTGCCATCATCAAGGGCATGCAGGCAGCAAAACTTTACTGTTAACTGGGGCTGCCAGCTAACACAGGTTGACCTGTATAATGGCCATAAAACAGTAGTAGTAGTAGTAGTTACCAACCACTTTATTGTCCGTGCCACCCTTCTCCCTCAAATAGACATCATCGGAGCAATGGTGATTGTCTGGAGGGTAAGAGGGAAAATTATCAGGTATATTCTGCGCAATATTGTGTGCAATCATTGTGCACAGTGCGATGCACACACATATGAACAGACTAACAGTTCTCTGGATTGGGTTTTGTCTCACTGGGCCCATTTCACTGTGCTTAGATTCATTTTTGCATGTATTATGTGTATTATTGTAT
>Ga0209259_1000815_pt1 | contig 10164 bp, 3 predicted proteins | sample WorMetGr2BELIZE1_FD_187417 | JGI IMG/M metagenome (GOLD analysis project Ga0209259, IMG submission 187417) | Marine gutless worms symbiont microbial communities from Max Planck institute for Marine Microbiology, Germany - Inanidrilus... ...
CCTTTCTGGTGCCGACTTACCCATGTTATCCTGGAAAAAAAGTTCATTAAATGTAGTAGTATTAGTTGTAGTATTAGACAACTTGCACTGAATAGTGGGCCGGATAATGTGTTCATATTCAGCGGAATAATTGTGTCATAAGTAAGTTGAATATGGGTAAATGTAGTTCGGCTGAAGTAACGGCAGTTTGCTGTGACAGTGGTAAGCAGAACTATTAATGTTATGGACGGCCCCCTCAGCAGCACGATGATGCTGCGCCATGAAGGCACATGCATTTGCATGATGCAGAAGTTGCCAAAGCTGTTCATTCAGAAGTAATAAGTACCTCAGTGCCTGACTTGCTGAGCTGCTGTATGCAAATGAGCAGTTGATCGTAACATGACGTACCCATCCCTCTAGTGACAGCATCTGGACCTGGCCACTGTTGGCTTCAGTCTGTACTCCTGTAGCTTGTCATTTTACAGAGCGCTGTATCTGCTCACCTGCTGGTGTGATAATGTGGCCACATTTCCACTACTTACTGCAGCTTTTCGATGTTGCTCTTACTGCACCGTTGTACCAAGTGAACGTCTTAGCTCAGCTGGTGACGTTTGCTCTGACTAGCGAACATGTCAGCTGAAAATATTGAATGCTTAGATTTTATTAAAGAGAACTTAGCGTAAACTCCATTGTCTTGTGTGATTGCCCTAATGATGAAAGTGAACTTCAACGAATATTGTGCACAAAAGTAACTACATTGCGTCACATTAACTATTTGTATTATGTTTGTATTTGGCCAAATAATAGCTCCAATTATTCTTATTTGGCCAAATGGTAATTTTCCCCTTTTCGTTACAGCCATAATTTGTAGAATTGGTCTACTGCATGTATTTGACATTCATATTTTATGTGCTGTCAGGTGGATTGCATCGCAGGCAAAAAAGGATCACGGTGATGATGCGTTAGCAAAATATGATGGTTAGTAAGCATAAATACTGTGCAGTTTGTGATGTTAATAGCTATTTTTCTTTATGTTGATTTTTACTTTGAGTCTTGTAATCTGTGGACTCATGACTCACAAAGTCATTACTGGTGTTGGCGTTGGAGAGCAATGCCGTGGATGGAGCAATGTCCCTTCCCTTAGGAGTGCTTTGACACTGTTGGTTGGGTCATTTGACCCGTAAAACCCGTCCCCGATATGACCTATAATGTGTTTAGTGGGACGTTAAACCCTACTCAATCAATCAATCCCTTAGGAGTCTGGTGATGGATGAAGAAAAGATGAGGACAGTGAATGATTGTCCCTGGTTGGGGGCCCCGTTAAGGATGCATGTTTGTTTAGTTCATGTCGGTTTAGTTTTAGTCTTGTGATGCGATTGTTGTCTCCCCTGTTGTAGGCGCTAGAGTAATAATTTAAATGAGCCTCTCGATCCCTTTCCCTTTTTCGGGTGGCTGCTGAACAAAAAGGCGGCCAGGGTTGAGGTTAATATATCGCTAGCCTTCCTTCATTGGGTATGGATAACTTTCCATCCCTGACCTTTCATCTCTGATATAGCCGTGTTTGTGCTGAAAAGGGACGTTAAACTCCAACTCACTCACTCACTCACTCCCTGGTCGGGGTCAGTGCCGTGTTGCTGTTGGTTGGGTGACAGGAAGGGCGTGAGACATGTGAAACCTGTGCCACTTATACTTAAAAGTTCTGTTCCGGAAGCAGTGGAGGAAGAAAACCGATTGGATAATCCAGGTTCACCTAGAAAGCAGCCGTAAAACAGAGATGGTAGTAAGTTATGGATTCCTAAAATCATTGTGTGTCCTTAAGCATACACTGTCACTCCAGCGCATTGGTATTGCCAAGAATTGTATGATGCTGCTGGAGAAGCATGTTTGGAAGTCATATATCCTGGTGGACACAAAGGTCAGGTTGTATCAAGCCTATGTCCTCCCGGGGTTGATGTATGGATCGGAAACATAGACTGTCACAAAGGCTCTTGCTCGACGACTGGATGCCTTTGACACATGGTCTCCGAAAAATCCTTCGGATCCCATACACTGGGCACGTTACCAATGCTTCTGTCAGGGTGACTACCGGCTGTCCTCCAGTTTCATGCATCATTAAAACAAGAAGGCTCTGCTTCTTTGGTCGCGTGGCACGTTCAGATTCCAGGCAAGATCATCACTGAGCTGTCATTGCGTTGCTTCGACCACCAAGAGACTGGAGGAGACCTCAAGGGCGCCCGTGTATCACCTGGCTGGGACGGAGTGATGCTGATGTACAGTTGGCTAACATCGGTATCCATTTAGTTCGGAGGAAGGCCAATGATTGTGTTCTCTGGCGACATATCATTGACGCGGCAACACTCCATTAGGGGCACACCACTGAAGAAAAGAGACTGTCACTTATGGTCTTGCAGAATGTGGCAGAATTGGTGGTTTCTGTGTAATAGCATATGTTGCTGTTGTTAGGTCAGTGGAGTGTTGAAGAACCACAAGAGCGTACCATCATGGGAGACCTCGGCCTTGTATTGAAGGTAACATTATGTGGTAACTGTCAGACAAAAATGAACTAATATTTTGACCAGCCAGCTTTGATTTGTCAAACAGTCATGAGTAGTGTTAGATGGTCTTGATAGCAGTGTTCAACCAGTTTTTAAGGCTGCATCGCAGTACTATGTACATAGATGCGGCCTGTTGTTACAGACGTATTAGCGTGGTCTGTTGGTCTGTCATGATTGTGAGCGAGCCCTGTAAAACTGCTGATCACGATGCCATTTTGGTTGTGAACTCTGGTGGGCCAAAGGAAGCATGTGTTAGATGGGGGGGGCACGTTGTTACCACATGGTGAATACAACTAAACCATCCATGTGTGGCTGCGATGTGGACTTTCTGTCAATTTGCGGTAGTTTGACCACTCGTTGTTTACTGTTTCTGCAGCAGTTAGATGGTACAGAGATGGTGCAGGTAACACCATTAAAGAGAACTCAAGTGTCTTCTCTATAATCCAGATGCGCTAGTTGCTATTGCCAGAGCCTGCGGGCAGTAAAACTTTGCTCCAACAGAATTCTCCAGTTCCTGATTGGGGATGTCGTTTAAGACAGGTTGTACTGTATCACGGCCGTAAAACGGTAGTAGAACAGTAGTTTCAGCAATTGTTAAATTCTGCACAATGATTTTGTTTGCTGGTACTGGTGTTGGAGACTTGTAGTGACTTCAGAGACTGGTACTGTGTTTGGAGAGCTAGCAAAAGGGAGCACTGCCTCTTCCATCAGGAGCCAAGTGGTGGTTGAAGGAAGGATGAGGCCAGGCCACTAGTCTGTGCTTTGTGTTCCATCAGTGCTATGATGCTGTTGGTTGGGTGACAGGAAGGACATACAACTGACAAAAATCTCTGTTACTTATCCCCAAATATTTTCATCTGGAACAAGTAAAGAAAGAAGAGAGCTGAGGAGGAACTGGCTAAGCCAGTTTTACGTGGGAAATGGCCGTTAAACTGGAGTAGGTAGGTACGTATTTCATTTACTGTGGTGTGCTGGTGTGTTTCAGTCGAAGGCCAAGCACCACGCTGTGTCTGCAAAACTGGACACAACGTTTGACTTCACAGCAAGTTCCTTCGTTGTTCAGTAAGTTGGAGTCTGATATTCATTGTACCACTTGTATCCATGATGCATGCATACATTTGGTTTACGCTGCACATAGAAGTTTTTAGCTTCAGACGTGTTATGATAAACAATGGTATGTTTCCGATGTGCAGTACATAAATTGTTCAGTATGAAAAATGTTTGGTGGAAATTGATCTTAAGTTTCAGTAACTGGCGCTGGGTTAACACGGTTTTCTAGTTTAGATAAGGTGTAATTTTGTAATAAAACTGATTGCTGGTATATTTATTGCATCTATTTACTTCCGTGTACAAATTGTGTTATGTGGTTGCTGACAATGAATTTTTTTCTTGGTCTGATTAACGTCTTAGCATTTGGACTGATCATCACTGACCTGATAGTAACCATTGTTGTATTCGTAATAAACATAACCAGGCATAGAGCAAGTGCAAGCACTCACTGACATTTGGTGTTCACCGTGCTCTGATTGCAAATCCGCCCACTAGGCACAACTAGAGGGCAGCCCCTACCATTCCTCCAACTTACATCCGGGTCCGTGCAGTAGAGTGAGTATGCGACGATTGACAGACACACACAGACATGCGTGACCACTATACATTTCGTGTCATCTACGACTCACACGAAATGTAATCATTATATTTACATGCCACTTTGTGGTTCAGGTAGAGCAATGTGTCCATTGTGTGTGTGTGTCTGTATGTCCAAACACTAATTGTTGAAGTAATTGACCTTTGACGTAGCTAGATATGTGCTATGATGGTTCATCTTGACCACCAGATGAAGTCTGAGGTCAAGGTCGTAGGTCATAGTTGATGGTCACAGGAGGAAACAAGAGCTGAGCAACTGCTGGGAATGGCCGAATATGTCACAGCGAGAACCAAAAACGAATAGAAAAGGAGACCTGAATTTAGAACTATAAATAAGTAACAGCTTTGTATTTGGTCAGTTAAAATGAGGGCTTGTTTACCGTGGATGCACCAATAATTCACCTGTTGTATTTGACAGGTAATAGTGCCTGAGAGGCAAGGTATGAGACAGTCTTTTTGTTCTGTGGACATGACTCAATTAACACAGTTGTGCACTGCAGGAGTCAGTTTGTAGCTTGTCACATGCATCAGTTGGTCTTGCTTCAAGAACAGTGCAATGTGATAATGATTTGTCATCCTGTTGATGCTGTATTTATGGTGATTTTGTGTGGAGTTAATGAAAGACGTTTTTGTCCGTGTGTAGGTATGAGGTGAAATTTCAGAATGATCAGGAATGTGGTGGTGCTTATCTGAAGCTACTGTCAGCTGATGATAATCTTGATCTGGTCAGTTACATATTCTAGCATGGTTTTCATTCATTTTAAAAGTTTTTTTGACCGAATTGCAAACCTGAATGGCCATTATTTTCAGCCGAGTTTGTCTGTGTGTGTGTGTCTGACCGGCACTTCTACCCTTCAACGTTGACCGATTTTGACGAAACTTGGTCACAAGGACCCTACTCTGATCTAGTTTGGCCGCGACCATAATGGTCCAGATCGGCCGCAGAGGGACCATGCGACGCCTTTTTCAAAATTTCAAAAAATTCTCGAAAATCACAGAATTCGAATTTCAAAATTCTGGTCCGTCATTTTTTGCGTCTGTGTCTTCTGTGTATTGTAAAAAAAAATTTGGACTCGATTCGAACAAAACTGACGGAGGAGATAGATTTTGAAGTTTGCCCCTATGGTGATTCCGGCAATGGCACTGCTGCAGCAGCATGACACTCGACGGGATATTCTGATTGAACCGGTGGCGCGGCAGCGTGCAGCGATCGAAGCTCGGAGGCATTCGGAACTGGGGGCATTCGGAACTGGGGGTGCAATCGGGCCGTAAAAACCAACCGGCTTGTTGATACTGCTTGTGGTGCATTAGTTGGCTCCTGTGTTTTTGTTCTTGGTATTTTGTATGATGATGAATGAAGGTAGAAACAGTAGAAAGTTGTTCTGTGCGTGCAAATATTTGAAGGGCGTGAGAAGTAATTGCATTGTGATGGACATGTTTTTTACATGTTTGCTACAGTAGCTTATTTGTTTGAGAGCAACTTTTTGTCATGTCTGAAATAGTACTGGCGTCAGAGAGCTGCAGTAAAGGCAGCAATGGTTAGGAGACTAGTTCTGGGTGAGAAAAGGACAGTGGGTGATTTCCATGCTTGTGAACAGTGCTTTGAGTTTCCTTCAGTGCTTGTTGGGTGACAGGAAGGGCATCCAGCCTGTAAAAACCTGTGCTCCATGTGCCAAAAGAGAGGAAGACAACTGGGGGGGATGACGGGGGTTTATTTCAGATTCATCTGGAAAACGGCCATTGCTGGCAGTGATGGACTTGAAACAGGTATACTGGTATGGTATACTGATATACACCGTGTATGTTGCGCTAGTAACAGTGATAGTACGGTGTTTGTGTGATTGACTGTAGAACGTTTTTTATGACAAGACTGCATACACTGTTATGTTTGGCCCAGACAAGTGTGGGAATGACTACAAGGTAATGTGTTCAGCACTCTGTGCACCTGTTTTTCAACACTGTCTGTAGACCGTTGTTTCAGCTTTACTCTGTGCAAACATTTTATTCCAGATACAGTGTATTTTTCAGTCACAATGTAATCACATAATATGTTTTATTGTCTCTTGTGTCTGCTGTGTTTATTTTGTGTTGTAGTTCATTTCTTTTGATTGGTGAATGTGTGCCTTTGTTGTGTTAGGTTTTGTTTTTCCATACCAAGCCAAGAGATTGGCATGGGGAACGTCTCCGAAATGACCTATTTTGTGTTGAGTGGGATGTAAAACCTTAACTCAGGCAATCAGTCTCTGTGTTTAACACGTTCCCCTGCCCTCTTGTAGACAGCATCTGAGCAATGATGTCTGCCTGGAGGATAATCATAGTGATTATCCAGACACTGGATCACACTGGATCGTGTGTTTTGAACACTGTTGTTTTGAGAGCTGTTAATGAGCCATCACAACTAGTGCCTTGTCTACTTTGTGTTTGCAGCTTCATTTTATATTTCGTCACAAGAATCCTGTTACTGGTAGATTTGAGGTTGGTATGTTGCAGTTGTGGTTAAAATTTATGACTGTTAGTACAGTGGGAAGATTACTGATGAATGTTATTGTATGTCACTATATTGTATATCATGTATATTCAAGTACATCTCTCATTTTGCAAAGCTTTTAAGACACATTTTAACATAGCTTTTAACAGTTAATTTTAATTGGTGTGTTATGCACTGAACTTTTATATTAGGCCTGCTACAGACATTATAATGCATGTTGGCTTTGTTTTGTAGACTGGGCACTATGACCATTTATGTCATGTGTTGTAATGTATGATTGTGCTGTTTAGATTGGTAGTAGTACACCCATGCCAGTATTTGTAGTGATGTCACATAGCATAGCTATTGCAAGAGTTCACACCCATTCATTTGATGAATGCAGACTTAGCAACAGGTGGCCACCATTGCCATGTTATTTTTATGCAGCCTGATAACTGATACTGGTTCTGCCATCTCACGGAGTGTGGAAGGCTGAGTCAACCTAGACACTTGAGCAAGAGCATGCAGCCTATGCCCAAGATTGTCATGATGACACAACTGCCCACAGTGAGATTTAATCCTGGGATCTCCCACACCGCAGTCAGGCATGTTGTTGCTGCTAAACCACTGCCTTGTGCAGTACTAGCCATGCTACATTTTAGCAGTTTATTGCTGTTGTGATTGTGATTTGACTGCTGCAGTTTAGTTGTAATAGATAATGCTGATTAATAAAAGAATAGACAGTGTCAATGCAACTGATTATGATTCTTGTAATTCTGTGCATGCCATGCTTTGTCGTTCTGCATTTTGCTTTCAGGAAAAGCATGCAAAGCAGCCAACACAGAAACTAGATCAGTTTTTCACGGACAAAAAGTCACACTTGTATACTCTCGGTATGTTTCATGGTGGATGAACAGTAGACTGCTCATGTAAACAAATGATATTGACATGAAGCATAATATCTGACAAACAGACGTCAGTATTGAATAATAGTTGGAGGATGATAATTCTGGCTGTGACAGTACAGTAGAAAGACAAGAACTCATCAGGGGATGAGATAGCGAACGTGAACTTTTACGCAGTACGCCCGGCAGGTACACGAATTCGCTGAAATAACGCAAATTAACGGACATTACGCTGTTCAAGGTCATTCAAGGTTACCGATTTTGGTACCAATCGAAAGCTCATATACGATTTTCTAATAGTGATTAATACTAACTTATCTCCTATCTTGCACCGTTTCCGAGATATAGCCATCGATAGGTCCGAAATCGCTATATTTTGCTACCCCTCTTGTGTTTAACTCCCCCGGCGGAGGGGTTCCCCTGGGACTATCTCCATAAAATTTTCAGTGGATGTCAATGGATGGCCAAGGTACCTAATGCCATAGAAATATTGCGGAAAATTTGAACCGCCTGACTAGGGCGCACGAACGTTACAGACGACAGATGGACGGGCGATAGCATATAGCGAACGTGAGTTCACGTTTGCTACAAAGTAATGGATGATGCAGTCTTGCCATTTAATTGTAAGATACATAAGTAAGAGCTTGCGTGCTTACAAAGGCTCATTTGTTGCAGAGGGCCTTATTGATGCTGCATGTCATTCAAAAATCTTAAAAAGTTGGTTTTAGGTTATATGACTGTTGACATTCCCATCTGCAGTAGTGATGGTTGATGGTTGATGGTTAATTACTGCAGTCAGCTGCACAGCTGTCCAAGAAATTGCCATTAGAAAGGTTGCAGTAGGAAAAACGACCTTGAAAGTCATCTGAAAAAGTAATGCTGTTTAAGAGGCTATATATCACTGCCTATTAGCAGCCTGTGGTAAACTTGTCCATGTACCTTTTTGTGAGATATTAAGAGTTGAAATAAGACTCTGTGGTAAAAGTAATGGGTTACTGATGACATTGCAACATTGCAGCAAGCTTTACAGAGTGACTGTGTTGCAGCGTGTTACGGAGACCACGCCCACCATCATCATTTCCACAGTAAGGTTCAGAGGAAAGTACCCTTGACTTTGGATATAGCCAAGTCCCCTTATAACGAAGTGTAGGATATGCCAATTGTAGCCTTCATGCTGAAGAAATCAGCTTGATTCATTCAGATATTCTGACTTGATGCCAATGTATAATAGACAGATGCCTGGCCATAGCGTAACTTACTGTGTACTGTATAATGCATCTCGTGGTGAAAATAGGTCCATGTGTCTACTGTATGTCAAAGTAGAAACATGTCCAGTGTCTGCATTCTGATGTCTGAAGCTGCTTTATTTAATGCTGTAGCCGTGCACTCAGACAATTCATTTGAGGTCTACATCGATCAGAATCTTGTGAACTCCGGCAGTCTTCTTGAAGACATGAGGTCTTTATCTGTGTTGTTTGCTAGTACGTCGATGTTGTATCATACTTGGTGTATGATATTGGACTTGTAGTGATTTCCTTGTGGATAATAAGTGAATGCATTAGCTCATATGCTGTGCGTGTCGCCGTGTTAGTAATAAGCATGTGTCATATTTGTGAAAAATTTCTGCTTTGTTTTTGAAGTCCGCCGGTAAATCCACCTAAAGAGGTAGCTGACGTGAATGACAAGAAGCCAAGTGATTGGGATGAACGAGAAAGGTACGTCGACATTATGTACAACGTCATATAAATCCTGGTGCAACAGATACCCGTCAGTGCAAGTTTTATGATAATTTTTTGACATGCATTGCATGACTATCATTAGGCTTGTGCCAGGAACATGACACCCAGTTATCATTAGTGGTGTGATGAAGCTGATCAAAATTCGCATTCATGGAATACAAATTTCAACTAATAAATTCGTTCAAATACGAATTCGAATGCGATTTCCGCTTTATAGGCCTATAAAAAGGTAAAGGTAAAGGCTTCCCGTACTCGATACCGAGCGTTGGGCCTGGAGCTGATCCCGGTGTACAGGCAGTCAGCCTGCAGGTGACCGTAAGTCATCCACCCAGCGGTAGGCTGCCATTACTTTCCGCCAGGCCTGCAGTTATCTCCCCAGCCGCAGAGCGTCACCGCCCTTTGGCCGGTACCAAGTTATACTGCTTGGTGACAGAGGCACATAGGTGTGAACAACTTGCCCAAGGTTGTTACGCAGCATTGCCTCAAGCAGGATTTGAACTCGCGACCTACTGATCGCAAGCTCAAATGCCTTACCGTTGCACCACCGCCTATAAAACATGAAGACCAGAAGTAAGCACTAGCTGCATTGTGCCTCATAAACGGTAAGAACCGAAAATGTGCTGCGTTACGCTGAATGCATATGTGGGTAACTGAGGACCATCTACATCATTACCGGAAATGACTTGTTTGCGCTTTTTCGTTATTATTTTTTGAAGCTGTTCGCTTTATACATATGAAATTACTTGTAGAACGAGCATTTTTCCGTGAATTCACATTCAATAAAAGGCGTTTGAAACATTCGATGAATATCGAATGTGCTGAAAACATTCGAAGTTTGAACGTCCGCGAATGCGAACTCAGTCTCATCCGTA